>Ga0157374_10005172_pt1 | contig 10941 bp, 9 predicted proteins | sample M25metaG_FD_115308 | JGI IMG/M metagenome (GOLD analysis project Ga0157374, IMG submission 115308) | Miscanthus rhizosphere microbial communities from Kellogg Biological Station, Michigan, USA - M2-5 metaG | ecosystem: Host-associated > Plants > Roots > Rhizosphere > Soil | place: USA: Michigan... | reverse complement strand
CGCAGGCGCCGCACCTCGTCCCGCGTCACGAACGCCTCATGATGCGCCCTTCAACTGGACGAGGTGATCCGGACTCTAAGTGAAGTTTGGCGCCGGGGATAAGACCCGATCGGGGCGAAGCCCCTCTTCCCAAATTGCAGGCGGTTCCAAGCCCTCGTCCTCCTGGAGGACGGGTGCAGCGGTGGAAGGCGACAATTTTGCCCAAGAAATGTCATCATAACACTTGACAGTGACTGAAATGACACGGCCTCGCCCGCATGGTGAGAGGTCAGGCGCATCCCCTAGAAGGTCCGGTCAGAAGTGCAGCCCCTCAGAGCCCAAGCCAGGCAGCTCGCGTCAGAGCCTTCGCATCAGGATATTCCCGCCCTGGCGAAGCGCTTCCTTGAGCCGCTGCGCGGAGAAAATCCTCCCGCGCCGAGGCGGCCAGCCTTCCCAAGACCGACCCTGGTTCCGACAGCGATTGGCTTCCCCAGCCAGCAAGCCCACGCGAAGGTTCAGCCAGACGCGCCCGAGCCGAGGCCGGCCGCGGATCAAGGCAAGCGCGGTCTGAGCAGAAATGCTTGGGTCTCGGCTTTGGTGGTCTTGGCCCTCATTCCATTGACCATGCTCTTCGTTCGGCTGTGGCAGGACATGGTGGCAGCGCACGCAGTTCATGGAACACCTCCTGCTGCCAAATCGAGCACACCGAGCCCGCCTGCCCCAACCGCTTTGGCGCGGCCCGAGCAACGCCCGAGTACGTTGGAAGTCGCTCTTTCCTCGCCTGACCGCATCGAGGCCAAGGCCGGCGACATCATCGAATTTCCCGTCGCCATTGACGCGACTGACGCGCTCCCAGTGCGCAGCATCATCGCCGTCACTGCGCTCCCCGAGGGCGCCACCTTCTCGCAAGGCCGTCCCTATGGCATCACTGGTTGGAGCCTCCGCACCGACGAGATCGCCGACTTGCAATTGCGTCTGCCGGAGCGTGGGGCCACCTCCAACATGCGCCTCGAGCTCATCGCGGCGGACGGAACCGTACTGGCGCAATCCGAAACACGGCTGAGCATCGCCCCCTCGTCCGCTGACACCGCCGCCGTCGCCGCGAGCGCAAGCAATCCCTTCGAACAGGTCGCGACAGCCGAGACAACCCGATCGATCGACAGCTCGTCGCTCCCGCCACAGCAGAGGCCGGCAGCGTCGGCCGGAGCCGCCCCCGCGGTGAAGGTCAACACCGTAAAGGTCGTGACCATACCGGCCCCGCCACCGGCGCGCCCGCATGACGGGGGCTATGCGCTGGGTCCCCCGCCGGAAGAGCCGCGAGCGCCCGCCGAGTGGATGGAGACCAAATCCGCGGTGGACATGCACGCGAAGGCGGAGAAATTCTCAGAGACGGTCAAGGTCGCCGGCAAGGGCCTCAAGCTGCGGGTCATGGCGCGGCATAAGAAGTGGGTGCAGGTCACCGATCCCAAAACATCGACGACCGGCTGGATCTATAACCGCTTCCTCACGCCGATCGAGCCCGCCGCGCATTAGCGCGCCCTTCAAGTGGGCCCAACCGGCCCGCATGCGCTGAGTTTGCCAAATTGTGGATGGCCGGGCCAAGCCCGGCCATGACGATCCGAAGGCGTTTCAGCTGCTCAAAGCGGGATGTTGTCGTGCTTCTTGGGCGGGTTGGCGAGGTGCTTGTTGCGCAGCATCTGTAGCGCTCGAGCGATGCGCTTGCGCGTACCGTGCGGCATGATCACCTCGTCGATATAGCCGCGCTCGGCCGCCACGAACGGATTGGCGAAGCGCGCCTGGTATTCGTCGATGCGTTTCTTGATCTTGGCGGGGTCCGCGAGCTCGGCGCGGTAGAGGATCTCGGCTGCGCCCTTGGCCCCCATCACCGCGATCTCGGCCGAGGGCCAGGCATAGTTGATGTCGCCCCTGATGTGCTTCGAGCTCATGACGTCGTAGGCCCCGCCATAGGCTTTCCGCGTGATCACCGTTACCTTCGGCACGGTCGCCTCGGTGAAGGCGAACAGGAGCTTGGCGCCGTGCTTGATTAGCCCGCCATATTCCTGGTCGGTGCCGGGCAGGAAGCCCGGCACATCGACGAAGGTGACGATCGGGATGTTGAAGCAGTCGCAGAAGCGCACGAAGCGCGCGGCTTTCCGCGATGCGTCTGAATCGAGCACGCCGGCGAGCACCATGGGCTGATTGGCGACGATGCCAATGGTGCGCCCTTCCATGCGGGCGAAGCCGATCACGATATTGCGGGCGTAGGCCTCCTGAATCTCGAAGAAGTCGCCCTCGTCGACAACTTTGAGGATCAGCTCCTTGATGTCGTAGGGCTTGTTCGGATTGTCTGGGATGAGCGTGTCGAGCGACGGCTCATCGCGGTCCCACGGATCGCGGGTGGGAAGCTCAGGCACGCCGGAGATATTGCTCGACGGCAGGAAGTCCATCAGCCGGCGCATCTGGAGCAGCGCCTCGACGTCGTTCTCGTAGGCGCCGTCGGCGATCGACGACTTCGTCGTATGGACGATGGCGCCGCCGAGCTGCTCGGCCGTCACTTCCTCCTTGGTCACGGTCTTCACCACATCGGGACCGGTGACGAACATGTAGGAGGTGTCCTTCACCATGAAGATGAAGTCGGTCATGGCGGGGGAGTAAACATCGCCGCCGGCGCACGGGCCCATGATCACGCTGATCTGCGGGATCACGCCCGAGGCGAGCACGTTGCGGGTGAACACCTCGCCATAGCCGCCGAGCGCCGCCACGCCCTCCTGGATGCGCGCGCCGCCGGCGTCGAACAGGCCGATGATCGGCGCGCGGTTCTGCAGCGCCATGTCCTGGATCTTGATCATCTTGTTGGCGTGCGCTTCCGAGAGCGAGCCGCCGAACACGGTGAAATCCTTGGCGAACACATAGGTGACGCGGCCATTGATGGTGCCCCAGCCGGTGACCACGCCGTCGCCTGGGACTTTGCTCTGCTCCATGCCGAAATCGATGCAGCGGTGCTCGACATACATGTCGAACTCCTCGAAGGAGCCTTCGTCGAGCAGGAGGTCGAGGCGCTCTCTCGCCGTGAGCTTGCCGCGCTTGTGCTGAGCGTCGATGCGGGCCTGGCCGCCGCCGGCTCGCGCCTTGTCGCGACGGATTTCAAGCTCCTCTAAGACTTCCTTCATCAGCCCGCTCCCAATGACGCAAGGGTGACGGTGAATAGCATGGGGGGGAAGCCGCGCAAATGCCGCCGCTTCCCGGGAACAGGCCGAATCGGGCCGCGATGCCGCATGCGTCACCGCCGCCCATATTCGGCTAAATTGCTGTCAAAATTGGATAATAATCCGCGCCGCAAAGGAAGGGAGCGCCCGATGGGAACACTTCACCTGACGCGGCGCGGGTTCTTGGTTGCCGCCGGAAGCGCCGCTTGTTTAGCTGTGCTCCGACCGAGGATCGCCCGCGCGATGGCTGTGCCGCTCAACGATTTCAAGACGACCATGACAACCATGTTCTGGGTCGGCGAGCAGGCCGACGCCGAGAATGCCTACATCCCCAATCACCAGAGTTACTGGGACAAGGATTGGCTCGCCAGTTTCGGCGGCGTGGATGATCCCTGGCATCGCAACGGCCATTGGCCGGCAGGGTTCGCACCAAAGGAGAACCCGTTCTACGTGGCGCTGCCCTATGGCGAGTTCGCCGAGCAGAACCAGCTGAAGGCCGAGGCGAGAGACATCCCCTGGTATCGCCCCGGGCTCGATCCCCTGCTGAAGAACCGCTGGGTCGAGATCCGCTACAATGGGCGCTCCTGTTACGCGCAATGGCAGGATGTCGGTCCGTGCGGCGAGGACGACTTCGGGTTCGTGTTCGGCGACGCAGACGTGCCGCTCAACACTTTCGACGCCGAGGCCGGGTTGGATCTGTCTCCAGCGGTCTGGCATCACCTCGGCATGACCGACAATGCGCTGACCGAATGGCGTTTCGTGGATCAATCGGAGGTTCCGGAAGGACCTTGGACCGAAATCGTCACCAGATCCGGCAATAACCGCTGAATTTCAGCCGCGAAGTGTCTCGAGCACTCGTGCCGCTGCGTCGAAGTCGCGACGGCGATGGGCGCGGCGGTGCGCGGCCTCGGCATCCTCGCCCCACTGGCTGATCTGGAAGTCCTCATCCACATGGGCTGCCTGCCATGCCTGTTCAGGGGTGAGCCTGCCGCGCAACACCGCAGTCGGAAGCAGGGCTGAGCCGGTGAGCGTGGTCATGACGTGCATTGCAGCGAGGCTGAAGGCGTCGAGTCCCTCCAGCGCGCGTCTGACGCCATCAAGTGAAGCTTTGGGCTGGGCCACATGCACGACGCCTTCGGCAAGGTTGAGGGGCGCATCGAGCGTGGCCTTGGCCCAGGAGAGCACCGGGTCCCAATGCTTGGTCTGCGATGCGACCAACGCTTTCGGCCCCTCGGTACGGTAGCAGAGGAGATCGGAGCCAGCATATTTCAGGATGTCATCGATCACCGTCTGCTCGTGACCTCTAACCCCGTCGATCGCGCTATTGGCGAGCTTAGTGAGCGGCATGGTCGAAGGATCGATGCGCTCCTGTTGCGCACGCCATTCGTCGGCGGCCGCCTCGGCGAGCGCCCGTGTGGGGAAAATAAGATGCGACTTGCCTGGGGTGCGCACCGGCTTGCCGTCGAGCAGAAGCGAGTCCGCTCCGCCCTCCTCATGTTGTAGTGTGACGTCCCTTTAGAAGCGCTTGGGAAGATTTGCGGCGCGCGAGACACCTAAAGCGGCACTTTTGCTCGTGGAAGTCATCTCTCGCGCTCAGCCTTTGCGTGCCTTCGCGCCAGCCGGGCGCTTCGGCACCGGCTCGGCCCTGACAGGCGTGCGCGTGCGCGACTTCTCCTTGCGTGCAAGCTTCTCGTAGTCCAGCCGCAGTTCCTGCAAGGTCTTGTCGTCCAGCTCTTCGAGATCGAGCAGCACGTTGCGCGCCCTCTTCGTCACGCGGATCAGCTCGTCGAGCTTGATCTGCATGGCCGTCGTATCGCGGTTCTGCGTGTTCTGGATCACGAACACCATCAGGAAAGTGACGATCGTGGTACCTGTGTTGATGACGAGCTGCCAAGTATCGCTGAATCCGAACAACGGCCCCGAGATCGCCCACACCACGATCGTCGCGAGCGCAATGAAAAACGTGACCGGCTGCCCCGTGAACTGAGAGACCGACTGGGCAAAACGCACGAACCAAAGACTACGATCTCGCATTATCTATTCCTTATTCCTTCTCGCTGCGCCGCGATCATAACGCTCTACTGGCTGTTTCCGCCTCATTGCCTTCGGCAAAGCCGAGCAGGGCGAAGGCCTTCGCCATGTGCTCAGGCAGAGGCGCAGTGATATCCACGATGCCTTCGCCGGAAGGGTGCGGGAAGCTGATGCGTCGGGCATGCAGGTAAAGCCTGTTGGGGATACCCTCGGGCAAGTTCTTGTCGCCTTGGTATTTGCCGTCGCCGAGAATGGGATGGCCGATGATCGCCATGTGGGCGCGGAGTTGATGCTGGCGTCCAGTCACGGGCTTGAGCGAGACGAAGGCGACCTTCTGCCCTGCCCTGTCCACCACTGCATAATGGGTGACGGCGGACTGCGCGATGTCCTGTTCGCCCGCGCGCGCTTTGCGCACCCGGTCGCCGTCGGGACCGCCTGCCTTGACCAGGGCAGCATCGATCTTGCCTTGGGGCGGCTTCGGCACGCCGTGCACCAGCGCCCAATATATCTTGCGCACCGAGCGCGTCTGGAAGGCGCGGCCGAGCTTTGCCGCGATGGCGCGGCGCTTGGCGATCACCAGCACGCCGGTGGTATCGCGATCGAGCCTGTGCACGAGGCGCGGCCGCGTCTCGGGTCCGTCGCCCAGGCCTTCGAGCAGGCGGTCGACATGGTGCGTCGTCTTGGTGCCGCCCTGCACGGCGATGCCCGACGGCTTGTTGAGCACCAGCAGGTCATCGTCCTCGTAGAGCGTGATGGAGGCGAGAAACGTACGGTCGGCCTTTGACACCGCCTGCGCCGGCGCAGGCGGTGGCGGCGTATCGGGAAGCGGCGGGATGCGCACCGTCTGGCCCGCGGCAAGCCGCGTGCTCGCCTTGGCGCGGCCGCCATCGACCCTCACCTGGCCGGTGCGCAGCAGCTTCTCGAGCCGGCTATGCGGCAGCGAGGCATAGTGCGTCTTGAACCAGCGGTCGAGCCGCATGCCATCTTCGGCGCGGCTCACCACCCTTGTCTCAACTCCCGCCATTGGAGTGCGCGTCCCTTCACTGTCCCCAAAGCATACGCGGTGGCGCAATTTGGCCTGCAATGGGCTTTGATCGGAATAAATTACCGTCTACATTCTGCCTATCAGTGCGAAAGGGGATGGAGTCCCCCTGAACCGCCGCTGCGCTAATGACTCCTACCGCATCTTTGTCATGCGGTGGGAGACTAGGTCCGCAACCCGCCGCAAGGCGGGTTTTGTTTTGCCAGCACCCGCCTCCACACCTCGCGGGCTTGAGCAGGAAGCCAAGGAGGCGACATGACTGGAATTTGGGCTTTGGCAGCGCTGTGGCTCGGCCTTGCGCCGATTGCATCTCTCCTATCGATTTGGCTCAGGGTCTCCACTGCGCTGTCCGAGATCATCGTCGGCACCATCGCGCAGTTGGTCATCGGGGCCGCCCTCGGCTCCGTCGTACTCGGCACCGAGGAGACGTGGATCAAAGTTCTTTCGGGCACGGGCGCCATCGTTCTCACTTTTCTCGCTGGCGCCGAGCTCGATCCCCAAGTGTTTAAGCGCAGATGGAAGGAGGCGACCGCAGTCGGCTTCGCCGGATTCTTCTTCCCGTTCTTCGGCTGCGCTGCCGCCGCCTATTTCCTGCTCGGCTGGAACCCGATGGCAAGCTGGCTCGGCGGTGTCGCCCTCTCCACCACGTCGGTCGCCGTCGTCTACGCCGTAATGCTGGAATCCGGATTGAACAAGACCGAATACGGCAAGACCGTGCTCGCCGCGTGCTTCATCAACGATCTCGGCACCGTGCTCGCGCTCGGCTTCATCTTCGCCCCCTTCACGCTGAAGACGCTCATCTTCGCCGCCGTCGCGGTCATGGTATTCGCCATTCTGCCGTGGCTTACGCCGAGATTCTTCAAGCTCTATGGCAACCGGCCGTCGGAGCTCGAGACCAAGTTCCTCCTGCTGTGTCTGTTCGGCTTAGGTGCCCCTGCCGCCTGGGCAGATAGCGAGGCTGTCTTGCCCGCCTACATTATCGGCATGGTGCTCGCCGGCACCGTGGGCCGGGACCACATGCTCATCCGCAGGCTCCGTACCCTGACCTTCGGCTTCCTCACGCCGTTCTATTTCATTCGTGCGGGTTCGTTCGTCTCGATTCCGGCGCTTATCGCTGCTCCGTTCGCCTTCGTGCTCCTGCTCCTGGTCAAGATGTTCACGAAGTTCGTGGGAGCCTTTCCAGTGACCAAGGCGCACAAGACGCCCCAGCAAGAGGCGATGTACACCACGCTGCTGATGTCGACCGGGCTGACCTTCGGATCCATCTCCTCCTTGTTCGGCTTGTCGCACCACATCATCGACCAGGGGCAGTATTCAATCCTTGTTGCCGGCGTGATCGGTAGCGCCGTCGTTCCGACTCTTATCGCCAACGCCTTCTTCCTGCCGCATCATCTTCTGCCGCAGCCGGCAGGGGACGACGAGGCGCTGGCGATTGCCGAATTCGAGGAAGAGCCCCCCGCGCCGGTGCGAAAGCTAGAACCGACTCAGCCTATATAGGCGTGAAGCCCACGCCCAAGTTCGGAACACCTCATGATGAGCTATATCTGGATTGCGATTGGCAGCGCGATCGGCGGCGCTGCGCGCTATTGGTGCACGGGATTCGCGGCGCGCCTGTTTGGTGAAACCTTCCCGTGGGGCACCCTGCTCGTGAATATCACAGGGTCTCTCATCATCGGCTTTTTCGCGACTTTGACCGGACCGGACGGCCGCTTCTTCGTAAGCTCGACGACACGCCAGTTCGTCAGGATCCCGAACGTGCGGCTGGAATATGTGCAGAACGAACCCAAGGGAATTCAAACCGCGTTCTGGCGGAGCGTCGGCCCCTCGCAAAACATCTTCGTGGCGAGAGCTTCATTGATGAGCTTGCCGCAGCCGCCAAGAAAGATCCGGTGGAATATCGCCGTGCTCTGCTCGACAAATCGCCGCGTGCCAAGGCGTGCTCGATCTGGCCGCCGAGAAGTCAGGCTGGGGCCAGCCCCTGCCGAAAGGCTCAGGCCGCGGCGTGTCGGTGCAGAATGTGTTTGGCAGCTACATGGCGCAGGTCGCCGAGGTCGCGGTGTCCAAGGACGGCGACGTTGCGGTCAAGCGTATCACCTGCGCGGTCGATTGCGGTATCGGGATCAATCCCAACACCATCGAGGCGCAGGCGCAAAGCGCCATCCTCTATGGTCTGACCGCCGCCCTTTACGGCGAGATCACGCTGAAAGACGGCCGGGTGGAACAGAGCAATTTCGACAGCTATCGAGCCTTGCGCATCAATGAGATCCCCGCGATCGACATCCACATCATCGACAGCGGGGAGGCTCCGGGCGGAATGGGCGAGCCCGAGACCTGCGCCGTCCCGCCAGCGGTCACCAATGCCATTTTCGCGGCGACCGGCGTGCGGCTGCGCAAGCTTCCTATCGATACGTCCAAGCTCAAGGCTTGATCGAGCGCTCCTTGCGAAGCTTGGCCCAGCGGTCGAGCCGCTGCTTCACCTCGGCCTCGTACCCGTAAGTCGTGGGTGCGTAGAAGGTCTGGCGCTCCATGCCGTCAGGGAAGTAGTTCTGGCCCGAGAACGCCTCCTCGTCGTTATGATCGTAGGCATAGCCGCGACCGTAACCTTCCTGCTTCATCAGCCTGGTCGTCGCGTTGAGGATGTGCTTCGGCGGGAGCAGCGAGCCGCCCTCCTCCGCAGCACGGGTGGCAAGGCCGAAGGCGACGTAGCCCGCGTTCGATTTCGGCGCGGTCGCGAGATAGATCGTGGTTTGCGCCAGCGCGAGCTCGCCTTCGGGCGTCCCCAGAAAGTCGTAAGTGTCCTTGGCGGCGATCGCCTGCACCAGAGCGTTTGGATCGGCAAGACCGATGTCCTCGATGGCCATACGCACCAGGCGGCGCGCAATATAGAGGGGGTCCTCGCCGCCGGCGAGCATGCGGGCGAGCCAGTAAAGCGAGGCGTCGGGATCAGAGCCGCGCACCGATTTGTGAAGCGCGCTGATCAGATTGTAGTGGCCGTCCTGCGATTTGTCGTAGATCGGTGCGCGCCGCTGCACCAGAGCTATCAAAGCCTCGCGGTCGAGCGGTGTCTTGGCGCCGGACGCGGCGGCGAGGAACACATCTTCTGCGAGGTTGATGGCGCCCCGGCCGTCGCCGTCGGCCATGTTGACGAGCGCCTCGCGGGCGTCGGGGGTGAGCGGCAGCTTGCGGTCTTCATGCGCCTCCGCGCGCTGCAGCAGCTGCTCGATCGCAGCCTCATCGAGCCGCCTGAACACGAGCACGCTCGCGCGCGATAGAAGCGCCGAATTGAGCTCGAAGGATGGATTCTCGGTGGTGGCGCCTACGAGAATGATGGTCCCGTCCTCCATGTGCGGCAGGAAGGCATCCTGCTGGGAGCGATTGAAGCGGTGGATCTCGTCGACGAACAACAGCGTGCCGCGCCCCTCCTCGCGCCGCGCCTTGGCCGCATCGAAGACCTTGCGCAAGTCAGAGACGCCGGAATGGATGGCCGAGAGCTGCTCGAAATGATGGTCGGTGACTTCGGCAAGGAGTCGCGCCACGGTCGTCTTGCCGGTCCCAGGCGGACCCCAGAAGATCACCGATGACAGTCGCCCCGCTTTGACCATGCGGCGCAAGATGCCATGTTCGCCGAGCAGATGATCCTGGCCAATTACCTCGTCGAGCGTCTTTGGCCGCAGCCGGTCGGCAAGCGGCCTTGGCGCACTTTCCGAGAGTCTCGCAGCCTCAAACAGATTGGCGGCGGACTTCTTCATTTATCAGCCCTGAATGGCGAGGTTATATACCTTGCCGTCTCGCTCTACCGACAGCCGCCATCCCCCGCCAGCGAGGTCGAGCACGCTCACGAGCTGTGCCACCGATTTCACCTTCTCGTTGTTGACCGCCACGACGATGTCACCGCGCTTCACCCCGATCCGTGCCGCAGGCGTCTTGTCCTTCACGTCGAGCACCACCACACCCATGCGTGAGTCATCGTCTATGCCAAGCTCCTGCGCCACGGCCGGAGACAGGTTCGCAATCTTGCAGCCGGTGAGAGGATGATGGCCGCCGAGATCGCGCGCGTCGCGGGGCGGATCTTCGACAGGCGCAATGAGCGCAATGGTGGTCGTGAGCTTCTGGCCCTTGCGCAACACGCTGAGATTGGCTTGGCCGCCGATCCCTTTGGTAACGAAGCGGTACTGGAAGGCGTGCGGGTCCTGCACCGGCTTGTCGTCGACGCCCACCACGACGTCACCGGCTTGGAGCCCTGCCCGCGCTGCAGGGCCATTGGCGCGCACGTTGCTCACGAGCGCGCCCGACGGCGCGGCAAGGCCGAGCGATTCAGCGATGTCTGGCGTGACTGGCTGCAGCGAAGCGCCGAGCCAAGGCCGCTGCACCTTGCCCCCTTTGAGCGCAGCCTGGACGACCAGCCGCACCATGTTCGACGGAATGGCAAAACCGATGCCGTGCGATCCGCCGCTTCTCGAGAAGATCGCCGTGTTGATGCCGACCAGCTTGCCGTCCATGTCGACCAGCGCACCGCCTGAGTTGCCTGGATTGATGGCGGCGTCGGTCTGGATGAAGAACTGATAGTGGGAGATGCCGACCTGCGTGCGGGTGAGCGCCGAGACGATGCCGCTGGTCACCGTCTGGCCCACGCCGAAGGGGTCGCCAATCGCGAGCACGAGGTCTCCCACTTCGAGGCTGTCT
>Ga0157374_10005171_pt1 | contig 10943 bp, 9 predicted proteins | sample M25metaG_FD_115308 | JGI IMG/M metagenome (GOLD analysis project Ga0157374, IMG submission 115308) | Miscanthus rhizosphere microbial communities from Kellogg Biological Station, Michigan, USA - M2-5 metaG | ecosystem: Host-associated > Plants > Roots > Rhizosphere > Soil | place: USA: Michigan... | reverse complement strand
GAGCTTACCTACAAGGAAATTGCCGAGCATATGTGCATCAGTAACCGCACGGTGGATGGTTACCGGGATGCGTTATTCGAAAAACTACAGATCAAAAGCCGTATCGGGCTGGTGCTTTATGCCTTAAAAAATAAATTGATCGATGTGTGATGATTTGCTAAAATATTTAGCAAATTTGCCTTATGTCACACGAGGAAAATCCCGAATTCTTTAAGGGACGGGGGGCGCAGGTAAACGTTCACAACAAGTTCCTGAAAAACAAATATGTGCTCGATCATATTGAGGGCCTGGACGAGCCAATGCTCGAAAATACCGCCACACAGATATACGAGGAAACTCCAAAAAATATCGTCAGCAAATCCAGCAGTCCCGATCTGAGCCACATGTTTTCCATCAATCCCTACCAGGGCTGCGAGCATGGTTGCCTGTATTGTTATGCCCGCAACGCACATGAATATTTAGGCTTTAGCGCCGGGCTTGATTTTGAGCGGAAGATCGTTGTAAAACGTAACGCGGCACAGCTGCTGGAAGAGTATTTTAACAAGAAAAACTATGAACCGGCATGCATTATGCTCTCCGGCAATACGGATTGTTATCAGCCGCTGGAACGCAAACTGAAGATCACCCGCTCCCTGCTGCAAGTATTCCTCAAATACCGCAACCCGGTGAGCATTATCACCAAAAACAATGTAATCCTGCGCGACCTGGATATCCTGGCCGAACTAGCCAAAATGAACCTGGTGCATGTGAATGTATCACTCAATTCACTAAACGAACAGCTGCGCCAAAAGCTGGAGCCCCGGACCGTTACCGCAACCGGGCGGCTTGGCGTCATCCAGCGATTAAGCGAAAACGGCGTACCGGTAAGACTTATGGCCGCACCCATTATTCCAGGCCTGAACAGCAATGAAATACCTTCCGTTATTAAGGCAGCAGCAGATAGGGGCGCCTTAGGCGCCGGTTTCACCATCGTACGTTTGAACGGCAGCATCGCCGAAATATTCACCGACTGGATACACAAAGCCTATCCGGACCGCGCCGAAAAAGTACTGAACATGATCAAGGCCTGCCACGACGGCAAGCTGAACGACAGCGAATACGGCCGCCGCATGGGCGGCGAGGGGCGTTTGGCCGACTCCATACACCAATTATTCCGCATGTCGGTAAACCGCTTTATGGGCGACAGGGTGATGCCGGAGTTTGATTATAGTTTATTTGTGCCGAAGGGCGGGAAGCAGACGAGTATGTTTTGATCGCTGATCTATTTGATTGTTCTGATCCAATTGATTACTCAGCGAAATCATAAAAATCAAACGGATCAGCGGTTCAGACAAAAAAAGCGCCCTTTCGGAGCGCTTTTAATATTATGTCATATTACAGTTAGGCGGTTTCTTCTACCTCAAGCGCCATTTGCTCATCGACCAGGATACGGCCGCAATGTTCGCAAACGATGATCTTCTTGCGCTGGCGGATATCCGACTGGCGTTGAGGAGGGATCTGGTTGAAGCAGCCCGAGCACGAGTCGCGCTGGATGGTTACCACGGCAAGACCGTTCTTAGCGTTTCCGCGCAGGCGGGTGTATGCAGTAAGCAGGCGCTCTTCGATGCCCTTTGAAGCTTTATCAGCTTCAGCAAGCAGTTCGTTTTCTTCTTTTTCGGTTTCAGAAGTAATGGTACCCAGTTCGGCTTTTTTAGCATCAAGGTCACCGCGACGGCCTTCCAGATCGGCTAATGCCTTCTCGTAAACCTGGGTTTTGCTGGTGATCTCGTAACCAAATTCTTTGATCTTTTTCTCGCTCACCTGTATATCCAAACCCTGTATCTCGATCTCCTTCGAGATCGCATCATACTCGCGGTTGTTCTTTACTTCGTTCAGCTGCGTGTCGTACTTTTTGATATTGGCCTGCGCATCCTTGATCAGGTTTTTGCGGGTCACAATATCATCTTCCAGGTCATCCAGCTCATTCTTGATCTTCTGGATACGGGTTTCCAATCCTTCAACATCATCTTCCAGGTCGGCCACTTCCATAGGCAGCTCACCGCGTACCTGGCGTATTTTATCGATCTTGGTGTGAATGGTTTGTAGCTCGTATAAAGCCTTCAGCTTCTGTTCTACGGTTTGTTCCATTAAATGAAATATTTTATGGGATTTGTGTTAATCTCTGTTAAACGGAGGGCAAAGTTAGGAAATTTTTTCCGAATTACATCATACAATAATTGCGCCGTAAACTGCTCGCTCTCAAAATGTCCGATATCCGCTATAACAATGCGGCCTTCAGCATCAAAAAACTCGTGATATTTGTAATCGGCCGTCACGAAAAAGTCGGCGCCTGCCGATATCGCATTTTTGAGCAGGAAGCCTCCTGCACCGCCGCAAACCGCCACGCGTTTCACGTTCTTTCCGCGAAGGGCCGTATGCCTTACCACCCGCGCCTGCATATTCTGCTTCAGCACGAATAAGAATTCTTCCTCGCTTATCTCTTCCTCCAGTTCGCCGATCATCCCTGCGCCAACCTGGTTATGCTGGTTGGTCAGCTCGTATAGGTCATACGCCACTTCCTCGTATGGATGAGCCAGGAAAAGCGCCATCAACAGCTTGCTTTCTATGGTGGCCGGGTAAACGGTTTCTATCCTTATCTCGTCCTCATAGTGCCGCTTGCCCGGTTCTCCCACGTAAGGGGTGCTATCCTCGCCACCTTTAAAAGTTCCCTGGCCTTCAGCATTGAAACTGCATTCGCTGTAATTGCCGATGTTACCTGCACCGGCATGGAACAAGGCATTTCGAACCTGCTCAGCCTTATCAACCGGCACATAGGTTACCAGCTTTTTGAGCAGGCCGCTTTTCGGAGCGAGTATCCGGCAATTGGTTAATTCTAATGCTTCACATATCCTGGCGTTCACCCCATCCATCACATTATCCAGGTTGGTGTGAATGGCATAAACGGCGATATCGTTCTTAATAGCTTTCTCTATCACACGCTCCACATACGTTTTTCCGTTCAGCTTTTTCAGCCCGCGGAAAACGATGGGGTGGTGCGAAATGATCACTTCACAGCCCTTGTCAATGGCCTCATCCACGATAGCCTCCGTGCAATCCAGCGATAGCAATGCCTGCTGAACCTCCTTGTCCGGGTTGCCGACGATGAGGCCCGAGTTATCGTAATCCTCCTGGTAGGCTAGCGGCGCCAGGCTTTCAAGGTAGGCGGTGAGTTGTGAGAGTTTCATATCAGAAACACGAATTTAGGTGAATTTCATCCAACTAGTAACTGATCTTGAAAGTTGCAGCATATTGTAACCCGTTGTTGCTTTGCAGCGACTGCGGTACCGATACCAAAATGTCGCCGCCCTGCTGTTTCCACTTCAATTTTTGTTTAGCCCCCAGTAAGGTCACTGACTTTACTTTCGCCGTGTTCGCAGTTGGAATAGTTAACGTTGAAGACAAGCTCACATTATCTTCCTTCGATAACAGGAAGGCATATTCTGTTTTGGCGTCCTTTGATTGGGTGAAGAATATATCACCCGCCGAATAAGGCGCAACTGCTTTCGACGCATAAATACCTTCACCGTTCACCTTGATCCACTTACCAATTTCAGCCAGCCTTTTATAAGCTTCCGGGTCCCAATCCCCATCCGGGCCCGGACCGATATTCATAAGAAAATTCCCGCCACGCGATACGATCTTGATCAGCAACTGAACGATCTGCTGCGCCGATTTGTAATGATCGCCCGGCACGTAGCTCCACGAATTACCCATGGTCATACAGGTTTCCCAGGGATGGCTCAATGGGGCGGCCGGAACCTGCTGTTCAGGCGTGGTATAGTTTTCATATTCTCCTGTCACGGTACGGTCGACCACGATCAAACCGGGCTGCTTGGCCCTCGCCATAGCGGCTATCTTCGGCATATCGATATCCTGGTCGTACTTGATGCCCTGCTGCCATTCCACGCTCCGGTCAACGGTTTTCAATGGCCGAACCCAGCCGCCATCAAGCCAAAGAATATCCATTTTCCCATACCCGCTCATCAACTCGCTGATCTGGTTATACGTGAAATCCTTAAAATGCTGCCATTTTTCCGGGTATTTGGCCGGATCATAATTTACGTTCCGGTCCTTCGGTGGAAAATACGGCCACCAGTAATCCGGGCTATGCCAATCGGGTTTGGAGAAATAAGCGCCGGTCATAAAACCTTCTTTCCTGAAAGCATTAAAAATTTCCAAAGCGACGTTGCTTTTGGGGTTTGATGAAAACGCGGTCTTAGGGCTGGTTACCTTATAATCGGTTTGTTTGGTATCGAACATCGAGAAACCATCATGATGCTTGGTGGTGAAAACCACGTATTTCATCCCTGCATCTTTTGCAGCCTTTACCCATTTATCCGGGTCAAAGTGCGTTGGGTTAAAAGTCGTCTGCAGGTTCTCATAGGCCTTTTTATAAGTATTGTAATCGGCGCTGTACGGTCCTTTCCGCTGCGTCCAGCCCTCATCCTCGGGGCAAAGGCTCCAGCTTTCCACCACGCCCCATTCGCTGTAGGGGCCCCAGTGCATGAAAAGGCCGAATTTCAAATCCTGCCATTGGGCTAATTTATGCAGTACAGCGGTATCCGTCGGCGCAACGTACCCATCATTTTGCTGGGCGCTGACTGTAGTAAAGAACAAGAATATAAGTATACAGGCAAGTATATTTTTCATGAACCGAAGTTATTAAATTATTGTATTGGAAAATGAAAAAACCAGGGCAACACCCCGACCATCTGAAATAAATCATCACATAACCCGGTGTTACAATAGCGCCACTATTAACGTAATGTCAGGAGTGGCCATCGCAAGATCGTTACCTGGCTTTATTGTTAATCACCTGTTTTGCCGCCCTTGTCCGCAAATGAAAAAAAATGCCTTGCTTTTTATCCTTATCGCGCTAGTATGGTGTAGCTGTTACCGCACTTACCAACCTAAGCCGGCCAAAACCAACATTAACTACCTGGTGGTTGATGCCCAGCTCGGAGCCGATACCGGGTTCTATGGCAGTCCTATACGCCTCAGCCGTACCGTTCCATTGAATTCAAATTACTCCCCGCCGGAAATAGGTGCGAAAGTGGTTCTGCAAACCGACAAAGGGAACTTCGAGTGCCAGGAAATTGCCGATGGGTATTTCCTGGCTCCGCGAATGGATACGTTGTCCGGTAATTTTGGTTTGGTGATAACAACAGCAGATGGTAAGGTCTACAAATCAGACGTGGTGCCGGCAAAAAACTCGCCGCCCCTGGACAGTCTTTATTATAAAATTGAGAATGGCGGAGTACGCATTTATGCAGATACCCATGATTCCGGTAATAGCTCAAGATATTACGAATGGGATTACAGCGATCAATATGAAGTATTTTCGCCCGACGGACCGTGCTATAGAAGCGATGCTTTTAATGAACCCGTTTTCCGAAATTCAGCGGGCTTGAGTAAAGATGTGTTGTACAGGAATTCCATCGCTTTCATCAAATCGAATTCCGAGAAATTGTTCAACCATTATGCGATGACGGTAACCCAGCGCGCGCTAACAGCCGATGCTTATAAGTATTTCCAGGAACTGAACAGGAATAGCATCGAGACCGGTGATATTTTCGGTCAGCAACCCAGCACGCGGTTGACAGGCAACATCCATTGTGTTAGCGATCCGTCAACATTGGCGATAGGATACCTGTTGGTTGGCCGCAGATCAACTGCTACATTGGATATTTACAACCGTGACTTGCCTGCCTGGGAAATTGACTTGCCGCCCGGTTGCCGGATGGACCCGCCGGTCAATTGCGGTTGCGGAATAGTGGTGTGGGGCGCAAAAGATCGCCCACGCGCTGATTTGAGGTATGGCATTCCGTCATTATTTCCCCCAGTGAGTTTTAGCAGGCCGCGCGGAATGAATGAAAAAAAATAACCACTCCTCAAAAGGCCGTTACAAGTAATTATTCGGCCTTATGTTTCCAAACAACTTTTTGCACCGACTGGTGTGGCTTTGCAATGATATCCCCATATAGTTCCGGCTTCCGGGCTCTGATGTAACGATAGCCGCCGGCCTGGGTCAATTTCTCCGGAGTTATGGTAGCGATCACGATCTCATCATCAAAACTCCGGCATTCTGCTATGATATCGCCAAAAGGATCCAGGATCATCGAGCAGCCATTTTTTAACTGGTCGTCATCCATGCCTATCGGGTTGGAGAAAATAGCGTAGATAGCGTTATCATAAGCACGTGCAGGCAGCCATTTCATCAGCCAGGCGCGGCCTTTTAAGCCATCGAATTCCTGCCGTAAGCTGGTTGGATCGGCTTCGCGGTTCTCCCAAAATTTTGGATCGACGAAACCAGCGCCCGGTCGGGTCGAAGGCGTGCACATGGTTATATGCGGCATAAATACGATCTCTGCACCCAGCAATCTTACCGCGCGGACGTTTTCGATGACATTGTTGTCGTAACAGATCAGGATGCTGCATTTCCAGCCTTTGATATCGAAGATCACGTATTCGTTGCCGGGATTGATATAATCGTTGATAAAGGGATGTATTTTGCGGTACTTCGCTACCAGGCCGTTCTTGTCGACACAAACCTGTGGTTTGTAAATCCTGTCATTTTCGTCCTTTTCAAAAAGCCCGGCTAATATGGTAATGTCATACATGGCTGCGATCTCGATCAACCGCTTTACACTGGGGCCGTCGGGAACACGCTCGGCCATATCCAGCATTTGCTGTTTCGAGTAGGGTATGGCATGCGTATAGCCGGTAATGGAACACTCGTGAAAAGCAATAACATCGGCGCCCTGCGAAGCCGCCCGGGCTGTCAATTTTTCGATCACCGAAAGGTTATAAGCCTTATCGCCGCTTCTATTTTCAAATTGAGCGGTGGCAATTTTCAGATTTTTCATTTTCGTTTTTTCTCAAAAGTAGCTCAACCAAAAAAGTTTGAATTGTATATTTCCGACAGGCCTTAAAGATCATTCAACAGTAAGCAAATTTACCGCAAGCGGATTGCTGGCTGACAAGTATTGGGTTGGCGTTAAGCCGGTAGCCTGCTTGAAATTATGTATCAGGTGCGCCTGGTCATAATAGCCTGATTCTAATCCGGCCATCGTAAGCGACGCTGTTTTGCCTTCCGCACGGATAAGCGACAGGAAATAATGAAGCTTTACGATTTGCAAATACCTGGCCGGGGGTATCCCGATAGCCATTTTAAATAACCGCTCAAGCTTGCGTTCGGTGAAGCCGGTCGCGTCCGCCAGTTGTTTGATAGTAACTTGTCCTTTGGCCTGGATAACCGATCCCATTACCTGCGCCAACTGATCGGTATCGAGCTTTGGATCTCTTAACAGGCCCTTAAAATGTCGTTCAATTATTTCGATCGAGCCCGTGTACGATCCGGTTGCTCTTAAATCGTCATTCAATGAATTGATCCGTTCTCCATATATCAAAGAAGCGTCTACGATCTGTCCCTTCACTTCATCGGCCGGCATTCCGTAAAGTCTAAAGAAACCGTAGGGATGAAAAACGACAATCACTATTTCCGTATCAACAGCGCTAAAGACATCCCGGTAATCCGTCAGCTGCCCGTAAATGAAAACACGCGGCAGATCGGTAACGCCCCCATCCATGCTTTTCACTTTCAACTGCCCGCTAATGACAAATACCATCCCGGTATTGCCGTCCGAGAACAGGCGCAAGGTTTTTCCCTGCGGGCATTTCAAAAACAGGTAATGTTTTATGCAAAAAGACCAGGCCGGTGACGATGGAAGCTGCATGTTTCTAAAACCGGGCCAATTTAAATAAAAATACCCGGCACCGATGTACCGGGTATTAGTTGATTCCGTTGACTATGTTGATTGAGTTGGATAGTTTTTAACTTAATCAACCACTTAACCCAATCAACTATTAAATCAAATTAAGGATTCATCTTCGCCATCTGGAAAGCTTCAAATACCATTTTCTGGTTGTATTCAAGCGCCAGGGTTTTATGATTCACCAGGTCGACTATTGAGCCAACGAGACAAAGCCCACCGGTAAACAGGTACAATATACCCATACCGATCTGGCCGGTTACAAAGCGCTGCAAGCCTGGTACCAAACACAACCCTACGATACAGAATATCATAACATCCTGCGGGCTTTTACGCTTGGTGGTATAGTTCATATAGAAATATTTCTGCTGGTTTTCAGTCAGTTGGCTAAGTGCCTGCTGAATATATCCCATTTCTTCGGGTGATATGCCCGGAAGCATCATATAGGGGTTGTTATTTTGAAACATGCTGTCCATGATGATTTAGTTTTAAAGTTGAGATAAAACTAAGGTAGAACTAAAAAACCTGAAAGACAAAATTGGCGGAAAACAAGCCTGTGTCGGTGAAGTACAGATTTAAGACGGTGAAGTTTTCTATTTCGTTGGTACTTGAACGGCCCTCAATTCATGCATTCGCTGGCGCGACAGGTCGTAAATGCGATACAGGATGATCCCCAGTGCCGGCATACCAAACCAATGTGCATGCCACGAATTAGCCATATTACCTCTGAACAGCCAGGATATCGAGTGCCCCAAACCACATCCCGGGCACCAGGTGATGCCCATTGCTTTTAACGGGCAAAGACTGAAATGTACCCCGCCTGCAGGATCGGTCATAGCCAGTGCTACGAGCGCCGCAGCCCAGAATACCAGTTCGAAGTATTTTGAAATGATCTTAATCGTCGAGTTCACTTTCGCTGGCCTCATGCCTGTGCATCAGCAGCAAAGATACGGCCAGCGCGGCCAAAACACCTATAAGCAGCGCAGCAAAAATACGTCCCGAAAAATCGGCCCAGTTAACGCCCTGGGAATCGATATAATTGACATAGACGATCCCTACGAAAACAACGAAAATACCCGCTACTATCAATATTTTAAAACTATGGATGAGGCCCTCTAAAAAGTTCATTTTGCCATGCATTTCATTGAACGCATAATTCTTAACACCATAATATAAGCCTGCGATAGGAATAAGCACAGAAACGAATTCGATAGGCGAAACTTGCGGGCTATTGAACGGGATATGCATCAGGCGCATAATAAAAAGCCAGATGCCGCTAAGCACCCCGATGATCAATCCCGGTATAATTGCGTTTTTCATAATTTATTGCTTTAAAGGTTAAACTTGTAAAGTTGGCAACGCTGTAGCAGGCGATAATTGGTTATATAAATATACGTGTTTATTTAATCTTATATACAATCAATAAAAGCGATTTTCGCCGCCCTTTGTTTTTAATTGATACCTGTTTTTATACGCTTTCGTTGCTTTTTGGCTTTAAAAGCGGCAATTTTCGTATATTCGCAGCGGTTTGAATATCCGTGATATCTTAGAGCGATACAAGGCTGATGAACGGGTAACGGCAATGGCGCAGGCGCTGAATGCCGGTAAAAATCCGAGGCTTCAACTACGTGGTTTGGTCGGATCGGGAGATGCGGCGGTGGCGGTAGCTTTGTATTTTTTGCAGCACCCCCACATGATATTTGTGCTGCCCGATCGCGAGGAAGCCTCCTACTTCCAGGCCGATCTGGAAAACCTGACCGATAAGGAAGTCCTTCTTTTTCCATCCTCATATCGTAAAGCCTTTGAGTTCACTCAGCCCGACAGCAGCAATGTGCTGGCGCGTGCAGAGGTGCTGAACGAACTGAACCATTCTTCAGAATATGGCCGGCTCATTGTTACCTATCCTGAAGCTTTGGCCGAAAAGGTGATCGACCGCGCTTCGCTGGAAAAGAATACCCTTGAAATTTCTGTAAACAATAAGCTCAGCATCGATTTCATCAACGAATTCCTGGTGGAGTATGATTTTGATCGGGTAGATTTTGTGTACGAACCGGGCCAGTTCTCCATTCGCGGCGGTATCGTCGATATTTTCTCCTTTTCGCACGATCTGCCTTACCGGGTTGAATTTTTTGGCGACTTTATTGAGTCGATCCGAACTTTCGAGATCGAGAGCCAGCTTTCGGTGGAACAGGTGAAGAGCATCACCATCGTACCCAATGTGCAATCAAAGTTCCTCACCGAGAACAATATCTCATTATTGGAATATGTCGACCCGGGTACACAGCTTTGGATAAAGGATGTGCAGTTCACGCTGGATATCATCAAAAGCGGCTATAAAAAGGCAGTGGAATTGTGGAAGGCTTTATCGTCCGATGAAAAGCAAAAGAACCCGGAGTGGATCGACCCAAAATACGGTTTTACGGATGATAAGCTGATAGCCGACCAATTGCAGGATTTTCCGGTGGTTGAGTTTGGCAAGCAGTTCTTCTACCAAAACACTCATAAGATAGATTTTGATATGCGGCCACAGCCGTCGTTCAATAAGGATTTCACGCTGCTGATCCACAATTTCAGGAATAACGAAGCCGATAAGATCGAAAACTTCATCGTCACCGACTCCGCCAAACAGGTGGAACGGCTTTATGCGATCCTGGAGGATTTGGATAAGACCGTTAAGTTTACGCCGATCAGCATCGCCCTGCGCGAGGGCTTTGTGGACAGGGAACAAAAGATCGCCTGTTATACCGACCACCAGATATTCGACCGTTACTACAAATACAAGCTGAAAAAAGGCTACCAGCGTTCGCAGGCCATCACGTTGAAGGAATTGCGGGAATTGAAGCCCGGCGACTTCGTAACGCATATCGACCACGGCATTGGTAAATATGCCGGTCTTGAAAAAGTTGATACAAGCGGCAAGGTACAAGAGATGATCCGGCTGATCTATGCCGATAACGACCTGCTGTATGTGAACATCAACTCGCTGAACCGGATCTCCAAATACAGCGGCAAGGAGGGCACCGTTCCCAAGCTGAATAAACTGGGCACCGATACCTGGGAGCGCCTGAAGAAAACCACAAAAAAAAAAGTTAAAGACATAGCCCGCGACCTGATCAAGCTGTACGCTTTGCG
>Ga0157374_10005169_pt1 | contig 10945 bp, 5 predicted proteins | sample M25metaG_FD_115308 | JGI IMG/M metagenome (GOLD analysis project Ga0157374, IMG submission 115308) | Miscanthus rhizosphere microbial communities from Kellogg Biological Station, Michigan, USA - M2-5 metaG | ecosystem: Host-associated > Plants > Roots > Rhizosphere > Soil | place: USA: Michigan... | reverse complement strand
CTGAGGCATTGGTCGCATCGCCGATCACCACCCGTTGGAACTGGCGCATGTAAATCAGTGTCGCGCAGACAGCGCAGGGACTCAACGTCGTAAAAATCGTGGTCAGGCTGAAATCTCTTCGTCCGGCGTCGCGGATCGCGGAGGTTTCGCCGTGATTATAAGGATGGTTTTCCTGCACCAGTGTATTGTGGCCCTTCCCAAGTATCCGCCTCGTCTCGTTATCGATGATGACGGCGCCGATCGGGCACCCGCCTTCGTCGTAACCTTTTTGTGCCAACAAGACGGCGATGCGCATGAAATTTGCATCGCTCAGTTTTCTGAAGAAGTCGTCCGAGGCAACGGAACTAAGGCTGTGGGTCGGAACGCGTGCAATTAAATTGAGCAACTCGTCCGTGACTGGCGTCTGGTCAGCGAAATATGGCTTGATCATATTCTTGGCAATCGGGATGTCCGGGACGTAGGCGTGCCGCTTCGAGGGCGTTTCAATGATAACGGGGTCGCTTTCCACTGGCGAGCGGCCGTCACTGTAGACACAGGTTCCTCACAAATGGCACGATGGCTGACCGTGACCTCCGGCATGAACGATGAATCTGCTCGAACTCCGCGCGGACTCTTTGTGGGTCTGTCGACCATCGACCTCGCTTACGTCGTCGCCGACATGCCCGGACGGAATTCGAAGATCACTTCAACTGCCCAGGCCCTCGCCGCAGGCGGACCCGCCACCAACGCTGCTGTGACTTTTGCATTTCTGGGTGGAGCGAGTTCTCTGATCACCGCGATAGGGAAGCACCCCCTGGCCGCGGTCATTCAAAATGACCTCGCGCGCTTTCAAATACAGGTCCATGATCTTGCCGCGCAGTCCGAAACTGCTCCTGCGATCTCGTCGATTCTGGTGTTGTCCGGTGGCGAGCGGACCATCGTGTCAGCGAATGCAAATGTGTTTCGCGCTCTCGATGCACCCGCCGATCCGAGCTGGTTTGACGGCGCCTCAATCGTTCTGGTCGATGGTCACCACATGTCAGTGTGCACCAAAGTGGCGGCCATGGCGCGTTCGAGGAGTCTGGACGTCGTGCTGGACGCGGGTAGTTGGAAAGAAGGGATGTCCACTCTGCTTCAAAATGTGACGATCGCACTGTGCTCAAACGACTTCATCCCTCCCGGTTGCAGCAATGAGTCAGACGTGATCGCGTTCCTCAGGGAGCAGGGAATCGAGAGAGGCGCCATTACTCAAGGCGCGAAGCTGGTCCTGTATTTTGACGGTAACCGCATGGGAAAGGTGCCGGTGGAACCAACGAGTGCGAAAGATACCACCGGCGCGGGGGATGTCTTCCACGGAGCTTTTTGCTATTACTTCTCACAACCAGAGACGACCTTTGTAGAAGCGCTCAAGTCTGCGGCAAACGTCGCCACATTTTCCACACGTTTTGTGGGAACGCGTTCTTGGATGGAGGCCTACGCAAAACAGGGAGCCAGCCCGGATCGGCCGCGTTGACGCTCCTAAACGAGGCATTCGAAGGCAAACGGATCCTCGAAGCACGGGGCAGGTCAAAAATTTCTAGCGGCCTTTGAAATACTGCACGGCTCGCTCGTGCGCCTCGGCGGCTTTTCGTGTCCCGAACGTGCCCAGATTCCGCCGCCGGCCGGTTTTAGGATTCTTCTTCCGCGAGTAAAGCCGGTATTCGCCAGACTTGAGCTTCCTGATCATTGAGGCGCCTCCACACATTTCGCGGTGATGACCACGCCATCACATACCAGTTTCCCATCCAGTCGTTGTGAGCAAGGGCGTGTGAAACTCTGCGCGCTGATCCCAATGCAGCGCCTCGGAATCACGAAGCTTGCTCGTTTCGGCGCTACACAACCTGCAGCCCAAAAACATATCGCCAGGCAAATCATCAATTTCAGACTTTGCCCTTCAACTCGTCTGCGTATATCAGAAAGGCCGTGTCTACAAATGCCAGTTAGTTTGCACATTTGCTCACCTCTCAGCGACCCTTCGATGCGGCCTTTGAATGCCCGCGTTTTGCGCTACAGGAAAATATGGTCCGCCTTCAGGGGAAACCCCGCCAACGGCGTTTAAATCATCTGACTTCAGTGCTTTACAAATTTTTACCAACTTTCCCTCCTTCTCCGCGATCTTTCAACTACTTGCGCTCATCTGGTTATCAGCAGTGGAACGAATTAGGGAGGGATCCGCTGACCTTTCGACTCAGTAACTTGTCCGATCAGCTTTCGTCAGAATCACGCGTGCCTTCTTTGGGGAGGAAAAGGGGATGGCCGGCGGTCCTCGTCTCAGCGCTCATCATCGCGACCTTTACAGCGTGTACCCGTGCAGATGCCGTGAAAGAAAAACAAGCGATGGCAGCTACGTCGCGCGCGGTTCCCGTGACTGTTACTTCAGCTGCTTTGGAGGACATGCCGGTTTACTTGACGGGACTTGGGTCCGTCACGGCATTCAACACCGTCAACGTGCGTAGTCGCGTCGATGGCCAGTTGATCCAGGTGAATGTGCGCGAAGGCCAGGAAGTCAGGAAAGGCGAGTTATTAGCACAGATCGACCCGCGACCCTTCCAGGTCCAGTTGCAGCAAGCGCAAGCGCAGCAATATCGGGACCATGCGCAACTGCGGGACGCTCAGCTGAATTATCAGCGTTTCAAGGACCTGCTAAATGAGTCAGGCGCAATGTCGCAGCAACAAGTGGATACGCAAAAAGCACAAGCAGATCAGCTGGAAGGTGCGGTTCGGGCGGACCAGGCTGCGATCAACAATGCCCAGTTGCAGATTACCTACTCTCGCATTACGTCTCCGATCAACGGCCGTATCGGATTGCGCCTTGTCGATCCCGGCAACATCGTGCACGCGACAGATCAAAATGGTTTGTTCGTCATCACGCAGCTGCACCCGATCGCGGTTGTTTTCACTTTGCCCGAAGACAGTCTTCCATCCGTCGCTCAGCGCATGAAACAGGGAGCGCTCGAGGTTGACGCCTACGCTCGCGACAATCAAAACAAGCTTGCGAGCGGAAAGCTGCAGACCATTGACAACCAGATCGATCAGCAGACTGGTACCGGCAAGCTGAAAGCAATCTTTGAAAACGTCGACGGAGTGCTCTGGCCCAATCAATTCGTCAACGTCCGGCTTTTGCTCAATACCAGGAAGGGCAGCGTCGTTGTTCCCAGCGCCGCCGTGCAGCGTGGGCCCCAAGGCACGTTTGTTTATCTCGTGAAGCCGGACAAGACTGTCGAAGTGCGTCCGGTCACGGTGGCACTCGCGCAGGGCAATCAAAGTGCAATCGCCAGCGGCTTGCAAGCCGGAGATCAGGTCGTCACCGACGGGCAAGACAAACTGCAACCCGGCATGACCGTCGCCCCGCAGGCGCGCAGCAACGCTAACGCTCCGCAGGCTCCAACTGCAGTTCCCACCACATGAGCCCGTCTCGACTGTTCATTCTCCGCCCGGTCGCAACATCGCTCCTGATGGCGGCGGTGCTTCTGGTCGGTTTTGTTGCGTACCGCCAGCTTCCCGTCTCGGCACTGCCGGAAGTCGACTATCCGACAGTCCAGGTCATGACGTTCTACCCGGGTGCTGCTCCCGATGTAATGGCCTCCTCCGTCACGGCGCCCCTCGAACGGCAGTTCGGACAAGTGCCCGGCCTGGCGCAGATGACGTCGACCAGTTCGCAGGGCAGTTCGTTGATCACGCTGCAATTCGCCCTTGACCAGAACATTGACGTCGAAGTCCAGCAGGTGCAGGCCGCGATCAATGCCGCGACGACATACCTGCCACGCGATCTCCCTAATCCGCCCATCTATAGCAAGGTTAATCCGGCCGACGCGCCGATTCTTACACTTGCTTTGACGTCGGATTCGCTCCCACTGTCGCGCGTAGAAGACGTCGCAGAGACTGCTCTTGCGCAGAAAATCTCGCAGCTTCCCGGTGTCGGACTGGTTTCGATCAGCGGCGGGCAGAAACCCGCGGTGCGAGTGCAAGCCAATCCCACGGCGCTCGCCTCTTATGGACTAAGTTTTGAAGACATGAGAGCGGCGCTAGCGGCTGCGAATGTGGACCAGGCCAAGGGCGTGATTGACGGTCCACGCCAATCGTTCACGATTAGCGCGAATGACCAGCTTCTTTCGAGCCACGATTACAACAACGTCATCATCGCCTACCGCAACGGGGCTCCTGTGCGCTTGGCTGACGTCGCCTCCGCGGTCGACAGCGCCGAAAATGTTAAGCAGGCCGCGTGGGTCAATACGACACCCGCGGTGTTGCTGAACATCCAACGCCAGCCGGGCGCCAATATTATCGGAGTCGCCGACCGCATCAAGAAAACTCTTCCGCAACTCCAGTCGTCATTGCCCGCAGCCGTGAAAGTCCAAATCCTGATCGACAGGACCCAGACCATTCGCGCTTCGGTCGAAGACGTTCAATTTGAACTGATGCTCACCGTCGCTCTGGTCGTGATGGTGATTTTCCTTTTCTTGAGAAACTTAGCTGCGACCGTGATCCCAAGCGTGGCGGTTCCTCTCTCCCTCGTGGGCACGTTCGGAGTGATGTATCTGCTCGGCTACAGTCTGAACAATCTCACGCTCATGGCGCTGACCATCTCCACCGGCTTCGTGGTCGATGATGCCATCGTCATGATTGAAAATATCGATCGCTATCTCGAGGAAGGGGATTCCCCGTTAGACGCAGCCTTGAAGGGGTCGGGTCAGATCGGTTTCACGATTGTTTCGCTGACGGTGTCTCTGATTGCGGTGCTGATTCCTCTGCTGTTCATGGGCGATATCGTCGGCCGGCTTTTTCGCGAATTTGCGGTCACGCTTTCGGTCACTATTCTTGTGTCAGCCATCGTATCTCTTACGCTCACGCCGATGATGTGCGCGAAGCTCCTCAAGAAAAAAGAGAAGAGTAAAGAGACACGCTTCTACAGAATTTCAGAAGACTATTTCAATCGCGTTATCGCGTTCTACGGTCGCACACTGAAATGGGTTCTGCAGCATCAGACCGCAACTCTGCTGGTGACGGCCGGCACACTCGTATTGACGCTCGTCCTCTATGTAATCGTGCCGAAGGGCTTTTTCCCGGTGCAGGATACCGGCGTCATTATCGGCATTTCCGAGGCGCCCCAGACCATTTCGTTCGCGGCGATGTCGGAACGCCAGCAAGCATTAGCCCGAGCAATCCTGAAAAACCCCGACGTCGAAAACCTCTCCTCGTTTATTGGCATCGACGGCACCAATACCACGCCGAATAGCGGTCGCATCCAGATCAACTTGAAGCCTCGCAGCGATCGAAAGAAGTCCGCGTCTGAAATCATTCGCGATCTCCAGCCAGAATTGGCCAAGGTCAACGGCATTACGCTCTATATGCAACCGGTGCAGGACTTGACCGTTGAGAGCCGCATGAGCCGAACGCAGTATCAATATTCGATGGAGGACGCCGACGCGCAGGAACTTGGCACATGGGCGCCCCGGTTGGTCGAGAAACTGAAGCAGTCGCCGGCCCTGCGTGACGTCGCCAGCGACCAGCAGAACAGCGGGCTGGAAGCGAACCTTGTGATTGATCGTGACACGGCTTCGAGACTCGGCATCACCCCGCAGGCGATCGACGACACCTTGTACGACGCGTTCGGGCAGCGCCAGGTCTCCACCATGTTTACGCAATTGAACCAGTATCACGTGGTGCTCGAAGCCCAGGCGGGATTTCAGGATCATCCAGACGACCTTACGCACATTTACGTGAAGTCCAGCGCCCCCGTTGCTCCCGCGTCTTCCACTAACACGCCCAACGCGCCCGCGTATTCGCCTGCCGCTCCCGCGCAGGTTCCCCTCTCTTCCTTTGCTCACTTTGAACAGCGTAACGCGCCGCTCGCGATCAACCACCAGGGACAATTCCCTGTAGTCACATTGTCATTCAACCTCGCCCCCGGGGTGTCCCTCGGGGCGGCTACGAAAGCGATCGAAGAAGCCGAACGCGAAATCAATCTGCCTAAAAGCATCGTGACAAGTTTTCAGGGAACCGCGGCAGCTTTTCACAATTCGCTTTCGAGCGAGCCTTGGCTGATTCTTGCCGCCATCATCACCGTCTATATCGTTCTTGGGGTGCTGTATGAAAGCTACATCCACCCCATCACCATTCTGTCCACGCTTCCATCGGCGGGGGTGGGCGCGATCCTGGCTCTTCTGATCACCGGCAACGATCTCAGCGTAGTGGCACTCATAGGCATCATTCTGCTCATTGGCATCGTGAAGAAGAACGCCATCATGATGATCGACTTTGCCCTCGAAGCAGAGCGCGATGAAGGCAAGCCTCCGGAAGAAGCGATCTATCAGGCGAGTCTGTTGCGGTTCCGCCCTATCATGATGACCACCATGGCTGCGCTGCTGGGCGGGCTTCCGCTGGCGCTCGGCCGGGGCACGGGGTCGGAATTGCGCCACCCGCTCGGCATCACCATCGTCGGCGGCCTGATCCTCAGCCAGTTGCTCACGCTCTACACCACGCCCGTCGTCTACCTGTGGTTCGACCGCCTCTCGCACAGGTTTTCAAGGTTGAAGATTGGCAACCGTGTCGAAGAGCCGCTCAGCGAAGTACATGCGGACTAACGGATGAACATCTCTGCTCCATTCATCAAGCGGCCGATTGGAACGTCGTTGCTGGCGCTTGCTCTGCTGCTTTCCGGAGTACTTGCGTTCACGCTCTTGCCCGTCGCTCCATTGCCGCAGGTGGAGTTCCCCGTCATTCAAGTCTCGGCCGGATTGCCCGGCGCAAGTCCGGAGACCATGGCATCGGCCGTTGCCACTCCTCTCGAACGCCAGTTCGGCCGGATCGCCGGCATCAACCAGATGACGTCCACAAGTCAGCTGGGTTCGACAAGTATCGTGTTGCAATTCGATCTGACGCGCAACATCGACGCGGCGGCGCGCGATGTCCAGGCGGCGATCAATGCCGCACGGAGCCAACTCCCCGCCAATCTGCCCGGGAACCCGTCTTACCGAAAAGTGAATCCGGCCGACGCTCCCATCATGATTCTCGCGCTCACCTCCGACACCATCACTCCGCCGAATATCTACGATGCTGCTGATTCGATCCTCGCTCAAAAACTCGCGCAGGTCGAAGGTGTCGGCCAGGTGTTCGTAGGCGGAGGCGCCCGTCCTGCAGTTCGCGCGGAATTGAACCCCACGGCACTGAACAAGCTCGGTCTTGGGCTGGATACGATTCGCACGGCGCTCGGCTCCGCCAATGCAAACCGCCCGAAGGGCGAAGTCGCCGACCCTGTGAATGCGTGGTCAATCCATGCGAACGACCAGATTTTTCGCGCAGACCAGTACCGGAACCTGATCGTCGCCTACAAGAACGGTGCGCCTGTTCGGTTGGGCGACGTGGCGGACGTGCAAGACTCCGTCGAAGACATCCACAACGTAGGCCTTGCCAATGGCAAGCCTGCCGTACTAATCATTGTGTTTCGACAGCCGGGCGCAAACATCATCGCGACCGTGGATCGGGTACGGGCTGCGCTTCCCCAACTCAAATCGTCGATTTCTCCCGCCATCGGCCTCGACGTTGTTCTTGATCGTACAATCACGGTGCGCGCCTCGGTAGCGGACATCGAGCTCACGCTCCTGATTTCCGTCGTCCTCGTCATATTCGTTGTCTTCGCCTTCCTGCGCACAGTTCGCGCCACGTTCATTCCCAGCGTTGCAGTGCCGCTCTCGCTGATTGGAACTTTTGGCGTCATGTACCTGCTGGGCTACAGCCTCGACAATCTGTCGTTAATGGCACTCGCAATTTCCACTGGCTTCGTCGTCGATGATGCCATCGTCGTTCTCGAAAACATTACCCGCTTCATCGAGCAGGGCATGACTCCGGTCCAGGCGGCATATCGCGGCGCCCGGGAGATCGGCTTCACAGTTCTCTCGATGAGCGTATCGCTCGTCGCAGTCTTCATCCCCATCCTTTTAATGGGAGGCATCGTCGGGCGGCTGTTTCGCGAGTTTGCCGTCGTCCTCAGTATTGCCATCACCGTGTCCTTGTTTGTCTCGCTGACAACGACGCCAACACTGTGCGCCCAGCTTCTTGAACCTCTAAATGAAAAGAAACACGGACGTTTCTATCGCGCGAGCGAATGGGCTTTCAACCGTCTGCTCAAAGGGTATAACCACAGCCTCCGCTGGGTGCTTCGTCACCAGCCGCTGACGCTGGCAGTCACGATCGCGACGGCCTGCCTCAGTGTCTATCTGTACATCATCGTGCCGAAAGGATTTTTTCCGCAGCAGGATACCGGACGTATTGTCGGGTCCGTGCAGGCGTCGCAGGACATCTCTTTCAACGCAATGCGCGGCAAGATGACCCAATTCGTCGACACCGTGATGAAGGATCCCGCGGTGAGCACGGTGGTGGCATTTGCAGGAGGAAATACTACGTACAACAGCGGTCGCATGTTCATCACGCTCAAGCCGCTCAGCGAAAGGAAAGTCAGTTCGGATCAGGTCATTGCGCGGCTTCGGCCCAAACTCTCGGTTGTTCCCGGCGCAGCACTATTCATGCAATCGGCGCAGGATCTAACAATCGGGGGACGCCAGAGCCAGGCGCAGTACCAGTACACCCTTCAAGGCGAAAATCTGAACGAACTGAATACCTGGACGCCTCGGCTCCTGCAAAAACTGCGTGCGATGCCGCAACTCCGCGACGTCAACACCGATCAACAGGACAAAGGCCTGAATGCCAGCGTCGTAATCGACCGCGATACGGCCGCGCGGCTGGGTGTTGCCTCGGCCGACATCGACAATGCTCTCTACGATGCGTTCGGGCAGCGCCAGGTCTCGATCATGTACCGCCAGTTAAACCAGTATCACGTTGTCATGGAGGTAGCTCCCGAATTCGCCCAGAGCGTGGAAGCTCTGCAAGCCACCTATGTCCGGTCCAGCAACGGGACGGCAGTCCCGCTCGCTTCGATCGCCCACTTCGCCTCTTCGAATTCGTCGCTGGCGGTCAATCACCAGGCGCAGTACCCATCGGTCACGCTTTCGTTCAATCTCGCGCCCGGCGTTTCCCTGGGTGACGCAACTCGGCTGATCGACGATGCCGAACGCACGATGGGATTTCCCGCCACGATTCACGCCAGCTTCCAAGGCACCGCTGCCGCCTTTCAGGATTCGCTTTCGAGCGAACCGCTGTTGATTCTCGCCGCCCTGGTGACGGTCTACATTGTGCTAGGAATTTTGTATGAAAGTTACATACACCCCATCACCATCCTGTCGACTCTGCCGTCCGCCGGTGTCGGCGCGCTGCTTGCTCTTCTGATTTCGAAGAACGAACTGAACGTCATCGGGCTCATCGGCATCATCCTGCTGATTGGCCTCGTCAAGAAAAACGCCATCATGATGATCGACTTTGCTCTCGAAGCCGAGCGGAACCACAACAAGTCGTCAGCAGATTCCATTTACGAGGCCTGCCTCCTACGCTTCAGGCCCATCATGATGACGACTCTAGCGGCGCTGCTCGGCGGATTGCCGCTGGCGCTCGGCACAGGTACCGGGTCGGAACTGCGACGCCCGCTCGGAATCACGATTGTCGGTGGCCTGATCGTGAGCCAGTCCTTGACCCTGTTCACGACGCCGGTCGTATACATCTACATGGACCGTCTTCGCCTCTGGTTGAAAGCGCAAGCGCCGCGCATCGCCTCGTCGCTCATTTCCCGTCCCGCTCGAAGCTAACGGGCGTGCGCTAGCGATCAACCTCATTGCTGGTTCCGGTTTGGCGTTCCTTCGCTTACTATGGGACGGTCCAAGAGGGATTTCTGGCTACCAGTCGCATAGGCGATTTCGAAGCGGATGGCCGTGCTGCCGGTCCGTGTGTCCTAGTCATTTTCGGGGCCGCGGGCGACCTGACGATGCGCAAGCTCGCGCCTGCGCTATTTAACCTGGTGAAGGCCAATCTGCTGCCGAAAAATTTCGCGGTTGTTGGGTTCGCTCACGACGAACTTGGCCTCGATCAATTCCGTAGTCAGCTCACTCATTTTCTGCCTGCCGATGATCGCGATACCGCCCCTTGGAAATGGTTCACTGAGCGCCTTTCGTATGTGCGTGGAGGCTTCACCGACCCGAATGCCTATGCCAATCTGAAGGCTCATCTGGAAAAGATCGACCACGAACATGGTACCGGTAGCAACTATCTTTTTTATTTAGCCACGGCGCCCAAGTTTTTCGCGCCCATCGCGGAGCAGCTCGGACAGGCAAAACTTTCGGTTCAGGAAAACGGATACTGGCGGCGCGTTGTCGTCGAGAAGCCTTTTGGGAATGACTTGGAGTCCGCGAGGGCGCTCAATCGCCAGCTGAAAGAAGTGCTTCAGGAAAATCAGATCTATCGCATTGACCACTATCTTGGAAAAGAGACGGTCCAGAATATTCTCGTCTTTCGCTTTGACAACGCGATTTTCGAGCCGATCTGGAACCGCCGCTACATCGACCACGTCCAGATCACCAATGCAGAAACTGTCGGCGTAGAGCAGCGTGGCGGATACTTCGACACCGCCGGTACGCTTCGCGACATGGTGCCAAACCATCTCATGCAGTTGCTGAGCCTGACGACCATGGAGTCTCCGGTTTCCTTTCAGGCCGATGCGGTTCGCAATGAGCAGGCAAAAGTCTTGCACGCCATTCAACCGCTCGACTCCGAGGATGTGCTGCATTCAAGTGTGCGCGGACAGTACGGGGAAGGCGCTGTGGCTAGCGAATCTGTCCCCGCTTACCGTTCAGAGCCCGGCGTCGGTCCCGAATCACGCACTGAAACTTTTGCAGCGCTGAAGCTCAGTATCGATAACTGGCGCTGGGCGGGAGTTCCGTTCTATCTCCGCACCGGTAAGCGAATGGCAAAACGTCATACTGAGATCACCATTCAGTTCAAGCGGACGCCCTTCACGATTTTCCGCCACGCCCCGGTCGCGGAG
>Ga0157374_10005167_pt1 | contig 10947 bp, 6 predicted proteins | sample M25metaG_FD_115308 | JGI IMG/M metagenome (GOLD analysis project Ga0157374, IMG submission 115308) | Miscanthus rhizosphere microbial communities from Kellogg Biological Station, Michigan, USA - M2-5 metaG | ecosystem: Host-associated > Plants > Roots > Rhizosphere > Soil | place: USA: Michigan... | reverse complement strand
TCAACTGACAGATGGCAAACGTAAACAGTGCCTGATCACTACACCTGAAGTTGCCAATACCAGCGAGAAGCGGCGCTTGTGGCAGAGCTACGGCGCAGTTCTGGTCGATATGGAGGCCGCAACTATCGCTCGTCAGGCCCAGATGCGTAACATTCCGCTTTGCTGCTTCAAGGCGGTTTCCGATGGCCCCGACGCTGTGCTGCCTGATCTCAACAGTTTTATCAATAAGCGGGGACATCTGAATCTGTTGCCCTTTCTGGCACATGTCCTGGTTCGGCCAAAGTTCTGGAAGCCGCTTATTAAGCTAGCCAGAAACAGCGCGTTTGCAGCAAAAGCAATCGCCTTAAAGGTGCAGAAGTTTCTACCGGAAAAGAATGTCCATCGAGTCAACAAAACAGGAGCTGTTTAGCAAAGTGAGCGTAGAACCCTCCGTTGTACCTTCCACAATGCGCGCGGCGGTCTACCGTGGCGTAAACGACGTTTGTGTTGAGACTGTCCCAGTACCCGAGATAGGCCCTGGTGAGGTGTTGGTAAAGATCCATACCTGCGGAATCTGCGGTACTGATCTGAAGAAGATTCACACCGGCTCTCATTCGGCACCTCGTGTCTTCGGGCACGAGATGTCAGGAACGGTCGCGGCCGTAGGCGCTGACGTCGCAGATTTCTCAGTAGGCGATCGTGTGATGGCATATCACCACATCCCCTGCGGCGAGTGCTTCTACTGCCGCAAGCAAACCTTCGCCCAGTGCGAGACCTACAAGAAAGTCGGCTGTACCGCCGGGTTTGAGCCCGCGGGTGGCGGCTTTGCCGAATACATTCGCGTGATGGATTGGATCGTTCGCAAAGGATTGATAAAGATTCCCGATGACATTCCCTTTGAGCAGGCATGTTTTATCGAGCCGGTTAATACATGCTTCAAGGCAATCGATATGCTCAATCTCCAGTCTGACGAAACAGTGCTGGTCATCGGCCAAGGATCGATAGGAATACTATTGGCGGCACTCGCTAGAAGAACAGGAGCGACGGTTCTCACAAGCGATCTATACCCCGAGCGGCACGCCGTCGCCGCAAAGTTCGGACTGAATCATCCTCTCGATGCTCGCGGTGATGTAGTGGACGCTGCCAAGTCAGCCACAGATGGACGTGGAGCTGACGTCGCGCTTGTCGCAGTAGGGGGTAATGCACTGATCAAAGTCGCGATGGATGCGATTCGCCCAGGCGGCCGCGTCATGCTCTTTGCGGCAACTCAACATGGAGAGGCACCGTTTGATCCCGCCGCCGTATGTATGGACGAAAAGACCCTAATGGGCTCATATAGTGCCTCGGTAGCAATTCAGGATGAAGTGACACAGCTCGTTTTTGAAGGCTATCGACAGGGATTTGATCTTACACAGCTGATCTCGCACCGCTTCTCAATAGAGGACGCTGTTGCGGCCATAGACCTGGCCTCAAACCCACAGCCCGATTCATTGAAAGTCGTCATCCAGCCAAACTTCAATCGTTAGCCTGAGTATTCGAACTCTAATCCCGATTCCGCTTTTTGATCTCGACGTTTAGCCGTTTAATCTTTTGATTAAGCGTGGAGAGCGGGATGCGGAAATACTCCGCTGCATCGGTTTGATTCCAGTGGCAGCGCTCCAGCCGATCCGCAATGATGCGGCGCTCGATCTCTTCCATCAGGTCAAATAGTGACGCGTCCGGCTGATGCTCCAGCATTGTTGCCGAATAAGTGTTGCCCGTCAGCTGTGCCGGGAGGAGTTCCGAGGGGATAATCTTGCCTGTTGATAACACAACGCCGCGCTCCATTGCATTTTCAAGCTCGCGAACATTTCCAGGCCACTCATAGTCCATCAATATACGCATCGCGTCCGGAGATAGCGTACGCTCTTCCATCCCGTTCTCGTTTCCGTAGAACTTCAGGAAATGGGCAGCAAGAAGAGGAATATCCTCACGGCGTGACCGCAGGGGAGGCAGATCAAGTGTTATGACATTGAGTCGGTAGAAAAGATCTTCGCGGAAGCGCCCAGCACGCACCGCTTCCTGCAGATTGACGTTTGTCGCAGCAATAATCCGCACGTCTACCTGAATTTCTTGTGTTCCGCCAAGATGCATGAAGCGCCGATCCTGCAGGACGCGCAGAATCTTTGCCTGCATGTCCATTGTCATTGTGCCAATTTCGTCGAGGAAGAGCGTTCCGGTATTCGCGACCTCGAAGAGTCCCTTCTTGGCTGAGACTGCAGAAGTAAAAGCACCCTTCACGTGACCGAAGAGCGTTGACTCCAGCAACTCTGAGGGAACGGCCCCAGTATTCACAGGAACAAACGGATGATCTCTCCGCGGAGAGTTAGCGTGAATTGCCTTCGCGATCAGTTCCTTGCCAGTGCCGCTTTCACCCTGGATAAGGATGGTGGATCGGCTGGGGGCGACCTGGGCCACCAGATCAAACAACCTCAGCATAGGCTCGCTCTTGCCGACTATGTTTTCGAAGTTATATCGCTGCTTAAGTGTGCGCTTGAGCTGTACAACCTCTTCTTCGGCACGGTGGCGAGCAATAGCTGCTCGTATGTCCGCCAAAAGCTTTTCATTGTCCCAGGGCTTTTGAACGAAGTTCTCAGCTCCTGCGCGTATGGCATCGACAACGTTTCCCATCGTTCCGAACGCTGTAATCATGATGACAGGGAGAGTGGGATACATCTCGACGATGCGGGGCAGAAGATCCATGCCGCTTTCGCCAGGCAGCGCAAGGTCAAGAAGCAATAGATCGTATTCGCTGTGGGCAAGCTCTTCCATTCCGCTTGGACCGTCCGGAGCCAGCGTGACAGCGAACCCCTCCAACGTAAGCATCGTATCGAGCGACTCACGGATTCCGGCCTCATCATCGATGATGAGAATACGAGGGCTGACAGAGATCTTCTCAGTTTGCTTGTGAAGTACCGATTCAATAGCAGATTCTGTGGTTGTATCAGACATGAATCGTCTTCCTGTCGGGTTCCTGTGTTGCTGCAGGAATTTGTGCGGACACTATTGCAGGACGGGTCGCTGAGGCAGGGAACTCAAGCTGAAACGCGGTTCCCACACCGACTTCGCTTTCGACATTGATTTTGCCTGCATGCTCCTGCATGATGCCGTAGCTCACCGCAAGCCCAAGGCCTGTGCCCTTGTGCGCACCTTCCTGAGGTTTCGTTTTGGTTGTGAAGAACGGATCGTAAATACGGTGCAAATGTTCGCGCTCAATGCCAGCTCCCGTATCCTGAATCCGAACCATCACGCGCCCTCCACTCCGGAATGTTGCGATGCGAAGAGATGCGTTCGGGATGCCGAACATGGCGTCTTTTGCGTTGAGCATCAAATTCAGTATGACTTGCTGCAGCTTGCCGCGATTGCCGTGAATTGATGGAAGTTGTTGATCGAAGTTGGTCTCCACACGAATCTGCGCAGTCTTCAATTGATGCTCAAGCAGAACAAGCGTATCGCGGAGGAGTTCGTTCAAGTCCACATTAGTGAACTCGCTTCCGCTCGTGCGCGAAAAGTTAAGCAGGCCATTGACGATCTCCGACGCACGAAATGTTTGTTGCGTAATCTTTTCAAGCACAGGGGCCAGACGCTCGTCATCTCGCATGTGCTTTGTCAGCATCTGTGCGTAACTTGAGATCACGGCAAGCGGCGTATTAACCTCATGTGCGACACCCGCTGCCAGAAGGCCGATCGAGGACAGCTTCTCCGACTGCGTAAGCTGTGCCTCCATCTGCAGGCGATCGGTGATGTCGTCGACAAGAATGATGCGGCCGATCGCTACGAAATTCCTCGTGACCAGCGGAGCGATCGCGATGTTCGCAACGCGTACTTCCCCAGAAGGTAGTGTCAGGCGAAACTTGTAAAGCGTATGCGTACCATGCTCGCCACGAACCTCGTTGAAACGGGTGACGAAGTCCGCTGGGAAGAGCGCCGAAAGGGGCTGGCGTAGTGCCTCTCCGCGAGACTTTGCAAACATGACTTCCATCTGTGCGTTCCAGCTTTCGACCCGATCATCAAGATCGACAGCAAAGATTCCGATGTTGATCGATTCGACGATATTTTCGTTGAATTCTTTGAGGCGCTCAAAGTCCGTAATCTTCTGTTCCAGCCTGCGATAGAGCTGCGCGTTCTGAATAGCAATACCGATATAGCCTGCCAGCGATTCGAGTACTTCCATATCTTCACTCGACAGGAAGTCTCCATCATTGGTTCGGCCCAAGCCGATCACAGCGACAGTACGTGTTCCAGACCGTTCACGGTTTGCAACCCTGCAGGGCAGGTAGTAATTGAGATCAAGACGCGATGCACTCAGACGTTGCGATTCAGGCAGGCGAAGCACCTGCTGAGGGTTCTCGAGAAACAAATGACTATTGGCACCTGGACGGTCGAAGTCCAGAAAGCCGACATCAAGCGTTCGCAATTCAATGGGCTGCATATTCGTCAACCCGTGCGACGCTGCAAGTTCAAACTCCGGAACTGCCTGTTGTTTGTCGCTATCGTCCGCCAGAAAGACAGCAACACGGGTGACCAGAAGTGCCTCAGGCAGTTGTTCCACAATCGAGTCCAACAGCGCGCGCAGATCTGTTTGTGAGTTGAGCCCGCGGCCAAACTCGACCAGTGTTTCGCGGTAGTCAAAACGTTTCTGATCAAATATTCGATCGACTCTTCCTTGAATGGCACGTTTCAACGGTTCGAAGATCAGGCCGGTGATTATGATCGCTACCAGGAAGCCCCATGTGCGCAGACTCGGCAGTCGCGCATGGACCATCTCCGCAGTAATTGCAACAACTCCAAAGTAGAGTCCTACAAGAGCAGCAGTCGCCAGGGTGTACGTCACGCCACGTTTGAAGATCAGGTCTACATCCATCAGCCGGTAGCGCACAATGGCCCAGCTGAATGTCAGAGGGAGGAAGACCAGCGACAATCCAGCCAACTTCGTCAGCAGGCTTGGCACAGTAAATTCGGCAAGGTACGGAATTGCGTAAAGCAGCGTGAAAGGCGTAATGGCTAACATCGTGCCGCGCGTAAGCCATTTGAGTTGCTGACGTTCCAAAGCTGTCTTCGCTCTGCGATAGCGAAACTGAAAGATCGTGGCGGCAAGGACGTAGTAAAACGCCAGATAGCCCACAGAGAGCTGATCGAGTTTAAGACGCAGCAACTCTGTCGCTGACCAGTACTGAATTGCCCAGACCTGTAGCCCAATCAGCATCACTCCAGGGAGATAGAGTGCCGCACCGAGAAGTCGACGACGCAATCTGCCGGCTGACAGGGAATCGTCATTAGAGAAATTGACCGCAAAGTGCAGAAACAGGGCTGGCTGAATCGCTGCTGCAGCCATGTTGCCCCAGTAAATAATCCAGTCGAAGGTATCGAGCTCGGTCGTGTATTTGAAAGAGTAGAGAACGAAGGAAACCAGGCAAAAGATGTAGAAGTGTGTTGCCTTAGGCGCCGTCCACCGCCGAAAGAGCACGTAAATGCCTATACAGAGGTAGACGAGGGCTATGAAACGCAGTCCCTGGTTGATCGACCGGTCAGTAGGCTCAAGGATGACCTGGATGTCGAGCTTCGCTGCATCTTTCAGATCAGTGGCATGCAAAGCAGGCCGGAGAATCGAATAGGTCGCATGTGCCCAGATGCCGCTGTGGAACATCTCCCGTACAAAGGGAGCCATGCGTTGAACCGGTCTCTCGTTAATTCCGACCAGTACGTCGCCGGTTCGAATTCCTGCCCGATCGCCTGGTGAGCCGCCTGGAACATGCCGCGCAACCAGTCCCCCGGAGCCTTCCACCCAGGAAACGCCATCCGTTGGTACTTCAAACCCATTCTCGCGTTTGAGATTCAGCAATGCGAGAACGCAAGCACCCAGCGTCATAACGGCCAGGACCACAGCAAGTATGCGTGTTTGGGCGGCGTTCTTCATGGTCGATCAGCAAAATACTAAGCAATACTAAGCACACAGCATGCCAAATCCATAACCGTGCAGTTCAATGGGTTGTGGCAACAAGCTGCCACAAATTCCTATGAAAAATCATAACCTGTTTCGCAAATAACATAACGACCGAACCACAACAGCCTGCTGAATTTATCGGCGAAACTCATAACCAATAGCTTCTGCTTCAAGCGCGCGAGGTGCAACTTAAATTAGGCACAAAAAAAAATTAACCAATCTGTAATATTCTGATGATCTAGGGTCTACGCTGGATATTCGGTGACCAGGAACAATAACGCAGAACGAATTGAAGGCGGATTTGTGACCTTTAATGGCTCCCGGCTGCACTACTGCCGAGTTGGAGAAGGACGTCCTTTGTTGTTGCTTCATGGACTCGTGGGTTCTGCAAAAAACTGGCGGCAGAATATTATCTATCTTGCTCAACAGGCAGATGTTTATGCCCTCGATTTACCCAATATGGGGGAGTCGGAGCGGGTTGCGGAGTTCGATGCAAGCCTGGAGGCTATCGCTGACCGCGTAGTTGCCTTCATGGACGCCCTGGATCTCGACGTCGTAGATGTGGCCGGCCACTCCCACGGCGGTGCAATAACGATGATGCTGGCAGCACGTCACCCCCATCGCGTTAGAAGGCTAATTCTGTTCGCCCCTGCGAACCCTTTTTGTGATTTAGGGCGGCAGTTGATCGGTTTCTATCAGACACGCTTCGGTATCTGGCTAGCCCAACAGATACCGTGGCTGCCGAGGGCGCTGAAATTCACAGCTCTGAGCCGCATGTACGGCGACCCAATGCGTGTACCGGCGGACGCACTCGGCGGGTACACCGATGGATTGGGGGTACCTGGAACAATCGACCACGTCCTGAACATCATTCGCGGTTGGTATCCAGGGATGTCGCGGCTTCGCTCCGAACTGGCCAATCTGGCCGACAAGCCGACTCTGCTGATCTGGGGAGATCGTGATCGAGCCGTAGGCCTCGGGTCTGCACACGAGCTTCAAGTCACGCTAAAGAAGGCAAAACTGGTCGTTATCCCTGGTGTAGGACATATACCTTTTGAAGAGGCGCCCGAGGTCTGCAACCGCATCATGCTGGATTGGCTATCAAGCCCACTACCGGCGGCAAAGACAGCAGCCTAGCTCTACCTCAGTCCAAACGACTCGTCCAGCCAGAGACGCATGGCGGATTGCATCTGGTCAAGTTTCGGCCCGGGGGAAGACGGCGTCCCCTGGAAGAAGTGCTCCGCACCCTCAATCCAGAAGATGCGTTTGGGATCTGCGGCCCCTTCGAGCATCGGTTCCACTGCCCTTCGCGGGCCGAACTGGTCTTCCGTTCCACTGATGAAAAGTTTGGGTTGCGTGCAGTGGCTAAGAAATTCGTAGGTATAGCTGCGACCCTCAGCTCGATAAGGAACACCCAGGCCGACAATTCCTCGAACCCTCGCATCTCCACAGCCCGCTTGCATCCCAACAGCGGATCCGAAAGAGAACCCCGCGAGCAGAATCGGAAGCTTTAGCTTTGAATCAAGCCAGTCGAGCGCGGCCTTTGCGTCTTCCAACTCTCCATGCCCATGGTCAAACTCTCCTTCGCTCAACCCGACGCCACGGAAGTTGAACCGTAAGACCGGCAGGCCAAGTCCTGAGAAGACCTTCATCGCGTGATAGACAACCTTATTGTGCATCGTACCCCCGCCCAGAGGATGGGGGTGGCAGACGAGTGCTCCATACAACGCATCGTCGCGGCCGCCATTCAGGACAGCTTCGAGCTTGCCGGCTGGCCCGCGCAGGTCTTCGATCGATTGAACAGCAGGCCGTACAACAGAGGACATTCCGTATGTCATCGTTATCAGTCTAGCTGCAAGCCGATGCTGCCATGTCCAACATTACGAACGTCGCATTGCCTTGTCGTATGCTGAGATTATGCCCGTAGATCCAATTCAGCTCACCAAACAACTCGTCGATATTGAGTCCACGACATATCACGAGGGCTTGGCCGGAGCCTTCCTGCACGAATACCTTGCGTCCCAGCGTTACTCCGTAGAACGCATGTCAGTCCCACAGCCAGAACTCTCGCTTACACCCGGAGCGGGTGAAGGCGACCGGTTCAATCTCTATGCATCTATGCCGGGTGTTACACCGGACATTGTACTCTCAACCCATTTCGACACAGTGCCACCTTATTTCGGTTGCACCGAGGATGATGAGTTCCTCTATGGACGCGGAACCTGCGATGCAAAGGGAATTCTCGCTGCTCAGGTAGCAGCGGCAGATCGCCTGCGCGAGGCAGGCATCAAAGCTGGCTTGCTCTTCCTAGTCGGAGAAGAGCGTGATTCGGCGGGCGCAAAGATAGCGAACGAGAATCCTCGAGGCTCTAAGTTCCTTATAAATGGCGAGCCTACAGACAATCGACTCGCCCTGGCTTCGAAGGGAGCTCTCCGTGTTGAGATTCGCGCAAAAGGTAAGATGGCCCACTCGGCCTATCCCGAACTGGGAGAGTCAGCCATCGACAAGTTGATCGAGGCATTGCACGACGTCCTTGCGATGCCCCTTCCGGTGGAGCCCGAGATCGGCCCGTCCACTGTAAACATTGGACTCATCGAAGGCGGCCGCGCACCCAACGTTATCGCTGACAAAGCTGAGGCCCACCTGCTGATCAGACTGGTAGGCCCCTCAGAAGTGATCCGTCAAAGCATTCTCGACGCGGTAGGCGACCGAGCAGACGTCACTTTCTCGCTGGACCTTCCGTTCGTGCGGATGCGGAAGGTAGGCGATCTGCCAACCATGGTGGCTAAATTCACGACTGATATTCCTTCTCTTACGGAATGGGGTGAACCTTTCCTGCTTGGCCCAGGATCAATCCATGTAGCTCATACTCCATACGAGAAGATCGCCAAGAAAGAGCTGCTGGAGGCTGTGGACCTCTACTACAACCTTGCAACAAGCCTGGTCAGCTAGCGAGTGAACCAGCCGAGGTCCGCGCACATTAGGACCTCGTTTTCCTCATCCTTCGCAGGCTTAGCATAGAGTCATGCCCGCCGAGTTTACCCATCTTCATCTCCATACTGATTACTCTCTTCTCGATGGAGCATGCGATGTCGACAAACTGGCCGCGCACCTGAACAAGATCGGCCAGACCGCCGCGGCCATGACCGACCACGGCAATATCTTCGGCGCGGTTCACTTCTTCGATGCAATGAAGAAGAAGAACATCAAGCCAATCCTGGGCTGCGAGCTTTACCTCTCCGAAACCGAAGACCACCGCGAGATGTCGGGCGGCTACAACCACTTCCTTGTGCTCGCCGAAAACGAGGAAGGCTACCGCAACCTCGTCCGGCTCACCAGCGAGGCAGCACTGCACGGCTTCTATCGCAAGCCTCGCGTGTCGAGGGAGTTTCTTTCGCGCCACGCCAAAGGACTCATCGGATTCTCCGGTTGTCTCGCTGGCGAGCTCAATCAACACCTGATGGCAGGGAAGTACGAAGAGGCAAAGAAGACTGCCGGCCGTTTCGAAGACATGTTCGGCAAGGGCAACTTCTTCCTCGAGGTTCAGGACCACGGCCTTGAGCCTGACAAGCCCGTCCGAGAAGCTCTCTACAAGATGGAGCGCGAGCTTGGCATCCCGCTGATCGCTACCAACGACAGCCATTACGTCGCCGAGGACGACTCACGCGCCCACGAAATTCTGCTCTGCGTGCAGACTGCGGGCAGCATGAACGACCCCAACCGCTTCAAGTTCGACACGCAGGAGTTCTACATCAAGTCTGCCGACGAGATGCAGCGTCTCTTCGCTGACAACCCCGAAGTCTGCACTCGCACCATGCAGTTCATCGACCGCTGCAATCTGAAGCTGAGCGCGGTCGACAACCCGTTTCCTGAGTTTCCCGTTCCCGAAGGCCACACACTCGACAGCTATTTCGAGCAGGTCTGCCGCGAAGGTCTCCGCAAGCGCCTCGATACAACCATCTCTCACCTGCGCGAGCACGGACTGCTGCGCAAGTCCATAGCCGACTACGAAGCACGCCTGAACCGCGAGCTGGACTGCATCAAACAGATGAAGTTTCCCGGCTATTTCATGATCGTCTGGGACTTTATCCGCTACGCGAAAGAGCAGGGAATCCCTGTAGGTCCTGGTCGTGGTTCGGCAGCCGGATCACTGGTCGCCTACGTGATGGAGATCACCGATATCGATCCGCTCCAGAACGAGCTGCTCTTTGAGCGCTTCCTCAACCCCGAGCGCGTCTCCATGCCTGATATCGACATCGACTTCTGCATGAACCGCCGCGGCGAGGTCATTGAGTACGTCAAGCGCAAGTACGGCAACGATCAGGTTGCACAGATCATCACGTTCAACACCATGGCCGCGAAAGCTGCCATCAAAGACGTAGGCCGCGCACTTGAGATGCCGTATGGCGAAGTCGATCGCATCGCCAAGATGATTCCGGCGACCATCGGTATCACCATCGATCAGGCACTCAAAGATAAAGGTCCACTTGCCACCGCGTATGAAGCCGATCCCAAGGTCAAGGAATTGATCGACACGGCAATGCGCCTCGAAGGCCTTGTGCGCGGCGCGGGAGTACATGCCGCAGGCGTCGTCATCGCGCCAAAGCCACTCACTGAGCTTGTTCCCGTCACCCGCACCAAAGACGAAGCCACCGTTACCGCATACGACATGAAGGCCGTCGAGAAGATGGGTCTTCTCAAAATGGACTTCCTCGGACTGACGACGCTCACCGTCATTGATGACTGCCTCAAGCTCATCAAGCAGACCACCGGTGAAGTGATCGACCTGACCAAGATTCCGCTCGATGATGCAAAGACCTACGAGCAAGTCTTTCATCGCGCGCTTACGTCTGGGGTCTTCCAGTTTGAATCTGGCGGCATGCGCGACGTGCTCCGGCGCTACAACCCCGCTACGGTTGAAGACCTCACTGCTCTCAACGCCCTTTATCGCCCGGGCCATATCCAGGGCGGCACGCTCGTCGACT
>Ga0157374_10005166_pt1 | contig 10948 bp, 7 predicted proteins | sample M25metaG_FD_115308 | JGI IMG/M metagenome (GOLD analysis project Ga0157374, IMG submission 115308) | Miscanthus rhizosphere microbial communities from Kellogg Biological Station, Michigan, USA - M2-5 metaG | ecosystem: Host-associated > Plants > Roots > Rhizosphere > Soil | place: USA: Michigan... | reverse complement strand
TATCACCTCGGCCAGCGATTCGTGGCCGATCACGAGGTGATCGTCTCCCGGCGGCGGGGTCCCGTATTCGAACGTGCAGATCTCTTTATCGGTGCCGCAGATACCGATGTCGAGCATCCGCAGGATGACCTGGTCAGGCTGGGAGATCCGGGGAGCTTCTTGCTCGATGACTTTGACCTCGCGGGATCCCGGGAACACTGCGACTGCCTTCATATCCACTTCCGGCGATTATCGCTCTGGGGAGCGGGCTGGTTTATTCTTCTGATCCGAGATAACTCCAGGCCTGGGGGAAGTGCCCGATCCCGACGGCCCGGCAGATCTTCTGGGCGGCCATGCTGACGCCTTCGGTGAAGGTGGGTAGGCGAGCTGAAGCTCTGCGACCTGATCCACGGTCATGCCGGCGGCCATGGCGGCGGCGACGGTCTGGATGGTCTCGGCTGAGTATTCGCCGACGACGTGAGCGCCGAGGATGGTGCGGTCGCGGCGGTCGGCGATGAGCTTGCAGAAGCCGTCGGGGCGGCCGTCGGCGACCGGGCGGAGCAGATCCTCGTATCGGGCGATGCCGGTGATGACGTCGTGATTGTGGGCGGCCTGGGTTTCGGTGAGGCCGATCCGGCCGTATTCGGGGTCGGTGAAACTTCCACTGGGCACCACGTCGTAGGTGGCTTGCCTGGTAGGCCCCAAGACGGCGTTCCTGGCCGCGATGCGGCGTTCCATTCGGGCGGTCTGGACGAGCATGGAATGGCCGTTGACCCGCCTGGGCAGGCTGGTCAGGGACGGGATGTCCTCGTAGGTGAGCGCATGCCCCGCGCCGGGGATAGGTAGCCGGGCGGCATGACCGCCCACGGCGAGGATGACGCGGTCGGCGGACCAGGCACGCCCGTCCATGGCGGCTATGCTGCGCGGGCCGGTGAAGCGGACCGGGCCAAGGTCCTCAATGAGATCGATGCCCTGCCGGCGGAGATGCCCGCCCAGGTCTTTCTTGTCGTGAGCGTAACGGGCCACCCGCTTGCTGTTGGCTAGCACGGCGGGCAGGTCGGGCACCGGGGCCGCGCCCCGGAGACCGAAGGACGACCACGACGACCAGTCTCGCGCGAGAAGGGCGGCGCGGGCCAATGTACGGACGGGCGCTGGGCCCCTGTTCAGGCTCGTGCCGCCGACCTCGCCGGCTTCGAGCAGGGTCACTTGCGCGCCCAGCTCGCGCGCCTGCAGGGCGGCGGCGATCCCCGCCGGTCCGCCGCCGGCCACGAGCAGGCTGATATCAGCGTTCACGGGCAGATCCGGTGCCGCGGTCGGCGTGTCTCGCCGCGGGACTCATGGCCGGGCGGTGCTCAGGACCCGGCCGTCGGGTGCTCGTGCAGAACGGCAGGAGCGGCTCCCGCGGACGGGTCGAGCCCGTAGGAGGCGACGGCATCGGCGCTGCGCCGTTCGTCCTCGCGGATCAGGTGGATGACGGCGTTGATCAGGGCCAGGTGGGAGAAGGCCTGCGGGAAGTTCCCGAGGTGACGGCCGGAGTGCGGGTCGATCTCCTCGGCGTACAGCAGCAGCGGGCTGGCGTAGGAGAGCAGCTTCTCGCATAGGGCGCGGGCACGGGCTACTTCCCCGATCTCGGTCAGCGCCGAGACCAGCCAGAACGAGCAGATCGTGAACGTCCCCTCCTCACCGGAAAAGCCGTCGTCGGTTTCCTCCACCCGGTAGCGCAGCACCAGCTCGTCCTCGGTGAGCTCATCGGCGATGGCCTGGACGGTCGCCCGCACCCGTTCGTCGTCTGGCGGGAGGAACCCGAGCAGCGGAATCAGCAGGGCCGAGGCGTCCAAGGCAGTGGTTCCGTAGTGCTGGCAGAACACTCCCCGGTCGTCGGTGCCGTGGGCGCACACGTCGGCATGAATCTCATCGGCGGCCTTGCGCCAGGCCGCTGCGTGCTCATCGTCACCGCGCAGCTGGGCCAGCTTCGCGCCGCGGTCGGCCGCTACCCAGCACAGCACCTTGGACGCGGTGAAGTGCTGGGCCGGGCCGCGGACCTCCCACAGCCCCTGGTCGGGTTCTCGCCAGTGCGCTAGCGCCGCCTGGACCTGGCGCACCAGCATCGGCCACCGTCGCTCATCCAGCCGGTCGCCGGAACGGGTGTGCAGCCAGACGGAGTCCAGCAGCACGCCCCAGACGTCGTGCTGGCGCTGGTCCCAGGCACCGTTGCCGATGCGGACCGGGCGGGCTCCATCGTAGCCAGACAGGTGGTCAAGGACCTGCTCGGTCAGCTCCCGCTCGCCGCCGATCCCGTACATGATCTGCAGGTCCGCGTCTTGCTCGGCGAGGTCGGTCAGGAAGTAGAAGAAGTCGTTCGCTTCGCGGTCCAAGCCCAGCGTGTACAGGCCCCACAGCATGAACGTCGAATCACGCAGCCAGGTGTACCGGTAGTCATAGTTGCGCTCCCCGCCCGGCGTCTCCGGCAGCGAGGAGGTCGCCGCCGCCAGCAGCGCGCCGGTCGGCGCGTAGATCAGCCCCTTCAGTGTCAGCGCCGACCGTTGCAACACCTTACGCCACGGGTGATCAGGGAAATTGCCCCGGCCGAGCCACTCGTGCCAGAAATCCGCCGTGCGCGCTAGCCGCTGGTGAGCCTCGGCGAAGGTCCCCGGTGGGGACCCGTCCTCCCACGACAGCGCGCAGAAAACCCTCTCGCCCGCCCGCAGGCGGCGCCGCGCGACTGCCCGTGGCCCCTCAAACCCCAGATTCAGGTCGGTGGTCAGCCACAGCCGCGGGCCCTCCTCGCCCGCGCTGACCTCGGCCCGCCCGTAGCCGCTCCCGGTGTGCTGCCAGGTGCCGCGCTGGCGGCCGTAATCAAACGCCGGCTCACACTCCAGCACGAAATCAATCGACCCCTGCAGGCACCGGACCGTCCGCAACAGCACCCGCTCCGCGCTATGGTCCACCGGCGCCCGGCGATGAGTCCCCGATCTGGCCGAGTCATGCCGCCACGGCCCGACTAGCAGCACATCACGGACCACCGCCCAGCCCGTCGGGGTATTCCACGTCGTCTCCAGCACCATCGTCCCGGGCAGATACCGCCGCCCGGACGGGACCATGACATCCGCCGGCCCGAGCCGGAACCAGCCGGCCCCCCGGTCCAGCACCGCGGCGAACACGCTCGGGCCGTCCATCCGGGGCAGGCACATCCACTCGACATTGCCGCTCGGCGCCACCAGCGCCGATACCTCGCAATCGGACAGGAACCCATAATCAGCAATCGGCGGAAACGGGTTCCCCCCCAACGTCGACCGAGCCATATGCGGTCCTTCAATGGGCTGATCAGTCATCGATCCGTCACGCTCCCTCGTCGCAGGTGGCCCCGCCGCCATATTCAGCTGTTCAGGATGCGGCCTTTCTCCCGTTCGAACTCGGCCTGGGTTAGCACGCCCTCCGACAGCAGCGCGCCGAGCTGCTTCAGCTGGGCGAGCCGGTCATTCGTGCCGCCTGGCTGCGGTGAAGCGGGCTCGGCGTAAATCCGCTGCGGCGGAGCCGGGTAGGGCCCTGATGGCGGGGCCGGCATAGCCGACGCGGCAGTCTGGTCTTGCGCCGCCCACCGAGCCTGCTGCCGACGTTGAACCCGGCCGTGCACCGAGCTGGCAACCGCAACCGTGGCGGCGGTCTTCAATAGGCCCACTGTGACCTCCTCATCGTTGGCTTCGTTGCCGTGGTCAGGACTGCCTGGGTCAGGAGGACTCGGCCGCATCCAGGGCAGCGACAATCTCGTCTGCGGGCAACCCGCCACTGGCGATCAGCCGCGCGCCCTCACGCCGCCAGGCGTCCACCAGGCCGAGAACCCACCGGTTCTCATAGATCACCACAACGGCGACACTGCCCGGCTGCATCGCCGCGGAGATCTCGCCAACATCGGAGTCATCGAGCAGGCCCGACGACGCCCCAGCCCAGGCACCCAGGTCGACACCGCCGGGAACGGCGAACTCCCAGACGTCAACCTTCTTGCTCTTGCCGTCGGCGTCCTTAGTGATGAATTCCATGTCCAGAATGTCCACCACGCCCTGGTCGGCCAGGGAAAGCAACTGCTCGAAGCCCGGCGCGGTGATTCGGCCGCCCGGAAACTCGATCGCTAGGAAATCGACTGGTCCCAGTTCGTCGTCTGAGCCCGGCTGGGCTCCTGCCGTCATGCCTAGCTCCCCCTGGAAGTGCCGGCTGACCACTGCGCGACAAATCTAACAGCCCAGCCAGGGACCAGGAACCCCGCGCGCGCTGAGCCGGCGCTCGCTGTCAAGAGCCGGCCCCTAGCGGTCTGAAAGGAGTAGACACGCGCGGGCCGAATCATTGGTGAGTGGTTTACCTTCCGGGCGTCGTTGATTTTCCCGGGCGATGACACCAGTTATCACGATCGCTATCGTCCTGATTGTGAATGAACTTACCCGGCCGGGTGATCTTGAGGCAGGCGATGTGATCGCTTTGCCAGATGAGCTTGGCCGGATCATGATCAGAGCGGTCCGCTTAGGGCAGGGCAGGTTCGTCCTCACGATTAGCCCCACAGATGGCGCCGGCCCTGGGGTCGAGCGCCAGGTCACCCTGACCGCAGCCGCCCGGGTGCACAGGTTCGGCCGCGCCCGCGCCCTCTAGGCGAGTCAGCGTTCCTGGCCGGAGATGATGCCGATCTGAACACGGTCAGGGGCTTCGGCTAGGCGGTAGGGCGAGGCCTGCCGTACCTACGACGCATCATGGAACGCAGGACGTAAAGCCGCCTCACCCAGAATGGCGGCAATGTCCCACCCTCTGGCTACGGCCGCGCTGGACGTCGTCGCCGGGCCAGTCAGGGATTCGTCAGCGAATAGGAGCGGAGCACCGTCTGAGCACAGGTGCCTATCGCCCAGGCGACTAACCTGCTACCCAGGACACCACCGGTCAGCGATCCCCGGCATCGGCCCTGGCGGATTGACGTCATACAACGGTCCAGCCTGGAAATCACGCGGCGGGTGATCTGTCAGAATTTCGCAAGCTGCCCGTTACGTCTGGGCTGCCTTCGCTCGCAGTTCCGCAATTTGCGCCCGGGCAGCAGCCACCAGCTCCTCGTTAGTATTCGCGTGGCCGCTGAGGCCCCACCCTGGGTAGCTTCCCGATCGACGTGCACGGCTCCGTCTTCCTCTCAACAGATGAAGCCTCCGGAAACCCCGGGGCGGTTCAGTGATGGGAGTACCACCGGTGATGGCGGTGCTGGCCTGCTTTCCGGCCTGGGGCGGTGCGGGGACAATGTGCGGCAGGGATGCCGTCCGAAGCGGGGGCGTCGTGAGTGCGGTATGGATGCGGCTCCGCTCGGAGCTGCGGATCCGGTGGCGGGCGTGGCTGGGCCTGGCGCTGCTGATCGGCCTGGCCGGAGGGGCCGCGGTGGGGGCCGCGGCTGGTGCGCGGCGCACCGAGACGGCCTATCCCCGGTTCGTCCAGGCCCAGAACGGTTATGACCTGATCGCCGGCGGGTTCCCGCGGAACACCGATGCGGGGCGGGCGCTGGCGCGGATGGAGGCGATGCCTGCGGTCGCGCAGTGGGCCCGCATCGATTTGGCGGCATCCTCGGCCATTTTGCCGTCCGGCCGGCTGACGTCGGCGCCGGAGCTGATGGCCGTCACCGACCTGATGGGGCGGGCGGGTTTCCGGCTGAACCGGTTCAAGGTGATCTCCGGCCGGAGGATGAACCTGCGCGCACCCGGCGAGGCGATGATCGACTTTCCCACCGCCGACCGTGAGGACCTGCGGGTCGGCAGCGTGATCAAGTTCGTCATCGGCAGCCCGGACGCCAGGCCTGCCCGGCTTGCCGCCGTCCGCATTGTGGGGATTGTGGCCTCTCCCGGGCAGTTCCCGGCGGTCGGCGCCTCGTCGGCGTCTGGCAGCGTCTACGTGACGCCGGCCTTCGTCCGGTCCAACGGCATCCGGCCATCGCCGCGCGATGCGGCGCTGCTGATCAGGCTCCGCCATGGCGCCGCGGGCCGGGAGGCATTCTTGCGGCAGATGCGGGCCGCGGGCCTGGCTGGCGTCGTCGACATCCCCGAGGTGCAGCAGACCCAGACCGCCGGGATCCAGCGGTCGATCCGGCTGGAGTCCCAGGCGCTATGGGCGCTGAGTGTTCTCATCGGGCTGGCGGCGTTCGCCATCGTGGGGCAGTCGCTGGCCCGGCAGACCTACCTGGACTCGGCCGATCTGCCCACCCTGCGGGCGCTCGGCTTCTCCCGCGCCCAGTTGCTCGCGCTGGGGATGCTCCGGGCGGCGATCATCGGGCTGGCCTCCGCGTGCGTGGTCGTCCCGGCCGCCGTCCTGCTTTCGCCGCTCACCCCGGTCGGCCTGGCCAGGATCGCCGAGCCCGACCCCGGGTTCGCAGTGGACGCCTGGCCGCTGGTTCTCGGCGCGGCTCTGGCCGCGTTCCTGACCGTGCTGGCCTGCACCGCCCCGGTGTGGACCGCTGCGCGGATGGCGACCAGGGGGGAACGCCCCGGGCTGGGCCCCAGGCGATCCCCGGCGCTGGTACACGCGCTGTCCCGGGCCGGGCGCTCACCGGCCGTGGCCGCCGGGGTCCGGATGGCGCTGCAGCCCGGCCGCGGCCGGACGGCGGTCCCGGTCCGCTCGGCGATCTTCGGCGCCACCCTCGGCGTCGCCGCCCTGTCCGCCTCGCTGGTGTTCGCCGCCAGCCTCGGCCACCTGCTGGCCACGCCTCGCCTGTCGGGGTTCACCTGGGACGCCTTCGTGTCCGTCGAAGGCGGGCTGCCCAGAGCCGCCGCTGCGCTGCGGGCCGACCCGAAGATCGCCGGCTACACCCGTGGGGGGTTCACCGGCGTGCGCATCGGCCCGCTCCGGCTCATGGCCCTCGTGCTGGGCAGTCCGGGTCCGGCCCGGCCGGTGATGACCGCCGGGGTTCCGCCCGCAGCCGGCGATGAGGTCGCGCTCGGCGCCTCGACCATGCGCGATCTGCACACGGCGATCGGCCAGACCGTGAAAGTCGTGCCCGACCAGGCCGGAGGGCATCCGAGGCCGGCCCGCATGCGGGTCGTGGGAACCGTCATCGTGCCACCCACCCCCTTCCTCGTGACCAAGCTCGGGGAGGGAGCCGCCATGACGGTGCCGGGCCTGCTGCGGATCGACCCGGGCGCCGCCCGGCAGCTGGGCGGGTCGCCGTTCCTGGTGCGCTTCGCCCCCGGCGTCAGCCACGACGCCGGGCTCGCCGCCGTCTCCCACGACATCAAGGGCCTGCCGGGCCCGTTCGTCACCGCCGCTGAGCGGCCCGCGAGCGTGGTGAGCCTGGCCAGCATCGCGGGCCTGCCGGTCGCGCTGTCCGGTTTGCTGGCCCTGATAGCCGCCGGGACGCTAGCCCACACACTCGCCAGTTCCACCCGCCAAAGGAGCCGCGACCTGGCGATCTTCAAGACGCTCGGTTTCCTCCGGCGGGAAGTCCGGCAGGCGGTCGCGTGGCAGGCCACCACGATCGCGGCGATCGCGCTGCTGGTCGGGCTGCCCATCGGCGTCGCGTGCGGCCGGTGGGCGTGGCGCGTCTTCGCTGCACAGCTCGGCGTGCTGCCCGAGCCAGCCGTCCCGCTCGCCGCGATCCTCATCGCCATACCCGGCACACTGGCCGTGGCGAACCTCATCGCCGCGGCTCCCGCACGGGCCGCCGGGCGCACACAGCCCGCCACCGTCCTGCGGACCGAGTAACAAGACCGAACCCGCGGCGCAGAATGGATGCGCCACATGCCGCAGAAGCAGATAGGCGTCCCAGGTAGCCCGCGCCTAGGTATCGCGTCACGCCGAGTGAGGACCGTGGCTAGCTCGCAGACAGCGCCTGAGCGATCCGGGGTTGCGCCAGAGGACAGGGCCACACGGATCTTATGGGCTACTCACTTCGCAGGACTGCCGCAGGGCGGATCCGGGCTGCGGCCCATCCCGGTCCCGCCGCGATGGCGTTGGCGAGCAGCAGCGTCGCGGGGATGGCGGCCAGCACGATGGGTACTGGAACGTCGGCGTTGCCCCCGGCTCCGGCTGACGCCGCGAACAGGGCCCAGGCCAAGCGGCCGGCTACCACGCCGAGTGGCAGCCCGGTGAGCAGGGCCGCCGCCGCCAGGGCGCTGGCCTCCCAGGACACAACCCTGAGCGTCTGTGACCTGAGGAGCCCGAGGGTCTTGAGCACCGCGAGGTCGCGGCGGCGCCGGTGCACGCTGGTGAGCAGCGCGTGGGTGAGCGTGCCGACTGCCAGCAGCGCGAGGACGGCGCCCAGGACCAGCGGGGTGTCCCGCACCTGCGCATAGTCCTTGATGTTGCTGGGCCGCTGGTCGGTGGTGACCAGGCATAGGCCCTTCGGGCAGTGGGCGCGGGTGACGGCAGCCTCCAGGCGGGCTCCGGCTGCCCGCAGATCGGTGCCCGGCCGGTACCGCAGGAGGAAGAAGTTGTAGCAGGTCGCGTGCCCGGCGCAGAACGGGGGATTTGGCTGGGACAGCACCGAGGCCGAGACCGCAGCGCCGGTTCCCAGATCGGTGCTGTTGCCGCCGCCCACGCTGAACGCTGCGAAGATCGCCGAGCCCACGATGCGCATCGGGGTTATCCGGCCGTACGCGCCGACCTCCACCCGCTGGCCAATACGCAGGCCCAGCTCACGGAGGGTGCGGGGGCCGAGGGTGATCTCATGCGGCCCGGCCGGGGCTCTGCCCGCGAGCAGGGTCAGGAATCCGTTCCCGTGCAGTTGGTCGAGGCCAATCGCCGGTACGGCCGTGCCGCTTCGGCTGCCCGGGGCAGCGACGCTGACCTGCCCGTAATTGCCGCCTGCGTACTCGGTCAGCCCGGGAAGGCCCGCCAGGACCCTCCTTCCTGTGGTGACCGGCACGGCGCCGACTTGCAGGTCCAGCTGCTGGGCCCAGTTCTGCCCGTACAAGTGCGGGGTGCTGACCAGCCCGAGGAAGCTGGCACCGAAGATATAGGCCGCTACGACCGCCGCCACCGCCACGCTCGTCCCGGCGAGGGCGCTGCGCACCGGGACCGCTGTTCGCCCGTGACCTGCCTCGAACGCCATCCGCACCCCGAGGCTGCCCGGCACGGGGCCGGCCAGCCCGAGCGCGGCTCCTAGCCGGGAGGGGCTCACGGCCACAGCCGGCTCGGCCAGCCCGGGCGCGATCTTCGCCCGGGTGGCTGCCCGCAGCGCGGCGGGCGCCACCACTAGCAGCGGCATCGCGGCGATGAGGACGAACCCGGCAGCGAGGATGGCCAGGTTGATTTCCACTCCGGGGCTGGGCTCGGCCAGCCGGGCCGGTCCGATGGGCATCAGCGGAGACGCCGCGATGGCAACTCCAACGGCGGCCACGGCTCCGGCGGTCGTCACTATCGCGACCCTGGCCAGGCAGAGCGCCGCAAGGCGGGACCGGCCCATGCCGAGGGCGCGCAGGATGGGGAATTCGGCTGAGTCCAGGACGAGCTGGCGGCTCAGCAGCTGAGCGGTGATGGCCAGTGCGATCAGGCCCGCGAGCGCGGCGAAGATCGCCAGGGCGGCCGCCTGCGGCCGGATGGCCCGCTCGGTCGCCGCGTACTCGGTGGCCAGATGGACGACCTGGACGTTCCCCACCCGGTACCGGGCGGCCAGGGCCGTGGCCTGGCGGGTGAACGCGGCGGCGTCGGCTCCGGGCCGGAGAACTATGTAGCTGGCGCCGCCGGCCGGATTAAACGACTCTGCTTGCCGGGTGCGGGCGAAGGCCGGGCTCAGCAGGACCCGAGGTTCCGCGATCTCGGTGGTGGCTGGCACGATCTCATCGACGAAGACCACGATCGCCGACACCCGGAATGCCAGCCGCACCGTACGCCCGCTGGCGGAGCCACCGCTCCCTTGCCGGTATCCGACCAGGTGGAGTACGCCGCCAGGCCGCAGGTGCGTCCGTTCTGCCAGCTGCTGGCTGATCATGACCGCGTGCGGGTCGGCCGGGTTGAAGATGCTGCCAGCCTGAACCTTGACCCGGTCGATCGCAGTGCCTTCGCTGCCGACGGGGCTCGCCTCGGCCACCATGCCGGAGAAGGGCGAGGCGCCCGGGCCGGGCAACGACATCTGCAGGAATGCCGCTGAATCCGACGCCGCCACCTGCGGAAGGCTGCTGACGGCGCGAAAATAGCCGTGGAACCCGGAGCGCGTCGGGGTCACCAGGAGATCCGCGGCATGGCTGCGGCGCAGGAAACGGGGATAGGCAGTGTCGGTGCGCCGCGCGCCGGCTGCGGCCGTCAGCGCGATGCCGCCAACCAGGCCAAGCAGCGCAGCGAGAGCAAGCCACGCCCGCCATCGCAGCGACATGTCGGCGCGCAGGCTCAGCCATACCGATCCCATAGCGGGAATTCAGCTACTAGCACCGTCTGCGGTCAAGGATGCAGGCACCACCGGCGCAGGGTGGTGCTGCCCGCACACCGCCCTGCCGCGCCCGTCGGGCACATGCCAGCGAGCGGATCCTGCCGGGGCGGAAGACCCGGACACCCTGAAACGCCCCCGCGGACATCCGTGACCCGGCCAGGCTCACCGCGAAGGTCTCACGGAGCGAGGATCGCTTCCAGATGCGGCACTACTGGCATCACGGTTGCCCGGTCGCACCGTCGGGGCTGCACGTCGATCCCAGATCTCAGCCGACTGCCTGCAAGGTCGATATCTGCGTACGCCGCTGATCTAAAACCCCTCAGCAATGCCGATGAATCGAGAATGGTTTATAGATCCTGGCCGGGAGCCCGTCATGGCGCCGGGGTGATCATCGTGAGGGGTACTCTGAGGGTCAGAATTGCGCTGGCGGCTGTTCGCCAGGTCTGGTGATAGCAACTGTGAGCTGGTGTTCTTGCTGGTCAGGACGTAAGTTTTTCTACTCAGCCGGGACAACCCGTTCGCTTCCGCGGGGGGACTGTCTGTGCCGTTTGCCGTAGGGGAAACGTTCCGGCGTACGGGAAATACCACCACAGCGGG
>Ga0157374_10005164_pt1 | contig 10951 bp, 7 predicted proteins | sample M25metaG_FD_115308 | JGI IMG/M metagenome (GOLD analysis project Ga0157374, IMG submission 115308) | Miscanthus rhizosphere microbial communities from Kellogg Biological Station, Michigan, USA - M2-5 metaG | ecosystem: Host-associated > Plants > Roots > Rhizosphere > Soil | place: USA: Michigan... | reverse complement strand
TGCCTGGAAGATGAAAAACTTCCACGAGAAGTGGTATGCAGGCGAGGTAATCTCGGTGGGTATCGGGCAGGGCGCCGTGGCCGTAACTCCCATTCAACTGGCGCGCGCCATCGGGGGTGTTGCTTCCGGCGGAGCATTGAAGCGGCCGCATCTTGTCTTTCCGGATGAAGTGCCGCCCGATGAGCTGGAGGCGATTCATGAGAGCTTCCCAGGATCGGGCGACAAAACGGTGCCGCTTGCGACCGCAAACTGGCAGTTGATCACCGATGCCATGGCTGCAACGACGACCAGCGGGACGGCGGCTCCGGCGCACATGGAAGGCATCGACTTTGCCGGTAAGACCGGCACGGCGCAGGTTGTGAGCCACAGCGCAGGTATGACCAGCCTGGGGGTTGGAAAAGAGCGTGCAAACGCATGGTTCGTCGGTATGGCCCCGCGGCGTAACCCGGATATCGCCGTTGCGGTGCTTTGGGAGCACGGCGGATGGGGGGCCGGCTCCGCGCCCGTCGCCGCGCAGATCATCAACGCCTTCGTGACCAAGCAGCGCAAGCGGGAGAACAACATTAGGATCGCTGAGAAGCCCCCTGCTTCCACGCCAGCGCCGCCGGGACAGCCGACCGCCCAGGCGACATCCGCTCCGGCTGCCCCGAAGAGCACGGAGGTCTCGAACTAACTCATGTTCCGCCTCTCTTCTTACCGCGACTTCGATTGGGTGCTCCTTGGTTTCGTCGGCTTGCTGTCAGTCATCAGCGTGCTCGAGATCAAATCGGCAACTCTGCACACCAAATTTCACGGGTTCGAGACCAAGCAGATCGAGTTTCTCGCCGCCGGGCTCGTGTTGATGTTTCTGATCTCGATGATCGACTACCACCGCTTGATCGACATTGTGCCCTGGGCCTACGGGATCAGCATTCTCTCGCTGCTTGCAGTAAAGCTAGTTGGGCAAAAGGTATTGGGCGCGCGCCGCTGGATCAACCTCGGTGGTGGAGTTCACTTTCAACCGTCAGAGTGGGTAAAGCTGGTCCTCATCGTTGCCGTCGCGCGATATTTTTGGAACCTTGGCGGCCGTGAGCTCAGTTGGACCGACATCGGCAAAGCCTTTGCGCTGGTCTGCATTCCCATGGCGATGGTGCTGGCCCAGCCCGATATGGGCACCTCTCTGACCTACTTTCCGGTGCTGCTGTGCGGCCTGTTCCTGGGAGGCATCCGGTTCAAGCAGGCGGCCATCCTGTTGCTGATCTTCACTGTGCTGATCGGAGGCGCGTGGAAGAGCGGCAAGCTTCTGAAGCCGTACCAGAAGGCGCGACTGACCTCGTTCATCGACCCGGATGCCGACCCAAAGGGCAAGGGCTATCAGATCCGCCAGTCCCTGATCGCGGTAGGCTCAGGCGGAATCTGGGGCAAGGGCGCGAACAAGGGAACCCAGACGCAGGGCGACTTTCTCCCCATCCCGTATACGGACTTTATCTTCGCGGCCTTCTGTGAAGAGCATGGCTTCGTGGGGGCGCTCGGGGTCCTTCTGCTCTACTTCCTCATCCTGATGCGGCTGATTCAGAACGCCCAGACCGCGGCCGATCTGCCCGGCACCTTTATCATCATGGGCATTGTGGCGGTGATTACCTTTCAAATTGCCGTCAATATCGGCATGGTTGTGGGCCTGATGCCTGTCACGGGAATCCCGCTGCCGCTTATGAGTTATGGGGGGTCGTCCATCTTGTTTACCTTCCTTGCGTTAGGAATCGTGATGAACATCCGGATGCGGCGGTTTGTGAACTAGGCACCCTATGCGCTTTCTCGGGCTGAGTGGCGGCAGTTGCGCTTTTAGTGCAATACTATAGACAGCAACCTGACACCGGCTGTAGATGCCACGTCAGCGTTTTATCCCGCTCCTGCCAGGCGCACGCGCCGAGAAGCGGCTAACAAGATTTGAAGAAAAGGCCGGCCAGGCGAGAGATATCGAATCCGTTGGCCGGACAGGTTTCAGGGAAGATGAGTGCATCCGGATGGCAAACGGCCCCGCTTCAAGCGATTGATCTTGAAGTTGTTACGGTCACCAAGTCCGCATGCCGGCAGCAGCTGCTCGAAGGTTCCCCTGGTGTATCCGATCTCTACAATCCCGCCGCATCCCCATCCTGGGTCCTTGCCGCGGGCAGAGCTCTTTACCCATCCCATGAACGGTCATCCGGTCGTCCATTCGAGTCCCCGCTTGTCCCGTATCCTGTCCGACACACCGGTGAGCTTTACCTAGCAACTCAGCAAGGTTGAACTCCCGATCCTCTTCGTCTTGCCTGCGGAAAGAGCAGAGCAAATGTCGAAGGAAATTTATATTTCAAGCACGCCGCACGAAACGCGGCTTGCAATCGTCGAAAACGACGCCCTCGCGGAGATTTACTACGAACGCGAGAACGAATACACCCTTGCAGGTTCGATTTACAACGGACGCGTAACCCGCGTTCTGCCGGGCATGCAGTCTAGCTTTGTGGACATTGGCCTGGAGCGGGACGCCTTCCTCTACATCACCGACTTTATGGAAGAGGCCGGCGACTCGGCCGACTTTGAAGCCGACGGCGCACAGCGCAACGGGCGCCGCGACAACGGTAGCCGCGATCGTGGTACCCAGGAGCCAGTGGCCCTTGAGGGAACTCCAGCAGGCGAGGAATCCGGTCGCAGCTCAGACCGTGGCGACCGTGGACGTGGACGGCGTGACCGTCGTGACCGCGGCGGAAACCGCGAACGCCAGCCTGGAAACGAGTACACCTCGACGCCGGACGCTGTTGACGCAATCAGCTACCCGGTCGACGAGAACTACGCAGTCGAGGAGCCGACCGAGGAGTTGCAGGCTGATCGTCCTGAGAGCGTCGGCGAAGGCGCTCCCGGGGCCGATGGCAGCCGCCGTTGGCGTGGACGTCGCGGTCGCCGTCGCGGCCGTGGCCAGCGTGACGACGCGCGTCAGCAGGCCGGATCCTCGCCACAGACCGACACGCCGACAGCTGATCCCTACGAGTCGTCATTCGAGATCGACGGAGCAGCCGAGCCGCAGACCCCCGCCGCGCCTGAGCTAGCCTCCGGTGTAAATGAGTATCCACAGGAGAATCGTCGCGAACGTAGCGATCGTGACAATCGTGGCCGCGGAGGCCGCGACCGTGATCGTGGTCGTCGCGTTCCCCGAGGCTTTGCGCCGCGCACCTCGTTCTACGGCATCGAAAGCGCCTACGACGAGACCGCCGCGCACGATGGGCCCGCATCGGAGCCCATCATTCTTCCCGGTGAGTCGCTCTCGAAGTACCGCACCGGCGGAGAGGAGTCGTCGAACGCGCCCAAGGCAGCGGCACCACCGGTCGCCGCCGCGCCCACGGCGCCGAGTTATGAGATTCCCGCAGGCTGGGATGGTGGATTTGTACTTCCTGGCGAGACCCTTTCACGGCGTCGCAGGCCGGAGCAGCGCGAGCAGGTTGCCGCGCCGATCCTCGCGGCGCCCGCAGTGATCGAAGAGCCTGCGCAGGTCGCAGAGCCCGTCATTGAGGGGCAGATCAAGACCGTAGAGCCGGTCGAGTATGAGCCCACTGATGCATCGGCGTCCTACAGATTCGATCCCATCCCGCGCAGCGACTTCCGTCAGAGCCCTACGGTTGAAGAGATGGAGGTCGAGGTTGAGGAAGTAATCGAGCAGCACTCCGAGCTTCCTCACGCGGAGATCGAACAACTGGAGCTTGGTCGTACCGAGGCGGAACACGAGCAAGTTCCGGTTTTCAGCGAGACGACGATCGAGAGCGCTGTCCCCGAGGCCGTCGCCGGTCATGAGGTCACTTCGATCCACTCCAGCGGGGTGATGGAGACACCCGCGCCCATCCTTGATCCTGTAGAGGCCGAAGCCTTGCACCAGGCATTTGAGCCGGGTGTTGGCGAGGTCGAAGAAGAGGTGATCGACGACGACGATTACAACCCCGCGATGCTTCATGCCAGCTCAGTGGAAGAGCTCGACGATCTGGATGAGGAAGAGACTCTCGAAGGCGCAGCCGATCTGGGAACGATGATCCGCGAGATGTCGATCGACGAGATCACGAGCCAGGGTGTCGGGGAAGCAGAGGACGAAGACTTCGAGGAAGAGGATGCCACATATGATGGCAGCTTTGAGAGCGCGGACGAAGAGCCGCTGGACGAGTCAGAAGAGTCTGAGGACATCTTGGTGCAAGACGAGTACGCCGAGGGCGTAGAAACAGCGCCAGCCGGCGAACTCGACGGTGCGGCTCCGGCACCGGATCGGGGACGTGATTTTGACCGCAGGCGCGGGGGGCGTCGCGACGGTCGCCGTGGCGGACGCGATCGTTCGCGTCACGCTGGAGGTGGTGGAGACCGCGAGCGAAGCGGCGGACGCGGACGTGGTCGCAGCTCTATGCAAGCGACCAACCTCCCGGCCATCAGCGAGCTTCTGAAGCCCGGCCAAGAGATTCTGGTGCAGATAGCCAAGGAGCCCATTGCCAAGAAGGGAGCGCGCATCACCTCGCATATTGCTCTTCCCGGTCGCTTCCTGGTCTTCATGCCGACCGTCAATCACACCGGCGTCTCGCGCAAGATCGAGTCCGACTCCGAGCGTCGTCGCCTGAAGGAGATCCTTCTTAGCGAAAAGGGTGATGCGTCTGGTGGTTTCATCGTTCGCACGGCCGCCTCCGGCGCCAGCGAAGAGGAGCTTCGTTCGGACCTGCGCTTCCTCCTTAACCTCTGGGCCGACATCAAGCAGCGTTCCGAATCGTCCAAGTCGCCGGCGCTCATCTATCACGACCTCAACCTCGTCGAGCGCATCCTGCGCGATCAGGTGACGGACACTTTCTCCGCCATCTGGGTCGACTCCGAGACTGAGTACGAGCGCGTGCTGCGCTTCCTGCAGCGCTTTCAGCCTTCACTCATTCGCCGTGTAAAGCTCTACTCCAAGGAGACGCCGCTGTTCGAGCAGTTCGGCATAACCGAGGAGATCAATAAGGCTCTGCGCTCCAAGGTGTGGCTCAAGTCCGGTGGCTCCATCGTCATCAACCAGACTGAGGCCCTCGTTGCCATCGACATCAACACCGGCAAGTACGTTGGCAAGACGGCGCGGCTTGAGGACACGATCGTCAAGACAAATCTCGATGCGATCCCCGAGATCGTGCGGCAGATTCGCCTGCGCGACCTCGGCGGCATCATCATCATCGACTTCATCGACATGGATGAGCGCAAGAACCGCAACCGCGTGATGGCGGCGCTCGAAGAGGAGTTGAAGAGCGATCGCGCCCCATCGAAGATTCTTCAGTTCAACGACTTCGGCTTGGTCGCCATTACTCGTAAGCGCGTGAAGCAGTCGCTGGAGCGTACTCTTTCCACAACCTGCAACGTCTGCACGGGAACAGGCATGGTGAAGTCGCCGGTGACGGTGTGCAACGACATCTACGTCGAGATGCGCAAGATGTCCAAGCACCTTGATCGCGGCGACGTGATGCTGCGCGTGCATCCTGACGTCGTCAAGCAGTTGAAGTCGTCCACAAAGTGGCTGCAGGAGATGGAGGAGATCGTCGGTAAGACCATCCTGGTCAAATCAGACCCCGCTCTTCACCCGGAGCAGTTTGATATTCACTAGTCTTGAGAGTATCGTTGCAACAAGGGCATTCCGGTATCGGGATGCCCTTTGTCTTCTCGCAACCGTCACAAAATAAGCGGATTACTGTAATCCGAAGTCTCATTTTCTGCGTCCTACACAACAAGCCATTCGAATCAGGGTTCTGATTGTCAAAAGTTCTGTAACCGTCCGGGGGAGTTTCAAGGATGCATTCGATCAGAAGAAACACTTTCATCACTCCGTTGCTTCGCGTTGCTGCCGTAACTCTTTGCGTTGCTGCCGGCACTCTCTGCCTTCACGCCCAGACGCCTGCTTCACAAGCGAGTAAGCCGGTCGATCTCAAGGCAATACTTAACGCGCCCATCGACCTCACGCGACCAGTCGACATTGGGTACAGTTCCAGCGCCGGAGCTGTAGAGACCGCATCGGCCGAGAACTTCGATCTGCGCGGAGGCGCTGAGCAGCCACCTCCGCGTCGCCCCTACAGCCGCCGTCCCAACTACTCCGACCGCACACACAACGCTGACGGCTCGAATAAGTTCACCTTTGCCGCGGGTGGCGGGCTTACTATTCCCGTTGGCTCATCGGCCTCTGATCTTGGCGTGAGTTGGAAGTTTCAAGGCGCAGGCGGATACAACTTCAACAAGAAGTTTGGTGTGCTGCTCGAATACGACTACGACAAATTTTCCTTAACCAGCAGTAACATCAACCGGCAGTTCATCCGATACAACAATCTGCATTTGGTCGATCAGAACAACCAGCCGGTTAGCTTTGCTGGGCTCGATGGCAACGCCCACCTCTGGTCCATCACGCTGAACCCGATCTATAACTTCTACCAGTCCGATTCGATGGGGGCTTATGTCATCGGCGGAGGCGGCTTCTATCGCAAGCTCACGAACTGGACCCTGCCCACCACCGGCTTCTACTGCGACTTCTTTGGTTTTTGCTATACCTTCACACAGAACCAGACCTTCGATCATTACTCCAACAACGCCGGTGGCTTCAATGCCGGTATTGGTTTCACATACCGTTTTTCGCGTTTCGCGTCAGAGAAGTTTTTCACCGAAGCCCGCTACGTCTGGGTCGACAACTCGCAGAGCAGCAACTCGATCAACGGCCTCTATCCAGAAAACAACAAGCGCACCAGCTACTTCCCGATCACCTTCGGAATTCGCTGGTAGCTATCAGTTGAGCCCAACAGAAGGCCCGGTGTTGATGCCGGGCCTCTCTACGTCCTGAACATTTTCTTTAGAATAAGTGAAACCAGAATCCGGCAGCGATCCCCGCAAAGACACATCCGCTGGTGAGCAACATATGAATCAGCCCACGCTGCATGACTTCTTCGGTGTTCCGCCACATAGACCCTACCAGTACCAGGCCCAGCAGAGCGGCACCCATCCAGGGCGATGAGCTCTCTGCCGCAACCCACGAGGCGGCATAACCGGCGGCGACCGCGCTTAAAAACCACATGCCGTCGTGTAGCAGCAGATAGATTTGGGTCAAGCGATCATCCCGACACGCGAGTGACGGTAACATCCGCACCACGGTAAAGACGAACACCATCGACAGGCCGACCGCTATGACATAGCCAAGCATCAACGAGACGGCAATCAGTATGACGGAGATCATAGGCGGCGAACAGGTCCCCCTTATCAGACCATGAGTGCCGGTGAGACAGCGATGATATTTTTAGCGCTGACGCAACCGGTTCTACTTGCGCATAGCCGCTTCAACATCGGCTGCTTCGTGAGGAAGCTTCGCTACCAGGTCAATCAGCTTCCCATCCGCATCCACGTAGTATGTATCCTCGATGCGTACGCCGATGCCTTCTTCTGGAAGGTAGATACCCGGCTCGATCGTGAAGACCATGCCTTTGTCCAGCGGTTTGGAGTAATCCATCGGATCGTGCACGTTGATCCCGACGGAGTGCCCGAGGCCGTGCAGGAAGTATTTACCCAGCGGCGCGCCGTGCAGGTCTTTGCCGTGCGTGTTGATGTAGTCAAAGGCAACCTTGTCGATCGTGTCGTGAACATCAGGACCGCGCTGCATGACATTGCCCATCTTGGTCTTGCCAGCTACGAATGCATCCGCCGCCGCACGCTGCGCGCCCAGAACGATGTCGTAGATCTCCCGCTGCCGTGGCGTGAAGCGCCCGTTGACGGGCATCGTGCGCGTGATGTCGGAGGCATACATGCTGTACTCGCCTGCCTCGTCGATTACCACCACATCGCCGGCCTTCATGGTTGCGGAGTTCTCGCCGTAGTGCAACGTGGTTGAGTTGGCCCCCGACCCCACGATCGGCGCATAGCTGGGCCGCTCGCATCCGTCGTCCATCATCTTCGCAATCTCGATGCCGGCCACGGTACGCTCGCGAACGCCTGGTTTGATGGCGCGCATACCCGCAAGCTGCGCTGCAATCGATGCATTGGTGGCTTTGCGCAGCAGTTCGATCTCCGCTGGGCTCTTTACCGTCCGCAACGGCATCGTCAGGGTGCGCACGTCGTGCAGAGGCAGCCCAGCGCCAATCCCCAGAGCTGCAGCCGAGAAGTCCACAGCCGCCTTCGACTGCTGGCTGTCCAACTGCGACCATACTGACTGCCCGCGCCGCCGGTCCTCTCCCACGAACTTCGTCATCACCTCGGGCAGTGAGGTCATCGGCATCACCGCGTCCACGCCGGTCGCCTGCACGGCCTCCGGAGTAGCCGCGTCCATCTTTATGCCGGTGTACTTCTCAACGATCGCGTCGCGCGCCGGCAGAAACAAAATCTCCTTGTATTCATGCGCCGGAACGGTATCGCCGAGCCGTGTCACTCGCTCAGGACCGGGCCCGATAATCACGAGGGCCGCGCCGGGCTCGTTCCATCCGGTCAGGTAATAAAAGTCCTCGTCCTGCCGATACGGCATAAAATCCAGCACCGGCTCTTCGGCTGCGAACAACACGGCTACGCCGCCCTCCAGCTTGCTGGCCAAGGCGACTCTCCGCTGGCGATACTCGGCCTTGGGGACAGAATCGAGGGCGTGGGCGACGCTGCAGGCAAATGCCAGCAGCGCCGCGAAGATTCGTACGCGTACTTTCACGGCTTACTCCTGAAAACTTAAATTCCCATCGGGTACGGCTTCTCGTGGAATTCCTGCCCCGCCGTCCCGAAGCGCTCGAAGCGCCCCTGCAGCAGGCTCAGCAGACCTGTATACCAGTAGCCGACCACGAATAGTACGAGAAACGGCACGGTGAAGTAATTCTCCGTCGTAAAGGCATACCACACCGTCATCGCGAAGTAGCTTCCAATCGCCAGTTCGATCCACGGGACGATACCCAGCCGCTTGCGGTACTTCTTCGCTTGGCTCTTCTCACCTTTCTTGTTCACGCGATACTTCGGCGTACGCGCAAAGGCCGACTGGACACCAAACAGCGCCTCCATCACGGCCTTGGTATTCGTGATCGTCAGGCCCACGCCCAGCGCCATCAAAAATGGAAGGTAGAGAACCGTCTTGTACCAGGTCTTCGGGAAAAGTTCCTTCTGACTCACCAGGTAGAAGCTAGAGATCGACATCGTGCTCGCCATAAACAGCGGCAGATCGATCAGCAGCATCTGAATCCACCCCTGCCAGCTGCGAATGATCATCGCTGGCATCAGCAGCACGCTCAGCACAATCATCAGCGGATAGCTCAGGTTTGCCGTCAGGTGATACCACGCCTCCAATTTCGTGTGCCATGGCTGGTCGCTCTTCATCACCCGGGGAAGAATCTTCTTGCCCGTCTGGATCAAGCCTTTCGCCCATCGCGCCTGCTGCGTCTTGAAGGCGGTCATCTCAATCGGCAACTCGGCAGGGCACTCGACGTCCTGCAGGTACTTGAACCTCCAGCCCACCATCTGGGCGCGATAGCTCAGGTCGGTGTCTTCGGTCAGGGTGTCGTGCTGCCACCCTCCCGCGCTGCCAATCGTCTCCCGACGCCACATGCCCGCGGTTCCGTTGAAGTTGAAGAAGACGCCGGCGCGCGATCGTCCTCCGCTCTCCAGCACAAAGTGCCCGTCCAGCATGATCGCTTCGATCTGCGTAATCAGGCTGTAGTCGCGGTTAAGGTGCGTCCATCGCGTCTGCACCATGCCAATCTCCGGCTCCGCGAAGTGATGAATCACCTGCATCACCCACTCGCGGGGAGGCACGAAGTCCGCATCGAAGATCGCCACGAACTCGCCCTTCGCCGAGTTCAGTCCGGCATCCAGAGCACCTGCCTTGTAGCCGTATCGATTCGTCCGGTGAATGTAGGTCACCGGTTGCGGATCCATCCCGGCAAATCCACGCGCGTAGCGCTCAACGATCTGCTGCGCCACAACAGTCGTTTCGTCGGTGGAATCATCCAACACTTGAATCTCGAAGCGGTCTCGCGGATAGTCCAGACGGCAGCACGCATCGATCAGTCGGTCGATAACAAACTGCTCGTTGAAGATGGGAAGCTGAATCGTGACAAATGGAAGCTCCCCCTCAGGCCATCGCGTCGGCGGCTCATTCCACTTCGCCGCGTTCTTCCTGTTTCTGAAGTAAAGCCAAACCAGCTGATAGCGATGGATGCCGTAAAACGCCAGGATCACCATCACGATGAAGTAGGGAATCAGCAGCCACGTATCGAAGGCATTCCACCGATATAGCCCCTTGAATGTGTTGTCGAGATAGTGCGTCCTCCAGTAATGGCTCAGGCCATGCGGAGCCAGCACCAGTCCGAGAACAGACGTCAAGGATGTAAGGGAAGAAAACAGGGACATTACTCCGGCAAAGAATAATTCTAATCGAACCGATTCTACGCGAAGAGGTTATGTAATCGAATCAACTTCGTCCGCTGATTTATTCCCGATGATGCGCGGCCAACCCGCTTGTTCAGTCCATAGCACAAAGATACCGATGGCAGCTAGTACATAGACCTGAAACATATCGTTCATAAGGAAGTGGGTCATTCGGTCCTTCGGAAAGTGTCGAACAGCCTCCAGATAGTGGCGTTCAGCGAAAAGACCCCATGTGAGAATGATCGCGAGACAGAGCAGCCAAATGCTGGCGATTTTACGTCTCCGAAGCGCCAGCAAGCAGGTTGGGACGAAGGTAGCCAGATAGAATCCCCATGTCCATATCTCGGCCTTACTGTCGTTATCGCCAATAACAAAAATAGCTGCAGGAGCGCGTAGACAGCCAAGGAGCCCTAGGAACACACCCGCGCCAAAACACGCAAAGCTGATCACTCGCTTGGTTTGATCGGTCATGTTCGGTTGCTAATTAAGAAACATCGTCCGGTACAAAGTATCCCGCTGCACCGGTCTGAAGCCAGCATCGCGAATCACCCGCCGTAACTCTTCCTCGGTCGTGCAGTTCGAG
>Ga0157374_10005161_pt1 | contig 10952 bp, 8 predicted proteins | sample M25metaG_FD_115308 | JGI IMG/M metagenome (GOLD analysis project Ga0157374, IMG submission 115308) | Miscanthus rhizosphere microbial communities from Kellogg Biological Station, Michigan, USA - M2-5 metaG | ecosystem: Host-associated > Plants > Roots > Rhizosphere > Soil | place: USA: Michigan... | reverse complement strand
CGCCGTCGGGGCGGCGTCTTTCAGCTTTGGCGGTTTGCTCTCCGGTCTTGTTCCGCGGGTGCTGTTCCGCATCCATTTCTTTCCGCTCAAAATGAAACAGAAGCCAGATTTTCTGCGCAACACCTTGATGATTGTCCTGCTATGCGGCCTGCCGCTTATGTTCTACGAGACATGGCAGCTGAGCAATTCACAAGGAGGGGGCGGAGTTAACTTCCTGATGCAAGCTCGCCTCGCGATGATGGAAGAAGCTCAAAATGGGAACCCGAGTGAGGCCATAGTGCTGGCAACGGCTTTCACGTTGATTGCTACTCTCGCCTCTTTTCTCCTGGCAACAGAAAAAAGAGACCTGGTATTTTGGACCGTCACAGCCGTCGCATTCATCTCGTGCATTCTAAGCACTGGACGAGTAGACATTCTAATCCTCATTTCTGGCCTGAGTGCGATTCTCCTCCTGCAGAGGAAAAAAGAGAGCCTGTCCGAAGCCCTGCGGCTCCTTCGCTGGCCAATGTTCCTCTTTGTCACACTCTACATTGGGCTCATCTTTACAAATAAAGACACCGGAAAGATGACTGGAAGTGTCACCGGTATCGCGACCGAAGTTGTGCTTAACTACATCGCGGCTCCTTTAGCGGCTTTCGACAAAGTCGTACAAAATCCAGCGGACTTCGTGACTACCACGAGCCACACGTTTCAATTTCCTTTGAAGGTAGCCGCTGCGCTGCACCTTACGGATTACTCCAAGCCTCCGTTGCTTGATACCTTCGTGTTCGTGCCGTTCTCGACAAATGTATACACCGTGTTCAAGTTCTATTTCCTTGAATTAGGAATCGTTGGAGCTATGCTGCTTATATTTGTCTTTGGCCTCTTCCATTCCCTGCTCTACCTTAAGGCGAGGGAGGGAGGAAGGTTTAGTGCCTATCTATTTGCTTATTGCATGTTCCCAGTGTTAATGGTGATCTTTGATGACTGGTACTTCAACATAGGAACATATCTCCGCGTCACCGTGTTTGGATTACTCTATCTAGCCGTTAGCTCGGTGCCAGTCCGCCTGTTCGCAACGAACGGAAAGTGGATGTCCCCCATCACCAATAGGGCGTAGAAAACCGTCACCCCTTTCAAATCTGAAAATAGACGATGTTGCCATTGAAACGATCACTCGGTCAATTTCCGGTACGAATACTTGCCGAAATCGTCCTGTACAAAACGAGACCAATTGAGTCTGTCTCCCTGAATACTCTTCTGGCGGCAATTCAATGTCTCGAAGACGGAGAAGCAGACATCAAGATCCTTCTGTATGACAACACACCAGGAGGACAGGATACCGGCGTGTTGTCTGCCGGTGTGCAATACAAAGCCGATGACAAAAACGGTGGCTTGGCTACGGCCTACAACTACGCTATGGAACTCGCGGAGAGGGAGGGTTTCGATTGGCTGCTCACGCTGGACCAAGACACGAGCCTCCCGATCGACTTTATATGCAAGCTCAGTAAAACTGTATCGGTTGTTGCGCCTATGCAGGATGTTGCGGCGATTGTTCCATATGTGCTGAACGACGGGAGAGTATTGTCTCCGTTCACACTCACGAAACACTGGACGTTTACGAGGCATTTCCCAGACGGGTTTGTCGGAATTCCACCAGAAATTGTCTATGCAATCAACTCGGCCTCAACGCTCAAAGTGAGCACACTAAAGGCGATTGGTGGCTATGATCCAAAATTCCATCTCGATTTCTCTGATCTTGCTGTATATCACCGTCTTCACCGTCAGAACCAGCGCGTATTCGTCGCTGGCAATATTCGCGTGGAGCATGAAGTATCCGGTTATGACTTGAAAAACCGCTCAACGCTAGCGCGTTACGAAAATACGTGTCGAGCAGAAGAGGCAGCTTACGACGAGTGGATGGGCATGGTAGCTGGCATCGTCTTGACCGTGAGGATCATCTATCGTTTGGTATACCAACTTTGGAAAAATGGAGGGAATTTTTCCCATTTCAAGATTGCTGCGAGATTCCTCTGCAGGAGGATGCTCTATTCCCGCAAACAGCGCATGGAGAGTTGGAGCAACTAGCAGGCTGGGATCGCTCCGCTCAGGCTATCCGACGGGAAAGAGATGCCGGTGTCAAGAATGACGACCATAAAAGTTGTATCAGTTAATTTCAACAACGCTGAGTATTCGAAGCAACTACTTGCATCGCTTAGAGGTCAAAGCGGGCTTGGGGAAGCTTTCACCTTAGAGTGTGTGATTGTAGATAATTCCACGACCGACTCGGACGCGGCTGAATGCGAGGCCGTGACCACGTTCTACCCGTGGGTAAAGTATGTCCGCACTCCGATCAATCTCGGCTATTTTCCTGGATTGAACGTCGGCTTGGAAGCGTGTCGGTCGCAGAATTCATACTATGTCGTTATCTGCAACAATGACATCGAGTTCGACCGCAAATTCTGCGAGACCTTATCCAAAGAAAGCTATGGCGACAATGTATTTGCTGTTTGCCCTGATGTGATCACACAAGATGGCCTCCATCAGAATCCTCATATCTTAAAGAAAATAAATTGGCTTCGCCGCTTTCAGTTTGACGTCTTTTATTCGCACTGGTATATGTCGCGACTACTAGCAGGAATATTGCGTGTTGTTCGCCCGGTAAAGTCGTCACGACAGCAACCTGCGCATGCGTGTGAAACGCACATGGGGGTTGGTGCTTGTTATGTCTTGACAGCCGCATTTATGAAAATCTTCGACCGCCTCATCTATCCGAATTTCCTTTATGGAGAAGAAGCTTACCTCTCTGATCAGATTCACTCGGTGGGGGGGATCCTATGGTATGACCCCGATCTTCATGTTAAGCACGCGGAAAGTGCGGCATTGTCTAAGGTGCCGAAGCGCACGACGTACGAATACGAACGTAGTGGATATCCAGATTTCAGAAAGATGCTTTAGGCCAGCAATATTGCTCGAGAAGTAGATAGCTCGTCGTCTGATGAATATTGGGGAGGAAGCGTGACAGCGCAGCAAATGAAGGACATTTTCAAGGACAAAACACTCCTCATCACGGGGGGGACGGGGACCTTTGGCAATGCTGTGCTCGACATGGCAAGCGATATTGGCCTCAAGGAAATCCGGGTGTTCAGCCGCGACGAGAAGAAGCAAGAGGATATGCGCATCCGGCTTAAGAATCCGATTGTGAATTTCTATATTGGAGATGTTCGTAACTACGATGGCGTTTTGCAGGCCACGCGGGGAGTGGACTTCGTGTTCCATGCTGCCGCCCTGAAACAGGTTCCTTCATGTGAGTTCTTTCCGATTGAAGCTGTACAAACTAACACGCTGGGCGCGGAGAATGTGATGAAGGCCGCGCTAGCCTGCAACGTAGGAAAGCTGGTTGTGTTAAGCACCGACAAGGCTGTCTATCCCGTCAACGCGATGGGCATGTCGAAGGCACTGATGGAAAAGTGCATGGTGGCGAAGGCGCGCATGTATGGGAACAGCTCCACCATCTTCTGCGGAACGCGTTATGGGAATGTCATGGCATCTCGAGGGTCAGTGATTCAATTATTTCTTAAGCAGATCCATGCCGAGGAGCCCTTGACTGTGACCGATCCGAACATGACCCGTTTCATGATGACCATCGAGGGTGCTGTGGACCTGGTACTTTATGCGTTCGCGCATGGATGCCCGGGAGACATCTTCGTCCAAAAGGCTCCATCAGCCACGATCGGCACGCTCGCGAAAGCACTTCTGAGCCTCTTTCAGGTCAAAAATGATATCCGCGTCATCGGGACGCGGCATGGCGAAAAGCTCTATGAGACGCTCTTGAATCGGGAAGAGATGGCGCACGCTGAGGATCTAGGAGATTATTACCGGGTTCCGGCCGATGTTCGAGATCTGAATTACTCCAGCTTTTTCAGTTCCGGAAAAGCAGAGGTGTCCGAATCGATCGACTACAACTCGCACAATGCCGAGCTACTGGATATGGATGGCATGATAAATCTGTTGCTCAAGCTGCGTTGCGTGCAGGACGCGCTGAAGGATAAGGCGGTGTTGGTGTGAGAAGGATTCTTATCACCGGCGGTCGCGGATTCCTCGGCCGCAACCTGGCGGCTCATCTGCAGGAGCGAAAAGACTGTGCAATAAGAATTCTGGATCAAGATGATTCCGTCGACGATCTGAGGGCCTGGGCGCTGGAAGCCGACATCGTGTTTCATTTGGCAGGCGTTAATCGGCCTCAGAATGAGCAGGAATTCGAAATCGGGAATGCGGGCTTGACCGAGCAGATGTGCCAATTTCTGCGCGATGCCGGACATGCTCCGAAGATTATTTTTAGTTCCTCAATTCAGGCGGATCTAGAAAATCCGTATGGAGCGAGCAAGGCAAAGGCTGAAAACATTCTGCGCAGGTTCGCTTCGGATACTGGCGCCTGCGTACGAATTTACCGGCTTAAGAATTTGTTTGGAAAATGGTGCCGTCCGAATTACAACTCCGTCACGGCAACCTTCTGCCACAACATCGCGAATGATCTGCCGATCGCCATTTCGAACCCTTCACACGAAGTGGAGTTGAGTTACGTTGATGATGTAGTGCGCTCATTTCTGGTGGAAATCGATGGGCCGCAATCAAGCCTTCCGGCGGGCGAGGAGATTCCGTCGTACAAGATTCAACTTGGGGATCTGGCCGGGAGAGTTCAGCAGTTTCATGATATGGGGAATAGCCTAACGGTTCCGGACTTTGCGGATTGGTTTAACAAAGCGCTATTTGCTACCTATCTTACCTATGTTCCGTCTACGGCAAGACAACACAATCTCGAGATCAAGTCTGACGTGCGCGGGAATCTGGCAGAGTTCATCAAACAGAGCCACTTCGGTCAGATATTCGTATCCAGGACGAAGCCAGGAGTTACACGCGGGAACCATTATCACCATACCAAAACAGAAAAGTTTCTGGTCCTGGAAGGCACGGGTCTGATTCGGATGAGACCAATCGAGAGTGAAGTCATTGAGGAGTATCTGGTGTCAGGTGCCGATTATCAGGTAATCGATATACCTGCGGGTTTCACACACTCGATTACAAACGTAGGCACCGGGGAACTGGTGACCCTGTTTTGGTCGAGCGAGATATTCAACCCAAATCGCCCCGACACCTACTATCTGCTTGTTGACCGAGTTGGACATGCCTTGGAGACGGTATGAAGGTAGCCACTATATTGGGTACGCGACCTGAGATCATTCGGCTGTCTCGCGTGATTGCTGCATTGGACCGGACTACGGAGCATGTGCTGGTTCACACCGGTCAGAACTACGATTATGAGCTGAATCAGGTCTTCTTTGAAGATCTGGAAATTCGTCAACCCAACTTCTTTCTGAATGCCGCAGGGAAAAATGCAGCTGAGACGATAGGACAAGTGATCGCCAAATCGAGCGATCTGCTTACCGACGTAAGACCGGACGCAGTGTTGATACTCGGTGATACAAACAGCTGCTTGGCTGCGTTGTCGGCAAAGCGATTGAAGATCCCAGTCTTCCACATGGAAGCAGGTAACAGGTGCTTCGATGAGAGGGTTCCCGAAGAGATCAATCGAAAAATTGTCGACCATATCAGCGACATTAATCTTCCATATAGCGAAATTTCGCGCGGATATCTCTTGCGCGAAGGGATTGCACCTGATCGGGTGATTAGGACTGGCAGCCCCATGTACGAGGTCCTTATGCATTACCGTCATAAGATCACTCATTCCAATATTCTCGCCCGACTGGAGCTTGTAGAGGACGGCTACTTCGTGGTGAGTGCGCATCGTGAGGAGAACATCGATTCCCCAGGGCAATTCCAGAAATTGGTGAAAGTATTGGAGAGTGTCGCTGCGAAATATCAGCTTCCGATCATAGTCTCAGTGCACCCGCGCACTAAAAAGCGAATCGATGAAACAGACATGAGCTTTTCTGGCAACATTCGTCTGATGAAGCCTATGGGTCTGTCGGACTACGTTCATCTGATGACGAAAGCGCGCGCAACTCTTTCCGACAGTGGCACGATTACAGAAGAGTCTTCGATCCTGAACTTTCGTGCGCTTAATCTTCGCGAAGCACATGAGCGTCCTGAAGGCATGGAGGAAGGTGCAGTGATGATGACGGGCCTCGATCATGAGTCTGTCCTGGACGCACTGTCGGTACTCACAAGCCAATCAGTTGCCGAACAACGTTCGCTCCGAATTGTGCCTGACTACGACGTTCCAAACGTGTCGGAAAAGGTGGTCAGGATTATTCACAGTTATACGAGCTATGTAAGACGCATCGTCTGGCATGAAGTGCGTGGGTGAAAGCCAATAAAACCGAATCAAAAAGCACCTATCGGGTAACTATCTTTGAGCTACGTAGAGAAACAAAACAGCAGTGTCCTTTGGGTCTTTAGCGAAGTGTATTACCCGGAAGAGACTGGAACCGGATACTACATCTCAGGAATTGCTGAGCACCTCGCCTCAAAGCGGCCAGTATCTGTATTGTGCTCCCAGCCCGCATACTCTCGATCCGGGGTAGTTGCACCAAGAAGCGAGGTTTACCGCGGCGTCAAAATAGTTAGGTGCCCATGCGTTTCCCTTTCTCGACGTTCGATAGTTGCGCGACTGATAAGAATGGTTACGATCACGATCTCGATGTCCATCATGGCTTTGCTAAAAGTTCGACGTGGAGATTCGATCCTGGCGGTGACCAATCCTCCATCCATGCCAATATTGGCGCTAATCCTCTCATTCATCGTTCGCGTGCCTTATTCACTTGTAGTTCACGATGTCTATCCAGAAATCATGGTCGCGTGCGGCCTGACTTCACGTGGCTCGCTCTCATTTAGCCTGTTGACTTGGATTAACAAATCCGTGCTTGGGCGTGCAGAATCCATTTTCTGCATCGGGCGCGACATGCAGGAGCACCTAACCCGGGCGCGAGGAGTCGGAACAGATGAGGGGATCAAGGTAATCTCATTGTGGGCAGACAGCGAACAGATTCACCCTTCTCCTCGAGGAGATAATCGACTGCTCCAGAAGTTGGGCCTCATCGACAAATTTGTCGTGCTTTATGCTGGGAACATGGGATACCCCCATGACATAGAGACTCTCGCTGCCGCAATTAGGGAGATTGAATATGACGAAGGAATTCATTTCGTGTTCATCGGGTCGGGTCCAAAGCAGACAGTGCTCGAGCGGCTTGTAGCGCATGGCGTGAGAAATATCACCATTCTGCCGCCCCGTCCAAGATCGGATCAAAACGAGTTTCTGAACGCTTGCGACGTAGCTATCCTGTCGCTCGTGCCGGGCATGCTTGGACTGGCTGTGCCGAGTAGAACTTACAATCTCATGGCGGCCGGCAAACCGATTATCGCTATGGTAGCCGAAACATCCGAAGTTGCTAGAGTCGTCCGCGAAGAAGAAATTGGCTGGGTCATCGAACCAAGAGCGATCGACAAGACTGCGCAAGCAATTCGAGCAGCGAAGGAAAATCGCGGCAAACTGCTGGCGATGGGGGTGCGAGCGCGTCAGGCCGTGGAAACAAAATATCGTCGGGAGACCATTCTAGGCCAATTTGATGCCGCTCTTCACCCCCGACCAGCAGATTTGCAGAATTGAAATCTTAGGTTACCCGCCGAGTCGGGCGAACTGATCATTTCTTTCCATCTACAATACGTACGTTTCCTGAGGGCGGGCTTCCGTGACTTGGACTAAGCGGGTGTTTGACATAATCGTTGCATCAATTCTGCTCGTTCTGTTGCTGCCAATGCTTCTACTGATTGCGGCTCTTGTCAGAATGACATCGAAGGGGCCTGCGATACATTGGTCGAATCGGGTCGGCAAAGGCAACCGAATCTTCAGCATGCCGAAATTTCGCAGTATGCGGATAGATACACCGCAGGTTGCAACTAACTTGTTGCCTGATCCCGAGTCCTATTTAACACCCATCGGAAGCTTTCTTCGTCGCACAAGCCTCGATGAGTGGCCTCAACTTCTCAGTATTCTCCATGGCGATCTTAGTTTCGTCGGACCGCGCCCGGCATTGTTCAACCAAGATGACTTGATCGCGCTGCGAACGGAAGCCGGTGTACACCTGCTCGTCCCCGGCCTCACTGGCTGGGCACAGGTGAATGGTCGTGATGAGTTGCCCGTTCCGCTCAAGGTGCAGTTCGATCATGACTATGTTTTGCGGAGATGCATGAGCTTCGATCTCCAGATCCTCGGCCTGACTGCCGTCAAGGTACTGCGCAGGGATGGCATCAACTATTGAAATGCGATTCTGCACGTTGTCTCGACATCTAGCAGGCGTTGCGAGTGCTGTATGAGTGTTAGTCCGTGTGACTTGCCATTGAAGCGTCTCCCCAAACCGTTTAGGCCGGATGCTTTCACGATTGAAGTTATAACTCGAATAATTCCATGAACCAAGAGCCGTCTCTGCCCCTCTGTTCACGAGCAGGGGAGGGAGTGAATCGATGAGTATGAGACTGAATGCTGTGATTAAGACCAACGCGATGCGTCTGGTCCTTGTGTCAGCGGCGCAGATAGTCGTGTTTGCAGTGTCGGCAGTTGCCGCATTTCAACTGCGGTTCGACTTCAATGTACCTCATTTGTATCTTGCAGACCTGGCCTGCGCAGCTGGTGTGTGGATCGCGGTCAAGAGTCTCACCTTTCATTTCGCAAACCTCGACAAGCGTGGCTTCCGTTACGTGTCGATCTCTGATGCCTTTAGGCTTTTATGCGCGAATCTGGCGGGCTCGGTTGTCTGCTATGTTCTGCTCCTGGTCCTTGTGCCTGTAGCGATTCCGCGGTCAATCTACGTGATAGATCTCATCTTGTGTACACTCGGTACCGCCGGAATGCGAGGCGCAGTTCGCTTGATTCGTGAAAGCTCGCAAGGCGGGCAGGGAGATCTGCCCGAGAAGAGAACCTTGATTTACGGCGCAGGTGATGCAGGTATCACGCTACTTAGGGAAATTCGTAACAACCCGAGGTTGGCATACCGGGTTTGCGGATTTATTGACGACCGAGCTGACAAACGTGGTGTTCTCATCAACGGCGTAGCTGTGCTCGGCGGAGGAGAGAAAACAACACAACTGGTGGAGGACAACAATATTGAAGTGATACTCATCGCGATACCATCTGCTTCGGGCGTGGAGATGACTCGCATCCTGGAACGTTGTCACGACGCAGGTGCTGAGTGCAAAACTGTACCCGGCCTAGGCGAAATGATCGAAGGACATGGTCTCGTCGGACAAATCCGTGAAGTCGCTGTCGAAGACTTGCTGGGTCGTACTCCGGTGCACCTTGAAGAAAGGCAGATCCGCCCGACTATCGCAGGGAAGGTCGTACTCGTCACGGGCGCGGCCGGTTCTATCGGGTCCGAACTCTGCAGGCAGATTGCACGGTTCCACCCCGCAGGAATTGTCGGATTTGAAATTGCTGAATCGCCGCTCTTCGAAATCGATCGCGAGATGCAGCGAGAATTTCCCACAGTTCCTTTCTATCCCGAAATCGGGAGTGTCCAGAACCGTATTCGACTGGATGAGGTTCTCAGCCAGTACAGGCCAGAAGTCGTCTATCATGCCGCTGCTTACAAGCATGTTCCTCTTATGGAGACGCATGTCTTCGAAGCGATTGAGAATAATGTCTTTGGCACCTATAACCTCGCTGCAGCGTCGATGGATCACGGAGTAGATAACTTTGTCATGATCTCCTCCGACAAGGCCGTTCGACCCACCAATGTCATGGGCGCTACTAAACGGATCGCCGAACTTCTTCTCCTCGGCCTTCAGAACGGAGGCACCCAATTTGTCGCGGTTCGTTTCGGAAACGTGCTGGGTTCTAACGGCAGCGTAATTCCAATCTTCAAAAAGCAGATAGCCGCGGGCGGCCCCGTCACGGTAACGCATCCTGAGATGCGGCGTTTTTTCATGACTATCCCAGAGGCTTGTCAGCTTGTGCTTCAGGCCTCTGCCATCGGCAAAGGCGGGCAGATTTGCGTACTGGACATGGGACAGCCCGTCAAGATTGTTGATCTGGCCAGAAATCTTATTCTGCTGTCTGGGCTCAAGCCCGATAACGACATCAGGATTGAATTCACGGGCATGCGGCCGGGTGAGAAACTCTACGAAGAATTGAGCTCACTGCTTGAAGATACGGTGCCAACGGATCATGAAAAGGTCCGAATATTTGTCGGGAACGGCGTACCGGAAGAAGATGTCCCAACGTGGCTCAACTCTCTCCGGTTGATATGCGAAACGCGCGACACAGGCCGCCTCGTTGTTGCGCTCAAAGAGCTAGTTCTCGATTACAACCCCAGTACCCACTTGCTTCGTCGCATTCTCGACCATCCCGTGTTAGAGGCTCCCGAAGCCGGCGAAAAAAACAAACACGTTGAGGTACATGCATAAAGGACGTTTGCTTGTTGCGTCTGTAACGCTTGCTTTGGTTTCCTCCCGCCAAGCATGCGATTTATTTAGAGTCGCCGAACGGCTCATCGTTCTGGGCAAGTCGTGAGGAGCCTTTGTGGAACGATGATATTCTTCTGACTATCTGTCCCTTCGAACTCATAGCACCCAACGGCCCCCGGTCATCCCGCCGGGGGCCGTTTTGTTTCCATCGTTTGAGTGAATGTCGAGGCCGTGGTGGTTGAAGATGCGATGGAGAAGCCCGGTGTATCGATGTAAACGCGCTTGGCAGAAACGTTATACTGCAGAGCGAAACTTCAGAGGGTACAGTGACACAGCTTCCACTCGTATATGTGTTAGCGATTGCGATCAGCGCGAGTTCCGTACGAGCGCAGCAGAAGCCCGTATCTGGTGAAGATCCTTTGCAGAAGGCAGACGAGTTGGTGCAATCGCATCAATTGGAGAAGGCCAGTGAGCTGCTTTCGGAGTTTGTTCGGGAACATCCCAACAATGAAGCCGCGACGCTCAAACTGGGGCAGGTGCAACTGGCACTTGGT
>Ga0157374_10005160_pt1 | contig 10953 bp, 7 predicted proteins | sample M25metaG_FD_115308 | JGI IMG/M metagenome (GOLD analysis project Ga0157374, IMG submission 115308) | Miscanthus rhizosphere microbial communities from Kellogg Biological Station, Michigan, USA - M2-5 metaG | ecosystem: Host-associated > Plants > Roots > Rhizosphere > Soil | place: USA: Michigan... | reverse complement strand
TCTGGGTGCCACGGTTTGGCAGCTTTGGGACAAGCCGTGTCCGCTATGCAGGTGCAGTCTAAGCAAGGCTATGCTTGTTCGACGCCAGTAAGACACGCCTTGTCCCAAAGCTGCCAAGACGTTGCACCCGGAACGAGAGGGATCAAAGCCATGGCAGTAGTTGTACATCAAATACTCTTGACAGGAAACGAGTTACCCTTTACAATTGGATACGGGTAAATCAATTTACTCGACGTTGCCGAGGTAAGTTATTGATCACTTCACCCAGTAAGTCTACGCGCTGCGCTACTGCTTTTATTGCCACCATCGCTATCCTGATACCTTTCCTGGCAGTTCATACCTCTTGGGCCGACAATGTGATTTCTGCAACCCGCAGCGAGATCTCGCTGAATGGAGCCTGGCAGACGGTCACTGTGACCGGAGACGGCATGCCGAACGCCGGTTGGGTTGACACGCCGGTTCCAACCACAGCCTGGTCCGATCCTACCGGCGGAGCTCACTTTATGTGGTTTCGAAAAGCTGTGTCCATCCCTTCCGGATGGACAGGCCGGCGCATCTTTCTGGACTTTAGCGGCGCGCGCTACAATCCTCACTTATACATCAACGGTAAGCTGGTCGCGAGCCAGCTGGACGGCTTTTCACCGTTTAAAACGGAAATTACAACTTGGGTGCAGCCTGGAAGTACGGCCGAGATCGAATTAAGCTGCGAGGACCGAAACGCACTCTTTAAGCCAGGCTTTGCGCTCACGCCGGGAGCGAGCGAGAAAGGAGAGACACTTGCGCCGGCCGGGGGATATAAGAATTTTATTGGCCTCTGGGACGATGTCACACTTTCGTCGGAGCCGCAAGACCGTATCGACGAGGACAATCTCGTAATAGTCACGTCAACCCGCAAGGGAACTTTGACCTTAAGTGGGACGGCTGATGGGAGCGGACTATTTGTCTCAGGGCGCGTGCTCGACGCCAAGAAAGACGTTCTCGATCTGCCTCGTGTCCAGGTGCCGGCTTCCGGAAACTGGACTGTATCTGTTCCATTTCCAAACGCGCACTACTGGTCGCCGGAAGATCCTCATCTCTACACTCTGGAACTTGCCCTGTATCACAACACCCAGCTAGTCGATACATTGCCGCAACGGTTCGGCTTTAAAGAGATTTGGACTCAGGGTCCTGATTTCTATTTGAACGGCGCGAAGCGCCATTTGTTCGCTTCCGCAGCCTGGCCAATCGGAGAGCCGGAATCGAATGCCGGTATCGACGCCAAAGTGCGCGCCATCCGCGCGAGCAACACCATCGCCTTTCGGCTTCATAATCAGACATGGCCCGAGGAGTGGCTGCGCGCCGCCGACGAAGCCGGACTGATGATTGTCGACGAAACTCCTCTTTATACCGACTCCAATGGGAACTATGCCTACACCGATCCGACATTCTGGTCCAACTACCGTGATGAGGTAGCCGGGATGATTCGCCGCGACCGCAATCATCCCAGTCTGGCTTTGTGGAGCCTTGAAAACGAGACCTTGTTTATCGGATGCCTTAAATACGATCCGGATTTGCCGAAGAAACTGGGCGACCTGGGACGATTTGCAAAGCAGCTCGATCCTACCCACCCAATCACCTATGAGGCCGACCAGGATCCTGATGGCGCCACGGATGTCATGGGCCTGCACTACCCCCATGAGCTGCCATGGGTGTACGACTATCCCAATGCGGCGGATTGGCTAGGCGCTTATGCCATAACGCAGGCTGCCGGAGGGCTTTTGGGAAACCGCAGCACGGGCTTCTACTGGGAGCGTAAAAAGCCGCTGTACATTGGGGAGTACCTCTGGTTGCCGCAAGGAGATTATTCAGACAGCACGATCTACTTTGGGGACGACTCCTATCTAAACCACGATAAGTTCCACGCTCTTGCCCAATCCCGCGCATTCTACGACCAAACAATCGGATACAGGCGGTCGGGCGTTTCCGGTATGGCTCCATGGAGCGCCTTCGGATTTGGCGGCAAGATAGACAATCCGGACCTCGTGGCGAACGAACACGAGTTTTTCAGCCCAATCGCCGCATTCCCAAAAAGCGCCAACCTACGGCGCTTTGGCGGCAGTACGGCCAAAGTCGCCTTCGATGACTTCGACGATGACGGCCAATCTCATCACCTTGTCCTGCGCTTAATCCAGTCCGCATCAGGCAAAGACATTGCCTCGCAATCTCTCGCAATGGCGCCCGGAGACTACCGCAGTGTATCGCTAAGCTTCCCGTTGCCGAAGGTCTCGCAGATTACGACATGGGACCTGAAGTCCGTTTTGTACGCAGATGGCAAAGCGGTCCACTCGCGTCGCATTTCCCTGCGCATATTTCCACTGATTCCGCTCCATGCACCCGAGGGAACTCGCCTGGTAATTTACGACCCGTCCGGCAAGTGGCAGGGCTCGGATAAATCTCTCTCCAGCCTGGCCAATGCAGATATTTCGCACACGGTTTTGATCGTTGCTCCAGACGCATTTGGCGCTTCGAGCTCTTCTGATATCCCGACAATTTCAGGCGCTCCAACGTCCGCGGCCGATCTACTGGCATTCCTCCGACGGGGCGGCCGAGCCCTTGTATTGGACCAGCATACGCTGGCTCCACTTGGACTGGACTTCGATCTGGTGGACCACAACTCCACCATGACTTTTCCATTGCGGCAGAGCCATCCGATCTTGAAGGGATTGATTCCGGACGACCTTTTATATTGGGCTCCTGACAATTACGTGACTAAGCGGGAAATAGCAAGGCCGGCGAGCCATGGGGCCAGGGCCGTTACCGTGTCTGGAGGGCAGGACGCTCTGGCGCAATCGCCGATCATTGAATCGCCGGTAGGGCAGGGGTGGCTCGTGGTAATGCAGGCTCTGGCCGCCGAAAAGCGGTCCATCGAACCGACGGCGCAAGTAATGCTGCAAAACGCCGTCGATTATCTTGCGGCAATGCCCCGCTACAAAGCTCTTCCGATTACCATAGTGGGCGACAATGGGCCATTTTCGCAAAAACTCGCGCATATAGGAGTGGACGCCTCCTCGTCCAATGGCAGCGGCGCGCTTATACTAAATGGAGGCGGAGCGGCCGTTGCGGCGCAGGAGAGCAGCATAAAGACCGTTCTTCAAGCCGGCGGCACGGTTTACTGGCACGCTCCGGATTCCGATACGTTCGCCAAGCTGCGCAACGCCTTTGGAGCCGAAGGACTAGAGATAAAAGTATCGGAACAGGGCACATCCCTTGGCTCACGCGAAAGCCCATTGCTGTCGGGCGTGTCGCGTGAAGATGTCACCTATGCCGAAATATCAACAAGCTGGGATAGGCCTATGACTCAGGACGTGCACGCGTCAAGCTGCCAATTCATTCCTATGCGTGACGGCAAGGCTGTAGGAGTGCAGATTCCCGTCACGATTTCTTCAGAGGGCGGCTCGCTGACTTTAGCGGCGTCGGCGCCGACTGCAGGCATCTATAGACTAACTTGGTCTGGAAGATCCAATGTTGGCGCGTCGCCAGTTCTGCGCGTGGATGTCAACGACGTCCAATCAAGCTGGCTGCAAATGACGCCGGCAGGCGGCTCCGATTACGACACGCTCGTGGAATTAGCCGCTGGAAGCAACCAGATACGGGTTTCCCCAACGAACAGGTCAAGTGCAGGACAGTACAGCATTGCTCATGCTGCTCTTGAGAAGGCGGCCTATCCGTCGGGAACCGAGTTGCTCGTACTTCCAGGCGCGGTTGTAACATGGAAACAGGGTGGGGGGCGCGTGGTGCTGGACGGAATGGAGTGGGACACCAACACGCAAAACGCTCTCCGAGGAGCCCGATACGCCTCGGCCCTCTTCAGCGCACTCGGTTTTGCTTTCACGCCGCCGTCGCCGGCTGCAGCGGCTCAATCGATACCGCTGTCGTCCTTTAAGCTGACAGGAGACAGCCCCTATTTCGATCAATCGTCGACTCAGATTACGATGCGCACAAATGGCGTGGTTGAATCCAAGGTGCGCTTTGCCGACGCAGGCCGCTACCAATTCCGGATTAATGGCCTCTCTTCGATTTGCGACGGAGTCTATGGTCAGGCGAAAATTACGGTCGACGGTCAGGAAGCTGGCATAGCGGAAGTTAAGTCCACTACACCGCAATGGTTTGATGTAGGCGGCATAACAGTGCCGGCCGGAGTGCACACGATTGGATTAGCATTTATCAATGACGCGTCTAATGCCACGGAGGATAGGAATCTGTTTGTGCAAGGGGTGTCGGTTACGAAACAGTGACCCAACCAACCTACGACGCCACAACTCCATCCACCGTAGGCACGTGCTTATGGCAGAACCCGGCAATCACCTCATACAGCGGAGCTCCTCCCGCGTCAAAGAGCTGATCGTGGTCGCCGGTCCCTACTGTGTAGCGGGTCACGTCCGCCTTGCAGGCGGCGGCTAAAGCGTCGCAGTTTGCGTAGGGGATATAGTGGTCCATCCGACCATGAACCATCAGGACCGGGCCTTTGAGCAGAGGCATCTTGTCGATGTTGTCGAAGGGGTATTTCAAAATCGCGGTTAACAGAGGCACGGGAACGATTGGATAGAGTTGGTTGGACATCGTAACCATGGACCTAAATGCGCCGCAAGTTATCAATGCTGCGTGAGGCGCCCTGGTTGCCAGGTCGATGGCTGAAGCCGCGCCCAACGACCAGCCCATGATAACGATCCTTGAAGCGGGTATGTGCCTGGTGCATGTCAGATAGTCGTACGCGACGGTGGCCGCTTCGAAATTGCCCTTTTCCGACGCCACTCCGGTGCTGTCTCCATATCCCGGATAGTCCACCGAGCACACGTTCAATCCACGGGTTTGCAGCTGATAGATTATTCCCAGCGATGAAGTTAAACTTGAACCGTTTCCGTAGAAGAACAGCACATAGGGACGCTTATCAGCATCTGGGTCGAACGTTCCTAGCTTTGTTAACGACGGCGCAAACAGCACGGCGCACGTGTCGCCGCTTGGTGCGGGGATCATCTCCAGAACGGCGTTCTTGCCGTGGACGGTCCTCATATCGAGATGGGTCTTGAACGTTGACCCTACAAAGATCAGTTCCCTTTGGTGGAAGTAGAGGTACAGCAGCAGCGCAATGTAGCATCCGCCGGCAAAGTATATAGTTCTGAAGAAGATTTTTGAAGCCATCCTATAAGCCGGATTCTGTGTTTGTATGGTCATCTCTCTGGGACGCTGGTTGCCCAGCGCCTCTAGCGGCGCTACCGAGGGCTCAGCGGGTCGCTGGTTTGCTCTCTCTGGCCTTGCTCCCGATGGGGTTTACCCGGCATCTACGTCTCCGTAGACCCGGTGCGCTCTTACCGCACCATTTCGCCCTTACCGGAGATAAATCTCCGGCGGTATGTTTCTGTGGCACTTTCCGTCGGGTCGCCCCGCCCGGCCGTTAGCCGGCATCGTTACCCTATGGAGTCCGGACTTTCCTCTGTTTCACCAAGCCTAAGCCGGATTACTACAGCGACCACCCAGATGGCTTCGAGGAATTATAGCATACAAGAGTGGCAACAACAGACTATACTCCTCTTATATGTGGCATGGTTTCCAGCCCTGGGGTAACCATGTGGCCTCGTACGCGGGATTACGTGTAAGGACATGGTTACCATAGGGCTGGAAACCATGCCACATCAAGCAACGACCGTTCAAAAAATGGTGAAATTCCTGTGCTATTTAAATAGAGTAATTTGTAATCTGCGTTACATAAAATATTTTTGCTTCAGAAGGGGTTGACGCTTCAAATGCGACCGTGTATAATGGTCTCACTCTATATTAGTCGCACAGGTGACGCGCAAGGAATCGTGACCGATGGAATCCGAAACGACCCCTGTATCCACCACACTCGCCCCAGCAAGTCATTTCTTTACCCTCGGGGCGGACCTGCTTACCGAAGTACAGAAAATTATCGGCAGTAATCGCATCCGCTCCTTACGAGTTAAGCTTGGGAGTCGGACGATAAAGGAAATTAAGATTGCGCCGTTGACCGCAATAGCGACGATTGGCTTAGTTCTCTTGGCAGTTATAATCAGCACAATGACTATAGAAGTGGAGCAGGAACCGGCTTCTTCGCCGTCCTAGCCAACGAGGCCACCATTGATCAGACGCAATGTTTGCGAGTGGACTGGCAGTTCCGGTATTTCGGAACGCCTTAACCAATCCCATCTGAAGTATGCCGATATGCCTGACCGTGAGATCGTTCACCGCGCACAGCGTGGGGAAAACTCTGCGGCCGAGTACATGCTTTACAAGTACCGTAACCTCGTTCGCACGAAGGTTAAATCGTACTTCCTTGTCGGCGCCGAGCGCGAAGACCTCCTGCAGGTGGGGCAGATCGGCCTCTGGCAGGCAGTAATCGACTTTCGGTCGGACAAGGCCATCTCATTCCCCGCATTTGCCAAAGTCTGTATTACGCGCCACATCATAACGGCCATCAAGACCGCAACGCGCCAGAAGCAAATGCCTCTCAATCAGTCGCTGTCTCTGGAAAGCCCTTCCGAAGACACCACGACCGACTGGAACCTATCCGATATCCTTCCAAGCACCGAAGGCGCCGACCCGGAAGATCTCGTTCTGCGCAACGAAGATACCAAGATCTTGCACGATACGCTGCAGCAGGTCCTTAGCGAGTTCGAGTGGCACGTCCTGTCCGGCTACCAGGTCGGCAAGTCATACCGCGAGATCGCCGGCGAACTGCGCTGCAAAACAAAATCCGTAGACAACGCCCTTGCCCGCATCAAGCGGAAAGTTAGCGGCGTCCCAATAGGCAACGCGGACCTCAGCGAACTTCTGTAGGCAAAATCTTTAAGTCGACATGCTTGCTTCAGGGCGTTGGGCTGTAAGTTTGTGCATACCTTTCGGTATCGGTTCTTATCTTTCACCGCGCCCCCATTCTTATGGTGGGAGAGGGTAGGGTGAGGGGGGGGCGCCTACCAATTACGCACTGCGTATCGTAACGCGCGCGGACCCCTCACCCAATCTCTCCCACAGGATGGGGAGAGGAGATATGAAACGGAAGTCCTAAATTAAAAGAGCTCCCTGCACAATTGCAGAGAGCCCTTTTAATTTCTTACCGCCCGTCTAATTATTCCCGATCTTCCGCCGCACATACGCTTCCAGCTCAGAGATCGCAACGCGTTCCTGCGTCATCGTGTCTCTGTCACGCACAGTAACGGTATCCTTCAGGCCGTTGTCTTCTTCCCGGCCAAGGGTGTCGAAGTCCACGGTCACACATAAAGGCGTACCTACTTCATCCTGACGTCGGTACAGCTTTCCAATACCCGCCGAGTCATCATAAACGGTTCGGATATCGCCGGAAGCCTGCAAATTCTTCTTGATCGACTTTGCCAGCTCGACAATGGCAGGCTCGTTCTTCTTTAGCGGCAGAACCGCTACCTTGATTGGAGCCAGAGCGGGCTTAAGGCGAAGTACGGTGCGGATTTCACCGTTCTCCAGCTTCTCTTCCTCGTACGCCGCACACAACGCCGCCCGTACTCCGCGGTCCACACCTGCAGAAGGCTCGATGACATAAGGAACTAGGTGCTTGTTGCTCGCGTGATCGAAGTAAGTCAGGCGCTCGGTCGAGTGCTCGTTGTCCGATACCTTCGCCTTCAGGTTGAGGCTATTCTGATCCTTCGAATGCGAGCCAAGGTCGAAGTCCGTTCGGTTTGCTATGCCTTCAAGCTCTTCCCAGCCGATAGGGAACTTGTACATCAGGTCAACCGTGCGCTTGGAATAGTGCGCCAGCTCCTCGGCGGGAACCTCATACAACCGGAGGTCTTCCGCTTTCAGGCCAACTTCGTCCACCCAGAACGCCATATGGTCTGCAATCCACTCTTCGTGAATGGCCTCGTCCTCGCCGGGCATAACGAAGTACTCGATCTCCATTTGCTCGAACTCACGCACCCGGAACAGGAAATTGCGCGGAGTAATCTCATTGCGGAAGGATTTGCCGATCTGGGCCAGTCCAAAGGGGAGCTTTCTATTGCTCGACGAGATTACGTTCTTAAAATTGACGAACATTCCCTGCGCCGTCTCAGGACGAAGATAGGCGAACGAATCGGAATCGGCCACCGGCCCAACAGCGGTCTTGAACATCATGTTGAAGGCGCGAGGCTCAGTAAGTTCGCCTTCGCACTTGCCCGGCGAAAGGTTCGCGTGCTTCAGGCAGACGGATTCGCCCAGCTTGTCGGCTCGGAAACGGCCCTTGCAGGTCTTACAGTCTACAAGCGGATCGACGAAGGTCTCCTCGTGGCCTGAATAACGCCAAACCTGCTTGTTCATCAGGATCGCCGTGTCCATGCCCTCGATGTCGTCGCGCTCGTAGACATGGTGACGCCACCATAGCCTCTTCAAATTGTTCTTAAGTTCAACGCCAAGCGGGCCGTAGTCGAAGGTCCCTTGCAGGCCTCCATAGATCTCGCTGCCGGGAAAAATAAAGCCGCGCCTCTTACAAAGCGACACAATCTGATCAAGTGTTTCCGCTGCCATAACTTATTACTGTCATCCTCTCGCACCATTGCTACGCCCTTTATTGTGGCATAAAGTACGGCAATGCCATTACAGCCGGGCGTATTGAAGGGTAAACTATGAATAATAGCATACCGATTCAAGTTGTTCAATGCGAGAAAACTCACACTCTCTCCATAAGATTGTATTGCTGCTCGGCGTCCTGTCGGCCGCGAACATTGCGGTGTGGCTGCTAACGTGGCGCGAGTCGCACACCTACGCCATGCTGCTGTCCAGTGGACTGCTTGCGTATGGCTTCGGCTTGCGCCATGCCGTGGACGCTGACCACATCTCGGCAATCGACAACACCACTCGAAAGCTTATGCAGCAAGGGCAGCGCCCAACAAGCGTCGGCCTTTTCTTTTCGCTCGGCCACTCCACCGTAGTCGTGCTCCTTTGCGCCGCTCTGGCGCTCTCTTCGGCCTTTGTAGAAAAGCATCTCCCACAGTGGCGCAGCGTCGGAGCCATTGTGGGAACCGTTGTGTCTGGAGCCTTCCTCTACCTGATAGGCTTCATAAACCTTATTGTGCTCCTCGACCTCTTCAAGGCCTACCGCAGAGTTGCCGGCGAACATGATTGCAGCGACACGGACCTGGACTCGTTCCTTGCTCGCCGTGGTCTCCTTGGCCGGATTTTTCGAACCCTGTTTCGTATGGTCAGGGCATCCTGGCAGATGTACTGGATAGGACTGCTGTTCGGCCTCGGATTCGACACCGCCACGGAAGTCGGCATTCTTGCAGTGTCGGCTCGATCGGGCCAGACTGGCATACCGATCTGGGCGATTATGCTGCTGCCGGCCCTGTTTACCGTCGGCATGTGTCTTGTCGATACTTTGGACGGAATATTGATGCTTGGCGCCTACGGCTGGGCTACCGTTAAGCCGCTTCGTAAGCTATATTACAACCTCTGCATTACTCTCCTTTCCGTCTCTGTGGCCTTCGTTGTGGGCAGCTATGAGCTTTTGCAAATCGTGCAGGCGCAGCTTGGCCTCCACGGAGCTTTCTGGGCGACCATTAGTGGTCTCAGCTTCAACAGTCTCGGCTTCTTTATAATTGCTCTCTTTCTGGTGGGGTGGGGTATGTCCGCGCTGATTTACAAGTGGAAGAACTACGAAGTGGCGTAAATACGTTCGCCTGTGAAAGCCGGGGTATAATTTTTGTATGACCTCAAATGTAGCGGCCGTCGGCTCTTTTCGTGAGCATCAGCAAGCCCTGGAGCGCACAAATCTCTTCCCATTCGCGTCGCTCTCAGAAAATTCTCGAGGACGTCTGCGGTTTGAAGAACTGGATCCCGTTCGCACCGAATACCAGCGCGACCGGGATCGTATACTGCACAGTAAGGCTTTCCGTCGACTAAAGCACAAAACTCAAGTGTTTATCGATCCGGAAGAAGACCACTACCGCACCCGCCTCACGCACACACTCGAAGTTTCGCAAATTGCCCGAACTCTAGCCCGCGCTCTGCGTCTAAATGAAGACCTTACCGAAGCCATCTCCCTGGCGCACGATCTCGGCCACACGCCATTTGGCCACGGCGGAGAAGAGGCGTTGGATGAGGCGCTTCGTTCCTATATTCCCGACGCGACCTTTCGGCACTACGAGCAAAGCTTGCGGATTGTCGACGTATTGGAAAAGAATGGCGCCGGCCTGAATCTGACCCTGGAGGTCCGCGACGGTATCCTCGGTCACTCGAAGGGCGGTAAAGATCTGCAGGCCGTGGACCCGAACCATATGCCGGAATCTCTCGAAGGCATGTGCGTCCGCGTGGCCGATAGGATCGCCTACTTGAATCACGATATCGATGACAGCGTGCGCGCCCACGTGCTGGACGTAGCCGATCTGCCGCAGGACGCCATGGATATTCTTGGACACACTCATGGCGTTCGTATCGCGACGATGGTTATGAATGTTTTGGATACCAGCTTCGGCAAGCCGCTGGTTGCCATGTCGGGGGAGACGCTTGACGCCACCAACGCGCTCAAGGATTACATGTACGAGCACGTGTACACCATCGAGACACGCGGCAACATGGAGCTAAGTAAGGCTCAATTTATGTTGAAAGAGCTCTTCAATCTATACATGTCGAAGCCGGACCTGATTCCTGCCCGCGAATTAGTTCCAATAAATGACGAGAATTTGAGCGAACGGGACAAGCTTGCCTACCAGGTTACGGACTTTATAGCGGGAATGACCGACAGGTATGCTACCATGAAGTTTAAGCATCACTTTTTCCCGGTAGCCTGGAGCAACTAGGACAACGTAAAAATGACTGCATCCCAATTACCATGATGCCTTGATGGTAAGCACACCAAAAGGTCACGCGCTAATTGCTGCGCGCAGCCTCAGCGCCGGACACGGACTGCGACGCATGGCAGCTGTAATATGACATCTGACAACCAAAACGATGATA
>Ga0157374_10005159_pt1 | contig 10954 bp, 7 predicted proteins | sample M25metaG_FD_115308 | JGI IMG/M metagenome (GOLD analysis project Ga0157374, IMG submission 115308) | Miscanthus rhizosphere microbial communities from Kellogg Biological Station, Michigan, USA - M2-5 metaG | ecosystem: Host-associated > Plants > Roots > Rhizosphere > Soil | place: USA: Michigan... | reverse complement strand
GGGGCGGCGGGGCTGGGCTTCGCACCGGAAGAGTGCATTGTCGTAGAGGATGCTCTTGCCGGTATTGCGTCCGGCAGAAATGCCGGCTCGCGGGTGATCGCGTTCACAACCACTGCCTCCATCACGGACTTGGTTGCGACAAAACCTGACTGGATCCTGCAAGACTGCTCCGCGATCCGGCTTGAGGCAATGCATCCCGAACTGAAGCTGGCGCTCAAAGAAGTCACGGTCGATGCCAGCTAGTTTTGCGCGGATCCCAACTGCGGTCGCTTATGATTCCATCGTCCAGGTGAGGCTGCCTGGCTAAAGTGCCTCGATGGCGACGACGGGACTTACGCACGAACTTCGACGCGTGAACTGGGAGGCAGCGGAGTGGCGGGCGAGCCTGCTTTGTCTGCCGGCGATTGCCATCGCGCTGGTCGGGTCGCTGGCTTTGGGCCATCGTAGCGCGGCGTTGGTCATGGCCGGCAGCGCGCAGTCGGTGGGATTCGGCGCCTTTCAGCGGCCGCTGTGGTTTCGCGGTGGCCCGATGGTGCTGGCGACGCTGGGCATGGCGCTTTCTGCGGCGGTCGGTGAACTCGCTGCGAACCGTCCCTGGGAGCTGCTGGTCCTCGTGACGTTCTGGGCGTTCTGTTACGGAATGTCGGGGGCGGTCAGCTCGCCGGCATCCTGGGTGGGGCAGCAATGCTGCATCTTCCTGGTGGTGTCGAGTGCTGTGCCGGGTACCCCGCATCAGGCGGCATTGCGAGCGGCCGGCGTTCTAACAGGAGGGCTGCTTCAGTTTCTCTGCGTCTTGCTGTTGTGGCGCTTCTTTCCGCCGGCCCGCACGACGTACTCCGATCCGGCGATATACACGCCGGGCTGGCAGCGGCGGGCGGTGGTGTCGAATCTTACCTTCCACTCCGCTACATTTCGCTACGCGCTGCTCCTGGCGCTGACCGGCCTGGTGGCGCAGGGCATCGCGCAGCTACTGCACTTTCCAAACGCCTATTGGATTCCGATGACAGCGCTCATCATCATGAAGCCGGACCTGCTGCTGACCAACGCGCGTTCGATTGCGCGGCTGGCAGGCACCTTTGCCGGCGCGGCATTGGCAACGCTGATTGCGATGACACTGCGCCCGGATGGGATCTGGCTGAGTATGCTGATCGTCGTTTCGATGTATCTCGCATACGCGCTGCAGAATGTGAATTACGCGCTGTATGCGATCCCGCTGACCAGCTATATCGCCTTTATCCTGGCTGTCGCCCGAACACCGGAAGCCAGCACGGCAGAGCATCGCGTGATCGCGACGGCCATCGCCGGCGCAGTGGCTATGGTGATCCATGCGCTGTATGTGCGCGAAGAGTTGCAGCGCATCGCGCGTACATTTCTTCCAAGAGCAACGACGTGATCTGCCTCTTGCCTCAGTAAACCGGCCGGCGGCGGGGACGGCCGGTCCTGCGGCATCAGTAACGGCGAATGCTGTTGCGGGGATACCAGGTAAGTTGCATGGAGATGGTGGTGTTGTTTTGCGCGGAGGTGTCTCCGTTGATGAGGTAGGGAGCTTTCCAGCGCTCGTATTGAAGCCAGGCATTCAATTCGACGTTCTTGCTTAGGCGCTTCACTGCGTTGAACGCGAAATCATTCTGCGTGGTCCCCGAGGGAACAAAGTCCTTAGGGGTTTTCACGTTCCGGTACTGAAACTCCAGCCACTCGTTGCCGCTCAGGCTATAGGTGAGCCACGCCTGGCCGCCCTTCGCTTCGCGACCGATCCAGTCGCCGAAGACATAACCCTTGCTGGAATATGCCTGCCGCTGCACGGCCTCCCAGTACATGAAGCTGCCGCCGAAGCTGCGTGCCGTGGGCGGATCCGTGGAGGCGGCTTCTGCTCGCAGAGACAACTTTGGTGCGCCGGGAAAATGGGAGAGGTAGAGCCCCGGCCGAATCGCCGCACGCCGGGGAGCGCTGAGCGGCGTGACATCGTCGTGCGATTCGGAATCGGTGTAGAGGGTGAACCAGTTGCGCACAAATGGCAGACGATAAGAGAAGTTGAAGGCGGAGAAACGCGCGCCGGGATCGTCGCGTCCATTCTTCTCGGGGACGGTCGTGTCATTGATATCGAAGAAGCCTTTGAGAAAGGTGTGCCATGTAACGGGCTGATGGCCGGCGCCGCCGAAGATGATGGTGCGCTCGAAGCCGAACTCGAAATTGGACGTGGGTTTGAAGCTGAAGCCTTCGGAGTGGGTGTAGACGCCGTTGTAGGCCGTGTGTCCCTGCAGGCTGCCGTACATGAAGTCGTAACGGATCGGCCCGAGAACGCGCGAGACATAAGGGATGTACAGCGGCTCCACGCGATCGATGCGGATCGAGTAGATGTTTTCCGCATTGTTGCTGTAGCCCATCCCGCCGCCGCGCCCAGGTCCAAACCATTCATCGCTTTTGCCGATAGAAATCTCATTATTGGCGAAATTTGCCGCGAGATAGGCCTCCTGAATCCGGAAAGTGTTGACGGCCAGCAAGGTCTCGCCGAAGGGCAGTGTCGGGTTGTAGTAGGTGAGGGGTAGGACTTCGTCCTGAAAAGTAAAGTGGGAGGCTACCGCTTCTGAGTATCCGGTCAGAGCGGGCGCATGCTGATACTCACCACGAAAATATCCGGAGTAGCGGCCCAGGGTGCTGCGTAAGCTGAAACCTGTGATGTTGTTGAAGCCCTCCGCGTAGGGCCGGCCATAATCGTTCACGATGGTCAGACCGGCATGGTAGCTATCGCGCAGCGGCTGACCGGTGATGCCAAGCATCCGTGTGTAGACCGATGCAATTTCGGAATAGCCCCGATGTGCGTCGATTGGGATCTCAAGATCGGGAGCGAGTTCCCGGCTGAGTGCGCTGTAGATCTCCTTGGCTTCGTCGCTATCGCTGTTGTAGATCTTGCCTGCCGACTCATCCAGCATGTGGGCAACGCTCAGGCGTGTGTATGGCCGCATGCCCAAAAATACGGTGTCGATGAATCCGAGCGAGTAGAGCCGCATGATCTCGGGATACATCCAGCTGTCCAGCGGGATGTAGGTGGATCCCAGGCTGCCGGAGTAGCGCACAGGTCTGGGCGGTATGGTGCGAGTGAATTGGACTGGCGGCTCGGGCGCCGGCGGGGACTGTGGGGCGGGAGCCGACTGGGCGGCTGGAGGCGCCGCGGCGGCGGGCGGTGCATCCGATTGCGCGGGTGGGACGATTTGACCAGCGGCGGAGATCGAAAATAACAGACCGATAGCGATGAGTTGTGGGAGACGGAGGACTGAATGCATGCGCTGCAGGCATTGTCTCGTATCCGTGCCGAAAAGGCACAGCCCCTGCTCGCGATGCTGCCGATTGTTACTGATTTGCCAGCCCGAGGTCGCGGGGGAAGAGCTTGGGCTCTATCCAGTTTCGTATCGACGCTGTCCGAGATTCGAAGAGCAGATAGAGCCCGTAGCTGTAGAACCAGATGACGACGAACCAACCAGCGAGCTCGAGACAATGGAGGGCGGTTGGCAGGCGGCGAACCCCGATCCATGCCTCGAGCAATACAAGCGCCGGCAGGTGATTCGCGTAAAGCGTGTACGTTGGCGCAGCGATTCGATGTGCAAATTGTTTATACCGAGTGCGCGCAGGATTGGCATGCAAAATGGCATACAGCATAAAGCTGAAGAGGATGCCTGTGATCAAGTCCGCTCCGACAGCCTGGGCGGTTGTAAATCCTGGGGTGGACCGGCTGAAGGCGATCCCAAGAAATGCAAGGAAGAGCAGCGTCGATACGAGCAGTAACACCCTCCGACCACGAGCAGACAGGTTCATTCGCGGCAACATATAGATGCCGAGACCGAGAAACCAAAGTGGTGCCAGCACCATGATCCTGAATCCGGTAAACCAGGCAACAATGAGGACCATTCCGGCCAGCCCAAACCGTAGCGACAAACGCGTTGTGCGAAGTGCCGTTGTCACAAGGAGGCCAAAGAGGACGTAATACCAGAACTCATTCGCCAGACTCCATAGAGCGGCGTTGGTCCCGAAGTTGGGAACCAGGATTCCCTGGACGAAGGCTGCGTTTCCAAGCAGGGTGCGCCAGCTCAGGTCGATGGGACCGGTGAACCATGCTGTTGTGTAAAGAGACGACGCCAGTGCGTGCCTTCCCAGCGAGTCCAACAGGAATCCCAGCAATAAAGCAGGCAGCAGAACAATTTCGAGGCGGAGGACGCGGTGCAATAGGTAGCGAGGGAGGGACCAGGCGCCCTTCTGGACCGAGCGAACTCCGCTCGAACCGACAAGGAAGCCACTGAGCACAAAGAAGACGATGACCGCCGGACGCCCGAATTTCGCCAGCAAGTAGACGACTGCCGTGAGCGGGGAATGCATTGACGTTGCAGGCCAATCGACGAGAAGCAGCGTTCGCAGGTGCTGGAAGGCAACCGCACCCGCAGCGAGTCCTCGGATAAGGTCAAGATGGGCTGAGGCAGCCTTGCTCAGGTCTCGCGTGACCGGGGCTGTTGTCAGCTCTGCGGTGGGGATCAATCATTCACTCCTCGGCTCCAGAGGTTCGTGATTCCAAAAGAACCGGTGAAGTCAGTATGGCATTGCTGCCGGTGGCGAGTGGCGGGGTGTCCGAAAGCAGGTGGCCGGCGTCTAAGAAGGTGTACCGGGAGCTGTTGCAAGACCGCGAAAACCGCATCGGGATCTCCCGGGATGATCATCGAATAGCGAGAGATGGGGAAACGAAGAAGTATAGGACGATGGGCCGAGATCAAGCGCAGACTGCGGTACACCGCGCGTCTGCTCTGGCGGTCGGCGGTGACGCCGATGCGCGGCACACACAGGCGGCCGCAACTGGTAAAACCGGATGAGCTTGGCATCACGTTTATTGGCCATTCGTCGTTTCTGGTGCAGGTCGCGGGACAAAACCTGCTTTTCGATCCGGTCTTTTCCACCTGGCTGATCCTGCTGAGACGACAGCGGCGTGCAGGTGTGCGAGTGCGCGATCTCCCACCGATCGACATGGTTTTGTTGTCACATGCGCACATGGACCACCTCGATCGCTCCTCGTTGCGGCGCGTGGTCCGCGGGACGCGGAGGCGTACCGGCCGTGCCCCTGCGGTGGTGGTTCCAACCGATGTAGCAGATGTGGTCCGCAGCCTCGGCTTCTCTAAAGTTATCGAGCTCGAATGGTGGGAGAAGTATGTGGCGGGCGATCTCACCATCACGCACACACCCGCAAAGCACTGGGGCACCCGCTGGATCACGGACGGACATCGCGGATATGGCGGTTACCTGGTGGAGGGTGGCGCGCGCCGGCTCTACTATTCCGGCGACACGGCATACTTCGCGGGCTTTCACGAGATCGGCGCCCGTCTGCAGCCAGAGGTCGCGCTGCTGCCGATCGGTGCCTACACGCCGGACAGCTACCGCGCAGTGCATACCAGTCCGGAAGATGCACTGCGCGCTTTCGAGGACCTGGGAGCGGGATGGATGGTACCGATGCACTATGGGACCTTCTGGCTCTCTGAGGAGCCTCTGGATGAGCCGTTGCCGCGGCTGCTCGCGTCTGCGAAGCGGATGGGATTGAGCGACCGGATTGCGGTGGTCAGGGAGGGCGAGACGCGGGTTTTCAGAGCTGCCAGGCAATCGTTCGAGGACCGTCAGGAGGAGAGCGCGACGTCTGCGCGATGAAGGTGCTTGCGCCCGCAATTACGCATCGGCCAGCCTGCTAATAGTGAGGTCAGCCTCAATGAGAATGTTCGCTGTCCGGGTGGTTCTCTGCACTGGTGGGCGCATCCGATTTACCTTTGCGCGGCGCGCGGGCCAAGTCGCCATCCTTGTCGATGAAATAGAGGTAGCCCTTCTCACGCTGAAGTCGCGTCTCCGCTACAACTTCTTCTGCTCCATCGCCGCCCTTCTTCTTGCGGGCAACGTTGCCTTGCTTATTGATGAAGTAAAGATATTGCTTGTAGTCACGCTCGAGACCCAGCTTCTGGACCTTGTCTGCCATGATCACTGTCCTCCGCGAGTAGGATTGTTAACCGCGTGCGCGGGGCCGACAGCAGGCTGAAAGGCCTATTGGTCTGTGTGCAGAGCAGCAGAGGCGCGCTGCTCATCGGCCTTCTTTGCCTGGTCTTCGAGGGCCTGCGCCTGGGGTAGATAGCTTATGGCCTGACTGATCATCGGGTCCCAATCGGCACGTACGCGAAGCCCTTGCTCCTGTCCGAACTGCGTGGTGAAGATATCCGCCTTGATGTTGGCCTTGAGCCAGTCGGATATGCCGCTGAGGTCCTGCTCCGTGAACGAGATTTGCTGGCTGTTCAGGAACTGCCGGAACTCATTCATCACCGCATCGTCCACCTGGAAGCTCTTGTCCACGGTGCGATTCGCCAGGTAGTGGCTGGCGAAGTTGAAGAAGATGTAATGCTCCAGGAGCACGTCCTGGAAGTGGTTCGACTTGGGCGTAGCGATCTTGTCGTCCGGGGTGATGCCGCCGCCACCGTAGACGGTGCGGCCGGAGTCGGTTAGCTTGACTTCGCGGTTCTTGTCGTCAGCCTGGGGGGCCTGATCGTGGTTGTAGTAGTAGTCGTAGAGTGATACGCCACTGTAGTTGCGCTGAATAAGACGGCCGCTGGGCGTGTAGTAGTGATAGGTGGTCAGCGCGAGGCCGGTGTTGTCGGAGAGGGGATAGACCGTCTGCACCAAGCCTTTGCCAAAGGTCGTCTCGCCGACGACGAGGGCACGATCATGGTCCTGCAGGGCCCCGCTGACGATCTCTGCTGCCGAAGCCGTGCCGTGGTTCACCAGCACAACGATCGGGAAGTTCCTCCCGCCATTTCCATGGGTTGCGCGCTGCGTCTGCTCGGGATAGGCGCGGCCTCGCTGGGAGACGATGACCTGACCCTTCTGCAGGAACTTGTCGCAGACCGAAACTGCTTCGGTCAGCAGTCCGCCGGGATTGCTGCGCAGGTCCAGTACCAGACCCTTGATAGGACCAAAGTTGTCCAGCGCTTCGCCAACTTCGCGCCCGGTGGTTTCCTGGAACTGCGTGATATGGATATAGCCGACGCCGGGCTTGATCATGAACGCGAGATCGATGGATCCGTGCGGGATCTCGTCGCGGACCAGATCGAAGGACAACGGCTTGGATTGTCCATAACGATTCACGGTCACTTGCACATGCGTGCCCTTGGGGCCCTTAAGCATGTTGGCGACTTCGGTCGAGTCCATGTTGTCAGTGGACTTGCCGTCCACCGCGATGATGACATCGGCAGGGCGAAGGCCGGCGCGGAAGGAGGGCGTCCCCTCATAGGGGAAGAGCACGACGATCTTGTTGTTCTGCGGCTGGATGGTCATGCCCACGCCGTAGTACTTGCCGTGCTGGTCCTCGCGCATCTTCGCGTAGGCTTTGGGATCGTAGAAGCTGGAGTGGGGATCGAGCACGCGCAGCATCCCCGGGATGGCCCCGTCATAGATGGCTCGCTCGGCCTTGTCGCCGTTGAGGGGCTCGGCGTAATTCTGCTCTACCAAGCTATAGACGGTGGTGAACGAGCGCAGGTCGTTACGCAGGGTCGACTCATCGGCCTGCGCCTGTGCGCCAACGGTTCGTTCGACAAGCGTGCCACCAGCCGCACAGGCGGCGAGGAAGACAGCGACGGCAATAGCGGAGCGGCGAGGACTGGATGCCATGGGAAAGGTAGCCTGCGGCAGGCTCACGCGAACAAACTGCAGTCCTGGCGCTTGCTTATTAGACGCGAGTATAGCACCGGGGCGAGCGCTGCCAGCGTTGCGTACCTGCCACGGAGGTGTGATGCCAAGGCGGCCCTGACAGGTCAATCCGGCCGGGCTGTCAGGCGGGGAAGAATCCGTCTTCCGATCGACTTTGGGGTCGACTTTGGAACCACGCCGGTGGAAACTCCATACTCAGTGCATCCAGCTGGTGCATGCACCGTCCGCGGTGAGTAGAATGTGCACAAGCGCGTCTTCAGTAAGCTGAAGACAATGGGGCAGGACGTCCGGAATCCGGCGTCCAAGAGTCCGCCTCAAAAGATCATTTCTGATCCGAGCCCCCGGCCCGCAAGCTCGCCGGTAAGTAGAGAGATTCATGACCCTTCGCCGTTCCGATGTTTGCGCCTGGCTGCTGGCTAGTTGCCTGCTGGCCGTCCCCGTCCTCGCCCAGAAGAAGACCAACAAGCCGCTGACCCCGGAACAGCAGGCAGAGCGCGCAAAATTCGATCCGAAAGCTGAGGCGTCGCCGTTCGGGGGCAGCATAGTTGAGGAAAGGGTGGCCCAGGTCAATGACCAGATCATCAGCACCTCGGACTACAACCGCTCCGCAGGCCAACTGGACCAGGAGGCGCGGCAGCAGGGCTGGACGGAGCAGGAGCTGGAGGACCACAAGCGCGATCTGTTGCGCGATCTGATCGACCAGCAGTTGCTGCTCTCCAAGGGCAAAGACCTCGACATCACAGGTGAGACCGAGCTGGTGCGGCGCCTCGATGACATTCGCAAGCAGAACCGCCTCGATACGATGGAGGACCTGGAGAAGGCTGCGGCCAGCCAGGGCGTTTCCTACGAGGACTTCAAGCAGAACATCCGCAACGGCATCATCACCCAACAGGTGATCCGCGACCAGGTTGGGCGCCACATCCAGATGACGCAGGCCGAACTGCAGAAGTTTTACCAGCAGCATTTGAGCGACTTCACGCAGCCAGAATCGGTGCGGTTGAGTGAAATTCTTATCCCGGTACAGACTGGCGGAGACGAAGCTGCGAATCTGGCTGCTGCCAAGGCGAAGGCTGACGATTTGGATGCGAAGCTGAAGGGAGGCGCCAACTTTGCCGACCTGGCGAAGGCAAACTCCACCGGCTCTACTGCAGCGCAGGGCGGCGATCTCGGCATATGGACACGTGGAAAGCTGGCAAAGCAGCTGGAGGATGCGACCTTCGCCCTGCAGACGGGGCAGTCGACCGAACCGATTCGTACCCGGCAGGGTTACGTGATTTTGAAGGTCACCGAGCATACACCGGGCGGCACGCAGCCCTTGGCTTCCATCAGGCCGCAGGTGGAAGAGGCGGCCTTCATGTCCCAAATGCAGCCGAGGCTGCGCGAGTATCTGGCCAAGCTGCGAGAGAACGCTTACATCGATGTGCGTCCGGGTTACGCAGACACGGCCGCCGTGCGCAATGAGTCCAAGCCGCTCTATAGTGCCTACACGCCTCCCGGACCGAAGAAAAAGGTGCACTTCAAGCGCAGCCGCTACACCGGGGCCCACCGCGGACGTCACGCAGGCGAGGCTGCGGCGGAGACCGCAACAAACACTACGGGAACGACTGCGACTGGAACCGCCACGACGGCAGCCGGTTCGACGGCGGCGGCCACCAAGCCAACAGCTAGCGGAACGACGACCGCGGTCGCCAATGCTCCTGCTGCCGCAGTAGAAAAGCCGGGCAAGAAAGAGAAGATCCGGTTTGGTCAAGCGCCACGCGAGGCGCTGCCTCCGGCCGCGCATCCGACCAACGGGTCCGAAGAGGCCGCGGGACAGGCTGCTGGTGCAGAGGCAGGTGCAGGCAGCGAGGCGCAGGTAGCGTCCAACTCGAGTTCCACGGACATCCCTGGCTCCGAGACTGCCGCTCCGGTGGAAAGCAAAACACGTTATTCGTATCGTGCGCGTCAGCCGAAACCGAAGAAGGTGAAGACCCCGGACCAGGTCGAGAACGAGCGCACTGCGCAGCAGGACACGCCGGAAGAAACGGCGGCGCAGAAGACCCAGTCGGCACCGTTGGGTCTGGCAGGCGATACCACGGTCAAAAAGAAAGCGCCGAAGGTGAAGGGCGAGAAGACGCGCTACTCCGACGAGATCAACAAGTCGAAGGAGGTAGCGCCGCCTCCGCCGCAGACTTCCACGCCATCGCCCCTGGCTACGCCGGGCACTGTGCCTGCTTCGACAGGTAACGCGCCAGCCGACAACGGTACGCCCACGCGGCAGGGCGGGAGTACTCCTGGGGGCGCACAGATGCCACCGGCCCAACCGCAGCAGTGAGTGATCCTCGGTGAGTCAAGGCACGCTGCTTCCAACTCATACGAAGACCGTCTTCCTCGGCGAAATCGCGAAATACGAAGGCCAGACGGTCACGGACTTCTTCGTTGTCGCGCAGAAACAATTCAGCCGCAAGCGCGACGGCGCCGTCTATCTGTCGTTACGTCTGACGGACCGCACCGGACAGTGCGAAGCGAAGATGTGGGACAACTTCGAAGCCTGTGCCGAGACGTTCCAGGCCGGGGACGTTGTTAAAGTACAAGTTGAGGTATCCGGCTATAACGGGCGGCCTCAGCTCTCGATCAAGAAGCTTCGGAAGGCAGCAGAAGACGAATATTCGCTGGCCGATTTCCAGCCGCATACCATCCATTCGATCGACGATCTTTGGACGATGCTGAACGGATTTGTGGACAGCTTCACAGACTTATTTCTCCAGCGGCTGGTTCGCAGCTTCCTCGACGATCCGGAGACCGCGTCGTTGCTGCGCGGTGCGCCGGCGGCAAAGTATTTGCATCATGCCTGGATCGGCGGCCTGCTCGAACATATCGTGTCGTTGCTGGGACTCTGCGACCGGGTCACCCCACATTATCCGCAGGTGCATCGCGATCTGGTGATGACGGGGGCGATTCTGCACGACATCGGCAAGCTCGAGGAGCTGCGCTGGAGCCTGAACTTCGATTACACGCTCGAGGGGCAACTGCTGGGCCATATCACGCTCGGCATTGCCATGATCGAGAAGAAGATCGCGGCCATCCCCGATTTCCCGCCGCGGCTGCGGCTGCTGGTGGAGCACATCGTGCTCAGCCATCACGGCAAGTACGAGTTTGGCTCGCCCAAGCTGCCGATGACGCCGGACGCGATCCTTTTCCACTATCTGGACGATCTGGACGCAAAGATGTATTCGGTGCGCACGGAGCTGGACCGGAGCGC
>Ga0157374_10005157_pt1 | contig 10955 bp, 8 predicted proteins | sample M25metaG_FD_115308 | JGI IMG/M metagenome (GOLD analysis project Ga0157374, IMG submission 115308) | Miscanthus rhizosphere microbial communities from Kellogg Biological Station, Michigan, USA - M2-5 metaG | ecosystem: Host-associated > Plants > Roots > Rhizosphere > Soil | place: USA: Michigan... | reverse complement strand
TCGACAAATTCGGTTATTTAGAAATCGGCGTGCACCTGCATGGCCGCCCCGATCAGGCTCGAGACAAAGCCCTGGCTGCATACGACGCCGGCTGTCGCCGATTTGATTCGGCCCTGGGCGGGTTAGGCGGGTGTCCTTTTGCTCAGGACATGTTGGTGGGGAATATCCCGACCGAGACCCTCATCGCCGCGTTGAGAGAGCGCGGAGCCGAACTGCCCCCGCTCAAATCTCTCGACGCCCTTCTGCGCGCCTCTACCGAGATCGGAGTCCGGTACACCAGTTCTCACGCTGCGGACTGATCCGTCCGCCCCACAAGCCGCGGTCTCCGTCAGGGCAGAAATCCATACACGTCCAACTCCGTTCCGGTTCCGATATACACCTTGCCGTTGGCTACGGTTGGAACCGAGAACTTCACTGCATTCCCCGCTTGATCTCGACTCGTCTGGGAGCGCGACCACAGCTGATTCGTCAGGTTCGCGGCATCGAGGGCATAGAGAACCACCGGGCCATTGCCGTGTGGGCTGCCGATGCCGGATGCTACGGAACCTTTGCCAGTTCCTGCTGGGAAGAGGTACTTACGTCGAGAGGTTTGTGCCGACCGGGAGTCTCCGGGCTCAGGCGACCGCCGGCTGCAGGGTTTCGATCTTCACGCGCGAGATGCGCCGCGCGTCCATCTCTTCTACCGTAAACTGGCGGCCTTCATAGATGAACGAGTCGCCAACAGCTGGAATCTTTTGCAGCTTCGACAAGGCAAAGCCAGCCAGGGTCTCAAACCCGGAATCCCGCGGAAGTTCTAACTCGTATTGTGACTCGAGATCGCGAAGGCTGATGGTTCCATCGAGGACCATGACCTTTCCCACAATGGGCAACTCAGATCCGGCCTGAACAATATCAAACTCGTCCTCGATTTCACCCACCAATTGCTCCAGAATGTCCTCGACCGTGATCAGCCCTACGGTCGAACCAAATTCATCGACCACGATCGACATGTGGCGCTTGCGCTGCTTGAACTCCTCCAGCAACTCGGACAATGGCTTGGTCTCCGGAACAACCAGAGCGTCATGCATGATCTGGCTAATTTTCATGTCGGTGAGCCGTGCGCTCGACATCTGCTGTGCACCCGAACTCAGCCGGAGCCGTGCCCACCGCATCACGTCCTTGGCGTAGAGAATGCCGATAATGTGCTCCGGGCCGCTCACCGGATCGTAAACCGGAACGCGTGAATGCTGCTCTTCGACCACTTTCTCCAGCGCGTCGATGATGCTGAGATTTCCTGGCAGAGAGAAGATGTCCGGCCGCGGCACCATAACTTCCCGAGCCGAAATGTCCTCGAGATCGAGCGCGTGATGGACCATTTCTTCCTGGGATGGCGCAAGCTGCCCCACCTCGCGGCTGGCGCTCACGATCAGCTTGACCTCATCTGGAGAATGCACCGGCCCCTGGCGCATTTTGCGCAACCCGAAAAGCCGCAGAACGCTTCCCGCCGCTCGGCTCATCAAGAAGATGATGGGGCGGGTCAAGGTCAGCCAAACGTCCATGGGCGCGGCCACGGCCAAAGCTACCTGCTCGGCTTTCTGCAGAGCCAGCGACTTTGGCACCAGCTCGCCCAGAATCATGTGCAAACAAGTGATCAAGCCGAAGGCGATGGCGATGGCGATTCCGTGCGCATAGATGAAGGCATGCGGCACCTTTTCTAGGAAAGGCAGTCCTTCGACGAAGCGCGCCACCATGGGCTCGCCAATCCAGCCAAGCGTCAGGCTGACGACGGTGACGCCCAGTTGCACGCCGTTGACGACCTCCTCGAGATTGCGATGGAGGCGCAGGAGGATGCGGGCGCCGATTCGGCGCGCCTCGATGAGCTGCTGGATGCGGGTGTCGCGGACAGTAACCAGCGCAAATTCCGCCGCGGCAAAGAATGCGTTGGCCGCGACCAGGAAAAGCACCAGCAGTACCCGGAGCAGCACAAAGGCTATCATCTCTCGTAATTCTAACATTCCAAAGCTGTTGCTGGCTGCACTCCCGGCCAAAGGGAGGGCTCTCGCACTGCGATAAAATGAGAGCGGCCCCCGGAAGCTGTTGACCTCATGAAAGTCCCGCGCGGTTTCTCGCCTCCTTCATGGTTTTCTGCTTCCCTTTTTCGCTGCGGATTGTCTAAGCCTAAGGCGGTCCGGAGCATCAGACTTTTTGCTTGATCACTGCCGGGGAACTAATCCACTCGGCCGTGCGTACCAGACAACATGAACCCCCAGGGATTGCAGGAGGTAGTTGTGAACGGCAATGTAAACGGTCGCAAGAAGCGCCGCAAACGCATCATCATCATCAGTAGCATCATCCTGGTCGTCCTCATTCTTTTCGGCGTTGCGGTGGCCGCGTTCTCGCACGGCAATACCAAAATTGACCCGTCGAAGCTCGCCAAAGTCGAAAAAGGCGATCTGGCAAAAAGCGTGGTCGCAACCGGCAAGGTGGAACCCATCACCAAAGTCGAAGTCAAATCCAAAGCCAGCGGCATCGTCAAAAAACTCAACGTCGAATATGGTGACCGGGTAAAAAAGGGTCAACTGCTGGCGCAACTGGATAAGGAAGAAATCGTTGCCCAGGTAGAACAGGCTAAGGCCGGTCTAGCTGGCGCAGAGGCGAACCTGACGAGCGCGCAGGCAGATTATGAACGTGCCAAAGTGGATGCCGAGAGTCCAGATGTTCCCCTCCTCAAAAAGGCCTATGACCGCGCCGCCCGAATGCAAAAGGACGGTGTGGTTTCCGATTCTGCTCTCGACGATGCCGAAAGGGCTTACAAGCTGGCTGTCAACAAACGGGACGTCGCGCGCGCCCAGCTGCAGGTTCTGCAAGCCAAGATCGCCCAATCCCAAGCTGAGGTAGCCCGCGACCAGGCCAATCTCGCTCAGCTTCAAGAGCAGCTCAGCTATACCGACATCGTTTCACCGATCGACGGCATCGTGCTCTCGCGTGATGTGGAAGTCGGTGATGCGGTCAGTTCAATCCTCGTTCTCGGTTCCAGCGCAACTCTGGTGATGACCATCGGCGACACCAGCCAGGTGTATGTGAAGGGCAAGGTCGACGAGGCTGACATTGGACGCGTGTACTTGAGCCAGCCTTCCCGTATCAAGGTTGAATCGTTCAAGGACAAAACTTTCAACGGCAAGGTGACCAAGATCTCTCCCATGGGCGTCGAGAAAGACAACGTCACCACCTTTGAAGTGCGCGTGTCGATCGACAATCCCGGCGGCGAACTGAAGGCCGAGATGACAGCCAACGCGGAAATCATTCTCGACGAGCACAAGAGCGTCCTGCAGATTCCTGAAGGCTCGATCCTCTACGACAAGGACCGCAATGCTTCGGTCGAAGTACCCGACCCGAAGGGGAAAGAGGGAAAGCGCAAGACCGCGATCAACATCGGAATCTCCAATGGCGCAAAGACCGAAGTGCTGAAGGGCCTGAACGAGGGCGACCAGGTTATTTTGCAGTAAAGTATCTGGTCCCGGGCTTGCCTCCCCCGGGAGAAGGCACGGGCCCGGGCCCGTGCCTTTTTGCGGCGTAAATCTTTTGAGTCTGTAACGAAGGAGTATTTATGACCACTCAGATTGCGCGCCTACAGTGCTTGCTGTTCACTGTGGTTCTTCTTTCTACAAGCGTGGCGTTCGCTGCCGAGGGCGAATTCCATCGCACGCTCAAGGTCACCGGCCCGGTCAATCTCCAGATCGAAACCGGCTCCGGATCGATCCATGTACAAAACGGCGGGTCGAGCGAAGTCCAGGTGACGGGACACATTCGTAGGAGCAGCTGGGGCGGTTTTGGGGACCATCCTTCCCCTGATGCGATCCAGCAGTTACAGGACAATCCCCCAATACAGCAGAGTGGCAACGACATCCGCATCGGCCACATTGACGATCCTAGCCTGAAGCGCGGAATTTCGATCAGCTACGAGGTCGTCGTCCCCGCGGCCACGATTCTTCGCTCCTCAACCGGTTCTGGCAGCCAGGAGGTTAGCGGCATAGCGGGACCGGTCGAGGCCAAGACCGGGTCAGGAAGCGTGCAGGTATCGAACATCGGCGCGGGCGTCCGGGCAGAGTCAGGGTCCGGCAACATCGACGTGAAGAGCGCGAAAGGGAATGTCTTTGTGCGCGCCGGCAGCGGGTCGATTCGAGCTACCGACATTGCCGGAGGCTTCGATGGCCAGACCGGGAGCGGCAATTTGGTCTTCGAGCAGGTGTCTCAAGGCTCGGTGCGCGCGGAAACCGGCTCCGGCGGGCTGGAACTCCGTAACGTGCGTGGATCCCTGCAGGCTCACGCCGGCAGCGGCGACATCAGGGCGGATGGCGATCCCAGCGGGTCCTGGGTCGTACATACCGGGTCCGGTAGCGTGAACTTACGTTTTCCACAAAGCGCATCGTTCCAGTTGGACGCCCACACCGGATCCGGGTCCATCAACCTGAACCATCCCGTTACCGTTCAGGGCTCCATCAACCGCAGAGAGGTACACGCTAAGGTCGGTGGCGGCGGCGTTCCAGTTCAGGTCGAAACCGGTTCGGGAAGTATTGCCATCGACTGAGGGGCGCCGGCAATGCCCTGTGCACAAAGGTCTGAGCTTCTTTGAGGAATGCCACAGAGGTAACCAGTCCATGCTCTCTGTGGTTTTCCTCTGTCGCCTCATAGCAACAGGAAGTTCGCCCCGTCGCTTCTTCCCTCCTCGCCCGGACTATGACTTCTGTACCTTGACGCGCCATTCGCGAGCCTTTACTTTCAACTCAAGCCGGGTTGTGCCCGGAACATAGAATGCCCCATCGTCCTACAATCACGCTCACTACTGATTTCGGGCTCAACGACCATTTTGTGGGCACGCTGAAGGGCGTGATCCTCAATATCGTTCCCGACGCCAATATCGTAGACATCTGTCACTCCGTACAAGCCTTCGACATCCTGGATGGAGCGCTCGCATTGGCGCAGTCGTATGCCTACTTTCCGCCGCGAACCGTACATCTGGTGGTCGTAGACCCCGGCGTCGGCAGCGCCCGCAGGCCCATTATCGCCGCCTCCGAGCTGCACAATTTCGTGGCCCCCGATAACGGGGTGCTTTCTCTGATGTACGCGCGGGAACAGCGGCTCAGCGTTCGGCACATTACCGCCGATCACTACTTCTTGCAGCCGGTCAGCAACACCTTTCACGGACGAGACATTTTCGCGCCGGTAGCTGCCTATCTTGCCAAAGGCGTCGATCAAGAGAAATTCGGCGAGGAAGTGACAGACTACGTGCGCTTCAATGCGCCGCGGCCCAAGCCAGCCGAGGGCAATAGCCTGCGTGGGGTGGTTCTGCGCGTGGACCGCTTCGGGAACCTCATCACGAACTTCACCCCGCATGATGCTCCACAGCTGGTTGCCGCCAGCGTACCCCCTTTCAAGATGGTCGTCGGGAAGCGCGAGGTAACTACTTTGAGGACCAGTTACTCGGAGGGCGCGCCTGGCGAACCCTTCGCGATCCTAGGCAGCATGGGATTTATCGAGATTGCCACCAACCGTGGCTCCGCCGCCCAACTGATAAGCGCAGCCAAAGGCACGGAAGTGCTACTCGTGCTCGGGGAAGGAACGGCCAACGCGGTGAGCAACGGGCAGTGAAGGGTCAAGCTACCAAGGTCTTCCGGAACTCAATCGACCGTTAAAGGACGCCTTGGAATCATCTCAGGCCTTGTTTCCACCCGGCCTGGCGTAGTGCTCCATCTCTCCCGTCCACTTTAAGAACCGCCACAGATTTTTCCGCTCCCTCCAGGAAAACTCCCAGAACTCCAGGAAGCCGATCTGCGTCATCTTGACCCCGCAGTAGGTCTCAATTCGCCACAGCAGGTACGGACTCCTCCACGGCGCAACCCGGTGGCCACGCGCTGCATTCCAGAGAAAGCGGAGCATATAGAGCATAGGAGAATGATATCGGAACTCAGCTTTTATGCCGGAATTTTTGTCCGCCCCTTGCCGAGCCATCCGCTCCTGAAGGTCCCGCCTCGACAGCCTCAGGTGGTTGAACGAGCGCTAGGGGCCAGGGGCAAAGCGCTCCGGTCACAAATCATACTTCTTCATCAAGTGCCGGAAAGAGCGATAGGAGATCCTGAGCACATCGGCGGCGCGAGTTTGAACCCCGTTCGATTGCTGCAAGGCCGATTTGAGCAGCGCGCGCTCGATTTCCGCCACATACTTTTCCATGTCCATGCCCTCAGGCAGGACCATATCGGTCGGGACCGAGACCGCATCCCCGCCCACTCCCGCGGCAGCAGCTTTGGCCCGAGCACGCTCCACCGGAAGCTGAACCCGCAGAACCTCTCCCGTCTCGAGCGCCACCGAACGTTCAATGGTGTTTTCGAGCTGACGGACGTTCCCCGGCCATTCGTAGCCAGATAGCTGGGTGAGTGATTCCGGAAGTACCTGGGCGATGCTTCTTCCCGCTGATTTCGCGTACTTCTTCACGAAATGGTTGACCAAGAGCGGCACGTCCTCGCGGCGCTCGCGTAGCGGGGGCACCACAATCGGGATCACGTTCAAGCGGTAGTACAGATCTTCCCGAAAACCATTCTCAGCAATCTGCCGTTCCAGATCCCGATTGGTCGCTGCGATGACCCGCACGTCGATGGCGACTTCAGCCGTTCCCCCCACCGGACGCACGCAGCGCTCCTGCAACACCCGCAGGAGCTTCACCTGCATGCTGAGGCTCATCTCGCCGATTTCGTCGAGGAAGATTGTTCCGCAATCTGCAACCTCAAACAGCCCGCGCTTGTTCTGGTTTGCGCCGGTGAATGCACCCTTTACATAGCCGAAGAGCTCGCTTTCAAGCAGGGTCTCGGGAAACGCTCCGCAGTTTATCGAGACAAACGGTTCCGCAGCCCGCGGTGAGCAACTGTGGACAGCACGAGCCACCAGTTCTTTGCCGGTCCCGCTCTCTCCGTAGATCAAGACGGTACTCTGCGTGGTTGCGACGGTTCGGATGGTGTCCTTCAAACGCTCCATCGCCATGCTCACGCCAATGATGTTGTCCAGAGAATTGCGGGTCGCGGCATCGCGCTTGAGGGCAAAGTTCTGACGGCTCAGGCTGACCTTCTCAAGCGACCGGCGGATGGCCAACTTGATCTCGTCCACCATCGCCGGCGACTTGCGAATGTAGTCGCTGGCCCCTCCCGCCTTCACCGCTTCGACCGCCGCCTCGTAATCGTCCACCGCCGTGATCAGGATGACTGCTGAATCGGGCGAGACCTTATGGGCATGCCGGAGCACTTCGATGCCGTCGATGTTGGGCATCTTAATGTCGGTGATGACCACATCGTAGAGAGCTGAATCCAACTTCCTCTTGGCAAGTTCCCCAGAATTTACGGTTTCAATCTTGTAGCCCTCGCGGCGAAGGGTGATGTCGAGCATTTCGCAGATGGAGCGCTCATCGTCGCAAATCAGGATGTTAGGCACGGACGCCCTCCCCGATTGCAGATGGCGCCCCGGGTGAGGATGACATGGCGGCGGCAACGGCGTGAGCTTTTGCCTTGGCGGGGGCAGCGGCTTCGACCTGTTCCTGTTCGGCCGCCCGCTTCAATTGCAGGACGAACGTGCAACCCTGCCCCGGTTTCGATCTCGCAAAGATCTTTCCTTCATGCGCCTCGACGATCTGGTACACGATCGCCAGCCCCAACCCGGTTCCTCCTTCAAAGCCCGACTGAAAAGGTTCAAAGATCTTTTCAATCATTTGCGGGCTCATTCCCGGGCCGGTGTCTGCAAACGTCAATTGCCAATCCGATCCGTGCGGTTCGATGCCGATCGTCAGGGCTCCAGACTTGCCCATGGCGCGGACCGCATTTTCGCAAAAATTCCAGAACACCTGCTTCATGCGATCTCCATCGGCAACCGCCATTGCTGCTTTGACTGCGTATCGTCGTTCCAAACGAATGGAAATGCTCTGGGCCTCCAGCCGCTGCTCGAGCAGAGTCAGCGTGTCTTCGAGCAGAGGAATGAGATCGACGCACCCAAAGGTGTATTTCTTGGTGCGCGAGTAAGCCAGGAAATCCGTGATAATTCCATTCAAGCGTTCGGACTCTCGAGTTACGATCTGCAACAAGCGGCGGTGTTCCTCATTCAGATCGGGCATCTCAGCCAGAAGGCTGGCGCACCCGGCAATCGAAGTCAGCGGATTCCGCACTTCATGGGCGATCGCCGCCGAGAGTCGGCCGACAGCCGCGAGCCGGTCTTGAACTCGCACCTCCCGTTCCAGGCGTCGCACCTGGGTCAGGTCATCCAAAGTGTAGACATGGCCGAAAACGCCCCGCTCCGGCCCCACTAGTTCCGACGTAATTACCCGAAATGTCTTACGGTATTCGTTGGGGGCCACAAAGCGCACTTCGCCGTGCCCGATTCCGTCCTCTGGCCGCGGCAAAGGATCCTGAAACAGGGCCGCCACGGACTGGCCGACCAGCTCCGATTCGGCTCGCTCCAGCAGCTTCTCCGCCGAGGGATTCACAAGAGCAATCCGTCCGTCCAGCCCGGTCGTGATCAGCCCGTTGCTGGTCGAGCGAACGATGTTCTCATGCAAGGCCTGCAGGCTTTCCAAAGCTCCCCGGGTATATTTCAACCGGGTATCGATCTGCCGCAGCTTGGAGGTGAGCAGGCCCGCCAGAAATGCAATCGCTGCATACCCAAACAGATTGACGAAGATAATCCCCTGTAAGCTGCGGATCCCCGGATGGGTTATCGAATAGGAGGGAACAATCTGGAAGAAGCAAAGTTCCAAGACCGTCGCATACAGGATGAATGCCAGGGCAGCGGCGAGAAATGCGCCCCGGCGCGACAAGAGGATGGTGGCGACCACGATCACGAGCGGATAAAGAAAGTTCAGGGAACTGTCTACGCCGCCGGTTACATAAACCAGCAGACTAACGGTCAGCAGGTCGGTAACAACCTGAAGAATGGCTTGAATGTGGGTCTCTTGCCACAGCCTAAGGAGGACGGTGTGAAAAACAGAGATGGTATAGGCGAGCACCATCGCGTTCACAAACAAGCTGACCGAGAATGCGACCGGGGTAAATTCGGCGAGGACCAGTTCCAAGCCCAGCAACAAGGTCAGAACAAGAATGCGAACCCTGACCAGCCAAGCCAGCCAGGTCCGTTCCTCGAAAACCGCCTGCACTCCCGCCATGGTTTGTCCGCGCTTGCCAGAATGGAGGGCGGGCAAGCCCGCCCTGTGAGTCGTTAACCCGCCAGTTTCGCAATCATCGAGAACAGCGGCATATAGAGCGAAATTACGATTCCACCGATGCTGACGCCCAATATTCCGATGATCATTGGTTCGAGCAAGGCCAGCATGTCCTTGGTTGCCGCATCCACTTCGTCTTCGTAGAAGTCAGCAATCTTTTGCAACATGGAATCCATGGCGCCGGTGGCTTCGCCGACGCCGATCATTTGCGTCACCATGTTGGGGAAGACACCGCACTCGCGCAGGGGATCGACAATCGTACGGCCTTCTTCAATCGCCTTCCGCACTTTCATGAGGGCTTCTTCGAGCACGGCATTACCGGAGGTACGAGCCGTGATGGTCAAGCCTTCAAGAATCGGCACGCCGGATGTGATCAAGGTTCCAAGCGTACGGGTGAAGCGCGCGACTGCAATCTTGCGCAAAAGCATTCCCAGGACCGGCAATTTCAACATGCCGTAATCCATCCAGTACGTGCCGCGGGGATCTTTCCGAATCTGTTTGATTCCGAAGACCAAGCCCACCGCGCCAACGATCACGAACCACCAAAACTGGCCGATGAAGGCACTCAGTCCGATCACGATTCGGGTCGGTAGCGGAAGCGTCACACCTAAGCCAGCGAACAAGTTCGCAAAAATGGGAACCACCCACTTCAGCAATGCGCCCACGATCAGGACAGCCATGCCTACCACCGCAACGGGGTAGATCAAGGCCGACTTGACGGCCGCTCGGAGTTTCACCGCCTTCTCCACGTAGGTGGAGAGCCGTTGCAAAATGATGTCGAGAATACCGCCGGTTTCACCGGCATCGATCATGTTGGTGGTGAGGTCATCGAAAATCTTGGGGTATTGCCGCATGGCGTTCGCGAGCGTCGAACCGCCTTCCACCGTCATCCGGACGCCGGTGAGCGCCTTCTGAAAGGTGCTATTTTCCTGGTTCGCCGCCAAGATCTCCAAGCACTGCACCAAAGGCAATCCGGCATCGATCATGACCGAGAACTGGCGGAAGAAAATTGCGATCTCTTTGGTCTTCACCTTGGTGGAACCAAAGGTCGGCAGCGCGAACTCTTTGCCCTTCTCCCGGATGCTGGACGAAGTAATCTGCTCCCGGCGCAGCTGCATGGCCAAGACTTGCTTATTGACCGCTGACCGCTCGCCGGTTACCTTCTCGCCCGCTGAGTTCTTACCCGAAAATGTAAATACTGGCATAGCTCCCTCTCTTCAATTCCGTACTGCAATCCGTCTCTAGAAAACCTCAATGCTTTCCAGTGGCTGCCTTGGCAGCCCCGGCCATAGTTCGCCCGGCGATGGTGGCGCCGCGGTTGATAATTTCCTGCAATTCGTCAGCATTGCTCGACCGCGCCAAAGCGACTTCGAGCGCGATCTGCTTTTGCAGATAAAGTGTTGCCAGCGACTGGTTGAACGTCTGCATTCCGAACTTTTCCTGGCCGGACTGCATGGCTGAATAAATCTGGTGAATCTTGTCTTCGCGGATCAAGTTGCGGATGGCGGCATTCGGCACAAGAATTTCCATGGCCATGGCGCGTCCTTTCCCGTCGGCTTTGGGCAACAGGCTTTGACACATGATCCCTTCGAGCACCAGCGATAACTGTGCGCGAATCTGCGGCTGCTGGTGAGCCGGAAAAACGTCGATGATTCGATTGATGGTCGAAGATGCCGAGTTCGTGTGCAAGGTTCCAAAGGTGAGGTGTCCGGTTTCCGCGATTCGC
>Ga0157374_10005156_pt1 | contig 10955 bp, 9 predicted proteins | sample M25metaG_FD_115308 | JGI IMG/M metagenome (GOLD analysis project Ga0157374, IMG submission 115308) | Miscanthus rhizosphere microbial communities from Kellogg Biological Station, Michigan, USA - M2-5 metaG | ecosystem: Host-associated > Plants > Roots > Rhizosphere > Soil | place: USA: Michigan... | reverse complement strand
CTTTACCTTTATTTTATCACTGTCGAAATACCGGAAGTGCAAATATCCTGCACACGTTGGTAAACTCCAATTCCAGAGCCAGCAACCGCGGAACATGGTGGCTTATCCGCAGCTGGCCCACTTCCCCGCCGCATAGGGAGCCGAAGGAAAGAGTTCGCCGCTTTCCACCCCTCGGCCAGAGTCCCGGTAATCACGGTGCGCTGGCACTAGGTGCGATCCAATAAACCCGCTAGCCCTGGTAATAAGAAGCCTTTGGCTCATAAGTCTATGAAGTCTCTACCGTTTAAGATCGGCAGCGATGGTCCGGACTTGTGCCCGCCTCTCCCCTCAATGATAATAATCTATTGTGAAAGCAATGGGGTAGGCTCTCACTGCTGGGAGACATTACCATCGTAAGAAGCATGTAAGAAGCATTTTTGGTTCCATCCTCAAGCAAACCAATCCTGCTGATAATAGGGAGCTTACCGGTGGGCAGGAACTCTAGTGTGTGTCACAGATGTGAGAAAGTTTTCACTCTTCGAGAGGATTTCCGCTTCGTTTCGAGAACTTCCTGTAAATCATTGATTTAACGGAATCTTAATTCGCCCAATCGCATACGCGGCCGGTTCGCGGTCCGCCGAGACGGGGCGATCCGGGAGCTCAATCCCGACCCCTTCGGCGATCGCTGACGCAACCTTGTGCGCCAACGGCCCCCAGTCAAATTCATGGGCTACTCTCTGTCGCTCGGCACGAAGCTCGGGGGTGTTTTCTTCGGGAGCAAGAGCCCGTCCGATTGCGTTCGACCACTCTCCCCTGCCGTTCGCGATCGAAACCACGTGGCGAAAGTCTTCCACCGAGCGAATTCCGGACGACACCACCGGCCTGCCACTGGCCAGGTATTCATGCATCTTTAGCGGATAAACGTACTTGGTGTAATCGTCCAGGCGGTAGGGCATCAGACAGACGTCGAAGCTCTGAGGGTACGCCCCCAGAATCTCGGTAGGCTTCCCTCCCAGAAAATGCACATTTGGAAGAGCGTCCATCTGTTTGACCAGTTCATCGATCTCGGGGTGTGGTCGCTTCGGCCCGACAAAAACGAACGACCATCGGGGATGGAAAGTGGCCAGTTCGAGCAGCAGCGGCCAGTCCAGAACGTTCTTGAGATGCCCGACATATCCAATCCGGGGATGCGGGATGGCGCGAAGATCGTCGGGCTCGGGCACCGGAGTTGCGAATTTCTGAAAGTCCACTCCCATGGGAACAAATTGCGTGTTGGGATTAAATGACCCTCTTTTCTCCATCAACGCGGGCGAGGTCAGAAAGGCCACTCCGGCGGACTTCAGCAGATTGCGTTCGGCCAGAGGCACGGGCACTTCGGTGGCGGAAAAAGAATATTCGTCGCTGACGTAGTAGGCGCTGAAATCATGCAGACCGTGCTCCAGCGCATCGGCAAATTCCGGACGGCAGATGAACAATACGATCCTGGTGCAGCCGCGCGCCCGAAGGCGATCGCAGGCCCGCCGCAGTCGCTGCCGTGAAGTCATTCGAGCCAGCCAAGCGGGCCGGCCCAGCCGCGGCAACCAGGACTCAGGTTCGTACACCTGTAGCGCCGCCGGCCGCGGGGCCTGCGCCGCCTCGCTCGCACCCCGCGGATGCCACATCGCTGACAAACATTCCCGCCATCCTGGTTGATACAACCACTCCACCTGGAAATAATCCGCCAGGCGGCTCATCAGGTAGTGGCGATCCATCCACTGCCGGCCCCATGGGTCCGGAGCCAGGGCGATCATGCCGATTTCATCCAACCGTGGTTGAGGTTTCGTATTCATGATTCAGGAGATTCGAAGCTTTGCGACGTTTGATCCAGGCCCGCACCTGGGTTTCCACCTCTTTACGGAACACCAGCGCGACCGCCAGCGGAACCAGGGGAAGAACGACCGCGATTTGCGCGCAGAACCACAACAGATTGCGCGCCGGCCAGTAGCGCTCCACGGCCACGCAAGCCAGAGTGAAGGGGACGATGGCGACAGCGGGCCGGAACCACGTCTCCCAAAGGAACGTTCGAACTGAAATTTTTACCAGCCGGGAGATGAAGACCGGCCAGAACACCACTTCAATGACGACGCTGGGAATGGCCGTTCCCCAAGCCACGCCGTACACTCCGATCCGCCGGACCAGAATGACGCTGAGAATCAGATTGGCTGCGGCCTCGCCAATGCCCCAGAACGCGATCCGCTTGTGCTGTCCCATGCCATACACGATTCCGCCCGCGGTCGTAGTGGCTGAGCCGAAAACCACCGACAGCAGGAGAATTTGCATTACGGTTCCCGAAACCTGGGCGTACTGATCGCCCATCCACAAACGAATAAATGTGTGTCCGCGAAAGAACAATGCCACTTCGATGGGGAGGGAGACAATTAGAGCAGCCCGGGTCCCGTGGATCAGCAGCCGTCGCAGGTTGTCCTCGCTGCCTTCCGCTTCAAAGGTGCTGGCCAGCGGGGTGAAGGTCGTGGTCATCGAAGACACGATCTGGCGTGCGTAAGTAATGAGAATTCCGCCAATGGCGTAAAGCGTGACCGCACCCGGCGACAGGAATGCGCCCACCACCATGTTATCGGTATAGTAGGTGACCTGAATGGCTACATTGATCAGAAATGCATACAAACTGTAATTCCAAAGTTTTAAGAACGTCTCTCGATCAGGACGAGTGAAAACAATTTTAAGCTGGGGGTAAACGCGGAGGCAAAGCAGGATTAGGACAGTGTTCGAAATACTCCAGGTGCACAGGTCCCAAATAGCCAGCCCCAGAATGCCGTGCCCTGTGCGCAGGAGGTAAACGATGCCGGCGGCGCGGACGCAGGTTTGCACAATGGAAACGCTGCTGGTCATGTCATAGCGATGGAGTGCCACCAGGACCCCGCCAAACACTCCGCACCAGAGATTCATCGCGACCGTGATCGAGGTGAGCAGAACCGCGATGCGCGCAGGCTGCTGCAGATCAATCGGAATTACGAAGACGCGATGGAAGCCCAATGAACAGACGATTCCGACCGCGATGATTGCAAGGCTTATCCAAAGCCGGATCCAGAGGGCCCCGGAAACAGCCTGACTCGATTCCTCATGATTCTGCTGAGTCGCTCCCTTGGAAACAAAACGCGTAACCGCCCCGCGTAGTCCCAGGTCGAGCAAGCCCATGTAGGAAACCAACGAGGCGATGAGGACCCAGACGCCGTAAGCCAGATTGCCCAGATGGTGCACCACGAAGGGCGACAGGAAAAAGCCCACCGCCGTGGTGACGGCAAGCGCGAACCAATTCGATAAGACATTCTGGGCGATCCGACGAAAGCGAGACATAAATTAAATGAGTGGTAACCGGGCTGCGAAGATCGGGTTACGGTTAAGCTCGAGGCGAACTCTGCACTTTTAGCAAATGATGCTCGCGCAAGACATCCGCCGCCTGGCGCACACCGGAAATGGCAGCCCCGACTTTTCAGCAATTTCGAGCAACGAATGTTTGCCGTCTGACAAATTAAGCACCCAAAGCATCGCGAGCTCGTTGCTGGTGGCATGAGCCTGGCCGCCCATGGTTCGATACAATCCGCGCTTGCCCAGACGAGGCTCGCATTTTCGGATTTTGGTTCAGGTACGTGTAATTGTTTTCCAGAATTTTCAGGATCGAGATGCACTTGTGAAAGGAATCTTCCAGCGTCGCGCAGGTTCCACTCCCGAGGAACCGTCCAGTCGAACTCCTCAGTTCCGCTGGCCACCTCGCGAATGTTCAGCGGGATGCGCTGCCCGATCCGGCGCAGGGTTTGGCGGACGCCGTCGACGGTCAGACTCCGGCAAATGGAATACAGCTCGGTAATGCTGACGCATCTCGTCACCAACCGTTTTAGCCTCGATGCGCACCGGCGTATCGTCAATCTTCATATTCTGGCGATCTTCCTCGGGTGGTATGGCTTCAGTCGGCTCTGGCTGGTGCTCAGCGGTAGCTGCTTCTCCCGCCTTAACATCCGATCTCAAAGCTAGCTCCGCGCCAAGACCTTCGTGGCACTCCGGGCAGAATCCGCCGCCTTTATACTGTCTGCCTGGGCAGGTCGGGCTGCAACGTTACCTCGGTGTGCTTGGTTTCAGCGCCTGGGCCGGTCGCAATGCTGTCCAGTACTTGCGCAAATCTGCGAGCCATCTCAGGATGGCTGTACTGCGCAATGGCGGGTGAATTTCCGTTATAGGATACGCGTCCGTCTTTTTCAAACTCAGCGTAAGCCTTGAGTAAAAAGTTGCGCACCTCCGCCGCGGACAAGGCATGCACTCCCGCGCCAGTTTCTTTCAGCGCCTCGGTCAGCACCCCGTGACTTCCACCCACTGCCAGAACAGGGCGCCCTGCGGCCAGGTACTCGAATAGCTTGGCCGAATGGTGTCCGGTCTCGCGTGGATCGCTCCAAGGCAGCAGCAGCAGGAGTTGCGACTCTCGCTGAAGTTCCATCACGTCTTTGCGCAGCTTGGGACCATTGAGCTCAACAACTCGCTCCAGTCCGTGCCGGGCGACCAGCAGGGGAAGCCAGGACTCGATATCACCATAAAATCGGATTCGCAAATCCTCCGCAGGAATGGCATTTTGGTCAATAAGCCCGCGCACCACCTCGAACAGCAGGGAAGGATCACGCTGTCCTTCGTAGAGCTGCCCGGTGTAGGTGATGGAGAATTCGCGAGTCAGCAAGGGAGCGGGAGAAGAGTAATCATCCGGATCAAAGCCGTTGGTGATCGAGTAAATCTTTTTGTCGGGATAACGATGCTTCAAGCGGCTGGCCCAGGGCTCAGATACGGTGACCAGTGCGTCGGCGTCCCGCAGAGTACGCTTTTCCAACCCAACCTGCAGGAATTGCGGGGTCCGCTCCCCCAGGTTTTGCGTCCAGAGATCGCGAAGATCAACGATCCAGGGACAGCCGAGTATCTTCTTGGCCCGACGCCCAATCAAATGGGAAGTAATGGGTGGCGACGTTGTCACGATGGCCGAGATATCAAGATTTTGACTGGGAATTTTCCGCACCGCGTCAACCGCGAATGGGATCCAGCCCTTGCGCTCGTCAGGGTAAGTGAGGATGTACTTGACGAAATTGAGCAGGCGTGTGTGGAACAGCGCTGATCCCGGTTGGCTGGCGGTGGTAAGCCCGAACTGCTCATGGAGTCCGCGCTCGCGATCCAGCTTGAATCTCACTTTCCAGTCCGTCAAGACGTCCCGATATCCGGTTTCGATGACGTTCTCCCCTCGGCGAACTCCCGCTCTTGCAGGAGTCAGCACAATGACCTCCCAACCAAATCGAGGGAGATATTTCACCAAGGCCGCGGGACGTACCGAACCTACAAATTCCATCGGAGGATATGAGTTTGCAATTAAGAGAAGTCGACGCATGTTTTCTAGCTGAGGATTACCTGATGACAGCAGGTCTCTCGCCCTCCCGGATTTTCGAATGCCGGAAATGGGTCGTGCTGAAGAAAAAAAAAGGTGCCGTGCACCGATCTGCACGAGAAACGCGATCAATTCCGACGTGACAGTCAACCTCCGGACTAATAGTCACCCTCACCGTAAAGCGGGCCTATCGCCTCAAGCTCGTCCTTAATCTTCTGAGAGCGCAGATCTTCACATTCACCCGTCAGAACAGCGAGCGCGGTTTCGATGGCCCACCGGTGCGAGTCGCATCGGATAACATTGAGGGTTCCCAGCGCCTGGCGATTGTACCGCCGCATGGAACTGCTGTTCCACGAGTTGTGCGGTGCTGTTTTGAGATGCAGGAGGTTCCACATCTCGTGGCCGAGTCTGAGAGCTTCCTTAACGCGGCCGCGGAATGAGATTCGCGAGTACGGCACGACGCCGCGTAAGAATGACTTGTACGCCGATAACCGCTCAACGGCAAGTTGCTGCCAGTAGCCTTCATACTGCGGGCTGGCGAGGATACCTGAAATCTGATCGAGATAGGAAAGCCGAGGCGCAGAATCTCTTCGAGTGCCTAGAACCGCAATCTTATCCTCTACGCGTTCGTACGGCACGATCTCCAAGGTTTTGATTCTGCCCTCTTCGAGATGTACGCGGACCATGAATCCCCAGTCTCGATACTCTTGGCGAATACCATCAATGCTGTCAAAGTAAAAATCTCCCAGACTATAAAAAATGTAACGTCCATCGTACCGCTCCCATCCTTGTGCCACATGCGGGTGGTGTCCGATTACCAGATCTGCGCCTGCGTCAATCAGGTTTCGGAGTTGCTGTCTCCGCTGTGGAGAAGGCAACGGCATCAACTCGTTCCCGCCATGAGCACAAACAATGACGACATCAGCCTCCTTCTTTGCCTGACTGATCGTATCTTCCGCTTGTGGGCTGGTAAGCCATGCGGTGCCAGCTGCGCTGCCGATGCTGACACCAAATTCGCGTTCGCAGAACGAGAGAACCTGGAGCTTCACATTCCCTGGCAGGCACACCTTCAGCGGCTCAATTTCGGGCACTGAGTTGGCGCCGACATGCCTAAGACCGCAATCCGCGCAAATCTGAAGGGTGTGTCGCAGAGATTCCACGCCATAGTCCATCGCGTGATTGTTCGCCAGCCCAATCCCGTGAAAACCGGCTGATTTTAGGACTGCGGGAGCACGTTGGTCTAACGCTAAGTGAGGTCCTTCTTTTGGAATTGCCTGGCTGCCCTCGGCGGCGAGGGTCCCCTCGAAGTTCACCATTGAAAAGGCGGAGTGCCGAAGGAGTTCGATGATCCCCGAAGCAAAAAGATCGCTTCCGTCTTGAAACGGATGGTTCGGCCCGAGATAAAAATCACCCGCGAATAGCAGTGTAGACTGCTCAGTTCTGCTCGGCCTGTCCGACGAATTCACAAGCAGGCGAGGAGCCAACGGTGAATCCATACGCTTCATTCCCTTTCAAGAGCATCCCATCTCCCGAGCAATCCCATAACTGTAGCAACTCCGCGTTTCCACACTTGTCCACCCGCCATAGTGATTGACGGATTTGAAAGGGGCTTCTCGGCGCACCAAGGGGAAATGATTTTAGCAACCGAGTCAGCAGAACTTCAATGGGAACGGAAAGCAACCACTGCTGTCGCTCACCGCGAAAGATGTTTCGATCTCACCTAGTCGGAGCGCTCGGGTTCAAGCCATCGATACCCGGGCGCCCCGTGGACCAGTCTTCGACTTCAGACTCTCGGACGAATCCCGGTCACTGTACCTGAGCGGTGAGCCCGGTGGGCGGATTCGGCAAAGAGGCCGATTGGCCGGATTCAAAAGCTCCCAGAGACAATGCGTTCGGGCGCGGAACACCGGCAATGTCGATGTTCGGTGTGCAAGGAGACGCCCCTCCCGTGACACAAGCGGTTGACCCAGCCCCAATTCCCAGGCTTCCAGATTTCAAATGGTAGTCGCCGTTCCCGTTCAGTTGATAGTTAACAAAGAACGAACTTGGATCTTGGTGAACCATTTGGCTTGGCGACACCGTGTCACAAGAGAATGGACCAGCAGAAAAATCCACTCCTGAACCATCCGTCATATTGTGACTGAACAAGTTCGTCGCGCTCCCGGTACACTTCGCCGAATTGCTGAGGAAGAACACCGCATCCGTGAACTCGGCCATGTAATTGTTGGCGATCGTGTTGTGCCCTAAGCATCCGTTGTTGCTCTCTATGATGATGCCATGCCTGGCATTGATAAGTGTATTGTTTGACGCGATATTGTTGCATCCATTGGCAAGCTGAATCGCGCCTACCGGAACGCCGATGACAATATTGTTTTGGACTACTCCGTTGAGGACATAAATCCCTTGCGCTACCCGACAATCTGTACTCGCTGGCACTATACCGAAACTCTTGATGAAGTTTCCAGTGATTTGGATATCGACGCTGCCAGCGCCGATCGCTCCGTTTTCCGGGCATCCCCGGACAGTTCCCGCAGTATTAGAAACATTCGATCCCAAATCGTGGACATAGTTGCTCTCCAGGTGAACGCTCGAATTCGCGTTGGCTCCAATAATGCCCGCGCCCATATTAGCGTTATTGCCCACATCGAAGCCGACGATGTCGACATTGTTCGCCTCCACGAATATCCCAATGGTGGCAAAACTGATGGTACCCGTAATCTTGCATTGATTTACGGCGGCGGTGGCTGAAGCTGCTCCAGGATCGCACTGCAGCACAAACCGCACGGACTGCGAAGAACCGCCCCGGTTGACGTCAACCCCCGTACCGTAACTCCCTGCGGCGACGTGGCAAACGGCCCCGTTTGAACCCAGAGAAAAACCGCCAACGCAGTGCTGGATGGTCTTCCACGGACGAGCCTGGGATCCGTCGTTTGAATCGCTGCCCGTCGGCCCAACATAGTAATCATTGGCAAAAGCTGTGGCCGACAGAGTTACGAGGATTAGGCAAAAAAGAACCGAGCGAACCCAGGGGAAACTGACATTCTTCACGAGCCGCCTCACTAGATGCCGCACCAAGGCTGGTGCAGCGGGGGAATTTGCGAATGTACCTGTTCGTAGGAACGGTACAAGATCGCTGCTCTTTATATATACGCAGGGGTGAAAACCCAAAAGATATCAGGAGTACAGGTCCTTCTGACTGAACTCCTGGAGAGCGCTCTTCGCCGGATAAGTGGACGGTTCTGTAAGAATATCGCGGACCCTCAGAACACCCCTCTAGCTCTCCTTGCGGTAACTCCTCGATGCGCCCCCGACCAGCGTCCTCGCCAGCCCGAAGAACCGTCCTACATAGAAGCAGTGATAGAGAAACAGCGCAGGTAGAAGCGGGGGGACATGGCCCAGTCTGCGCAGACGGTAGGTAACAGCGGCGGCCGGAATCATGTTAAACAGTAATAGAAAGATCAGCAGGCGCACCGCCAGGGGGCCATGCATGAAGTAGAAGGCCAGCACTCCCAACAGTGCCAGCATGGGATAGATCAGCATGGTGGCGACCGGCCTCCACAGATGCAGGTACCCCAGCATGCCCTGACCGTACCAGGCTTGCCGGCGAACAAACTGGCCCAGACTTCTTGGAATACCAAGATGGATGGCCCGGACAGCGTGACATTCGTAGATCTCGCCGCCCGCATGCCTTAGCCGGTTTCCAAGGTCCGCATCCTCGCCGGTTCGCAGGCGGGTGTCGAAACCTTTCACCTGGGCAAATGCCGCACTCTTTACCACCAGGTTGCCGGAGTTTAGATAGTTGACATAGCCCTCGGTCTTTCGTTCGTGCAATGCGTGCCAGTTGCGCTCGATCCAGTTTGCCGTGTCCGGCAGTGCGACCATGGAGCCGGTGGCATCGGCATGGGTGGAACAGAAGACTTCAAGCGCCCGCTGGAAGTAGTCGTCCGGAATCACACAATCGGAGTCGATAAAACTCAGATACTCTCCATTGCTCAACTCGGCTCCGTGATTGCGCACGGCCGCAATGGTCAGGCCGGGTACACTGCAAATCTGCACGCCCTTGTAGTCCTGCTGAAGGATCTCGTAGGAACCGTCGGTCGAACCATTATCGAGCACGATCAGTTCGGCGTTGCCGTATTTCCCGATCGCAGTTAGCACCGAGTCCAAACACAACTTGAGGTGCAGGCGTGAGTTGAATACAGGGACGATGACCGAGAATTTTCCTGGAACCATAATTCAGGAGCAGCCGGCTAATCTTGAACGCGCGCGAGTGTCGAAGTCTTGCCCAGGTCGCTTGCCTCAGCGCGACTCGAGCGTTTTTGGAGTCGCTCGGGTGCGCCTGACGGGTCAGGACCCAATGAAGGTTCGCAGGACGATCACGAGATCACCCGTAAAAGTCGCCCTGCGAGCATAATCCAGAGCCAACTCCACTTTTGCCGGAAACAGTGTGTTCACGTAATAGCTGGTTAAATCCTGTTCCGGAATACTCGCCAGATGGCCTTCTTCGTCGCGAAATTGCAGCGTCGCCCAGCCGGTCACGCCCGGCTGCAGAGCCAGGATTTGCCGCTTTTCTGCGCCCAGGTTTTCATAGAATTCCGGCAAGTCGGGCCGCGGTCCCACCAGGCTCATGTCACCGCGAAGCACGTTGTAGAGCTGAGGCAGTTCGTCCAACTTCGACCTTCGCAGCCATCGTCCCAGCCCGGTCACTCTGCTGTCGCCTTTCCGAGTGATACTGGTGCCCTTGTTCAGCATGCTGCGATGAACCATGGTTCTGAACTTAAGTATTTCGAACAGTGAGCCATTCTTCCCCACGCGTCGCTGCCTGAACAGCACAGGGCCGGGCGCGGAAACTCGGATGGCGATAGCTATCAGCGCCATCAACGGCAGGGATAGGGTCAGGACCACGGCCGCCGTAGTCGCGTCAAAAGCGCGCTTTCCGGGAGAAAAATTCCACCGGCTGAGACCCATCTCAGGAGTCGGTAAATCAGACATATAAGGAGGAACCGGAAAGTCCCGTGTCTTCGAATACGGGTGCCTGGAGTTTTGACATAGAGATCGATCGAACCTGTGGGATGAAGATTAGCCTTGGGGGAAGTGGCAGAAGGATGCGCCGCTACAAGCGAGAACTCTGGGCCAGAACGAAAGCCAATGTCCTGCAAAGGATCTAGCTAGAGGCTATACTCATCACTTTTTCCACGGCTGACGCGGTGTCCTGCATGTCCGCTTCAGTAAGAGTAGGGTGAACCAGAAACATCAGGCTGGTCTCTCCCAATTCACCGGCAGTGGTAAGGCTGGTGGCGGGGCGCAAATCGCGGAAGGCGTTTTCCCTGTAGATCTCGCTACAACTCCCAGCCTGACAGGGAACGCCTTCGGCGTTGATGGCGTCGATAATCCGCAACTGGTTCCAGCCCCCTTTCAGCCGCTCTGGACGCAGAAAAACGTAATACTTGTAATAGGCGTGCTCGACCTCTGGAGGCGTAGTGGTTACGCGCAGAGCGGGTATGCGTGAGAAGGCGCGAGACAATAAGCCTGCCAGATGGCGGCGGCGGCGGACATGCTCGTGAAT
>Ga0157374_10005154_pt1 | contig 10957 bp, 6 predicted proteins | sample M25metaG_FD_115308 | JGI IMG/M metagenome (GOLD analysis project Ga0157374, IMG submission 115308) | Miscanthus rhizosphere microbial communities from Kellogg Biological Station, Michigan, USA - M2-5 metaG | ecosystem: Host-associated > Plants > Roots > Rhizosphere > Soil | place: USA: Michigan... | reverse complement strand
CTGTCGTGGAATGCGAGCACTTCAAGCGTGGTCGGTTACAACGTGTATCGAAGCAGCGATTCGGGCTCGTCCTTCACGAAAATCACTTCGATGAATGCTGACCTCACCTACACGGACAGTGCGGTGCAGGCTGGAAAAACTTACCTCTACGTCACTACAGCAGTGGACGCAAATGGAAAAGAAAGCGCTAAGTCGAACCAGACCCAGACTGTCATTCCGACACCCTAGGGTTTGCAAACCTTCGAGTAAAAAGGGGCGTGAAGAAATTCACGCCCCTTTTTTATTGTGAGCGCCAGCGTACTGCGTACCGAAGTAATGTACTAGTGACATCTTCACGCTGCCCGGTAATCCGGTTACCTTCTCCTCGTACCCCTTCCAGGGTCTCAAACACAATTGGTATTTAATCTTCGCGAGTTGCTGACATCAGCAATTCACGCAGCCGGAATTCCGATTGTTGCCGAGTAACCAAAACGCGCCGGGCATCAGGTCCGGCGTCACGGTTCGTGGCAAACAATTCTTTTTTTGAGGAGTACCGCGCGCATGCATGGACGAGTGTTCTTAGGCTTGGCCCTATTGGTTGCTTTCAGTTCCACAGGTTGCGGGAGTGGGAACGGCATAAAATCAGTCAAAACGACAAGGGGCACAACAACCACCGGCACAACCACCACTGGAACAGCAACAACTGGAACAAGCACCGGCACGACAACCGCGGTGGCAGCTGGCGATCTCGCCGTTTCACCTGCCAAGCTGAGCTTCGGAAGAGTGACCGTGGGCACATGGAAGACGCAAATCGGCCAATTGACCGCCGGTAATTCCAGAATAACCGTAACCTCAGCGGACTGGAGCGGAGACGGATTCACCGTCATGGGAATTACGTTCCCTGTGACCGTGCCGGCTGGCCAGAGCGTGCCTTTTAAACTCGTTTTTGCGCCGCACCACGACGGAGCGGTCGCGGGAAAAATCATCTTTCACAGCGACGCCGACAACCGTCCGCAGGTGGCGTTCAATGGCACCGGAACCGAGATTGCAGCTCATAGCGTCAATCTCGCATGGAAAGCGCCCTCCGCTTCGGTCGCCGGTTTCAACGTCTATCGGGGACTTGCGGCCAAAGGCCCTTTCACCAGGCTCAACAGTTCCGTACATCCCAAAGCCACTTTCACCGACGCCTCCGTTGTGGGTGGATCCACATACTTCTACGCAACCACTTCGGTGAACAAAAAGGGCAAGGAAAGCAAATACTCCAACCGAGTGCAGGTAACGATTCCGAACTCCTGAGCGCAGAGATAGCAGCGGCCGAAAAGCTCCTGATTCCTGGAATCGGAGTTTTTCGGCGCTCTTTTTCCAGTTTTCAGTGATAGTTTTTAGTCCTACGAAACCTGGCGTGAGCGTAGTGCAATCGTGGTGCCAATGCCGATGGCTTCCTCGATCGCAAACGTGGCGTCAGAAACTTCCATCAATTCTTCGAACGGGATCGGTGAACTTCCGCCCGAACGTATCGTTTCCAACGTAGCCGTGATCTCACGTTCGTGTCCTTTGTCGCGCCTGGCTTTGGTTCGTTTACTCTTTCCGTTCGATGAAAGCTCCAGCGTGGAGAAATCGCTGATCCGCGCGACCTTGCCTTCACAAAACACTTCGAACTCTTCTTTCGCGACCGACCTGTCACCATTTGCAAGATAGGAAAGGTTCGCGATCGAACCATCCTGAAATGCCAGGGTTGCGATGACGTTGTCGCGGTTGTAGCGAGTGCCATCGGCCAACGCATTGGCAGAGACACTCACGATGCCGAAGCCCACCATGAACCGGGCCCAGTCTACAAAATGGCAGAGTTCGCCCACGATCCTGCCACCTTCGCCAGTTTTCTGCACCCAATGATCGCGGGGAATGTACCCGGCATTCACTCGAATCTGAACCACCATCGGCTCTTGCCGGCCGGCAAAGAATTGCTTCGCCTTTTCGGTGAACGGCGCGAAGCGGCGGTTGTAACCGACCATCAGGAATGGAGCGGATTCCTTTTCTTTTCCTGCCTGGTAGGCGCACCGGATCTCTTCCAGTTGTTCGCGGCTGATGGCTAGTGGCTTTTCTACCATCACAGGTTTGTGATGGGCCAGCGCGGCCGCGACATATTGCGCATGGCTGTAATTTCGGGAGAGTACGAAGATGGCGTCTGCGTCTTTCTCCTGCAGCAACTCTGCGGGTTGAACGGCACGGGCAAATCCAAAACGTTGCCGGGCAGATTCCGAAGCCACGCCCGAAGCGGTCGCGACCGAATGCAGCGTGACGCCCCGGGTCTTTCGCAATGCGGGAATCATCACTGCGCGCGCAAAATTGCCGGCACCGATGACGCTTACTCTCAATTCGCCCGGCAGAGACGCTCGCGCCGAAACCTCCGACGTGACAGGCGCCGGCATACTGATCAGCGCACGGCTGGGATATTCCAGCAAAACTGTATACGCACCCGTATCTTTCAATTCCTGGTATGCGGCGCTTCCCTGCTCCACCGGACAACGACGAGCGAGAAAAGCAGCGACATCAATCCCCCCCGATGCCAGCAAATCCAGGAACGCCTCCATGTTGCGCTTTTCCGTCCAGCGCACATAACCTACGGGGTAATCCACGCCGTCTTCTTCGTACTGAGAATCGTAGCGACCGGGTCCATAAGAGCGCGACAGGACAAGCGAGAGTTCTTTCATGTACATCGTTTTTCGCGAGACGCCAAGATCCACCGTGCCAACGACAACGATACGTCCGCGATCGCGGCAAATATCCGCCGCCAGTTCAACCGGTTCGGCGGACTGAGTAGCAGCAGTAATGATCGCGACGTCGGCTCCGTACCGGGCAAATTCCCGGAGTCGTTGCGAAGTATTGCGATCAGTCGAGTTCAGTGCCAAGTCGGCGCCGAACTGATGCGCATGCTCGACTCGCTGGCTGTCGCGGTCAATGGCAATCACTCGACATCCAGCGGCTTTCGCCAGTTGAATCGTCAGCGCTCCCACTAATCCTGCGCCAATCACCGCAACCACCTCGCCCAACACAGCATGACTCTGACGAAACCCCTGCAGCGCGATTGCACCAATGGCGCTCAAAGATGCGGCTTCCAGAGTCACCGCATCAGGAACTCGAACCGCCAGATTTTTCGGGATGAAATTCACTTCGCAGTGGCTGGCGTAGCCAGCGCCGGCGCACGCGACGCGATCTCCCGGCTGAAATTCCGGCACTCCTTGCCCCGCGGCAATTACTACTCCGGCGCAGCTGTATCCCAAGGGAGCGAGAGTATCGAGCCGCGATTGTATTTTCTGATAGGCGGCCTTCACACCGGAAGTTCGGGCGAAATCGACCACTTGCCGGACCAGGTCAGGCCGGGCAAGGCCCTTCCCGAGAAGAGACTTTTCGACCTGTTCCCGGTGCGCGAGCTCAGTGCCAGCGCTAATGGCCGAAAACGCGGTCCGTACAAGGACGCCGCCGGGGCGTAACTCGGGCTGTGGTACTTCATGACCCGACACCTCGCCAGAGCGAATATTTTCTAGAATGGCCCGCATAAATTTGCGCTATTGTCTCATCAGGCCGCTGTAAACGGAAGATAAGCGACTTGCTATTGCTTGGGCCACCAATCGCAGTACCTTCTGAACCCATCGGTTTCGCAGTGTCAAGGTGAAGATAGAGCACGTCGGACACACAGGGAACCCCGTGCAAACATCTCTCTTTTACCAGGAAATGCCCCGATATACAGGCATTCTAGGCGGAGACCTGTCTTCGCCAAGGCGAACTAGGTCAAGCACATCGATTCGTCCATTCAAGTCCTCCAGAGCCCTAATGAACTCGGGCCAGTTCTGGTTGACCACTACAGCCCCAGACTCACGAAGAATGTCCGCGATGGTGGCGCACAGAATATCTTTGATCTGCGGCAGCTGGCCTTGGAGATACTCACGGTTGCTACCGAGGCATCTTGGCCAGATGGATGTTGGGATCGTAAACGACAGCGTCGATGCCTTCCTGCCAAAACGCGCGAATCAAGTCGACGACCGCACTTTCGCTCGAGAAGCAGCGGATTCGTCAGGCGGCCAGGTGGGACCAGAGCTGACCGTCATCGGCTCTGCTCTTTCCGTGATCCTATTATTGGATCGTGAACCGCGCCGGGCGGAGCCTTTTCCAGCGACTCACGCCAGTTTCGCAGCTTCAGCGCGATCTGCTGCATATAGGCTGCGGCCTCGGCAGCATTTGCAATCTCGCGGTAAGCCTCGGGCTCGGCTGCGGCAGTCGTCGCATTCGGCACGGGACGGTACGGCGACTCGGTGGCCTCGGCGAGCCCACCCCAGGTCAGTTTCTGGATATCCAGGTCGGCCATGACCTCATTTACTACATCAGCATCGACCGTGTGCTTGCGCAGGGCGCAGGCCAGTGACAGCGCATTGAAACAAAAGTTATTTACATTTCTGGGAATACCCTCGGTGGCCACTGCAATCGACTGGTAGGCTTCGTCGGTAAAAATGGGAGCACCCTTATAACCGGCGATGCGCAGGCGATGTTCTACGTAGTTCTTGACTTCCTTGTTGGAGAGCGGCGCCAGTCCCTGCACAATCGAGATTCGCTGCCGCAACTGGGCCAGACCCGGACTGGAAAGCTTTTGCGCCAAAGCCGGCTGTCCGGCAAGGATGATGTGCATCAGCTTGGCTTGCGCCGTCTCGAAGTTCGAGAGGAGCCGCAGGGTCTCCAGCACTTCGGACTCGAGATTTTGCGCCTCATCCACTACTACGATCAGGCGGTTCCCTTCCTGTGCGATTTGCACCAAACGACGGTTGAACTCGTCATACATGCGGACCAGATCCTGCGTATCTTCTTCGCATCCCAGTTCGGCGAGAAGGAGGCGCATGAACTCTCGCGAGTTGCAGTGGGTCTGAAAGAGAAAAGCGATGCGAGCTGTCGAGCGGAAGGTTTCGAGCAGATGGAACAGCATGGTCGTCTTGCCCATGCCAGGCTGGGCAATCAGGCCGATAAACCCCCGATTTGCTTCGATGCCGTAATACAACGAAGCCAACGCTTCCTTATGGGCTTCGCTGAGATATAGAAACCGGGGGTCGGGCGTAACTCCGAACGGCTGTTCCTTCAATCCAAAGAAACGTAGATACACGACCTATTCTCCTGATCCCGACGGTCCCTTACCACAAAAAATCATCTACACCAACCAGTATCAACTGGCGAATATGTTAATCGATGTCCGCTTTCAGGACCGCGGCGTTATCGGCCCTACCAGAACAACAACTATCATTGTAGGACAAGAGGAACCTGAGACCGGGCATTCTTTAGGACAGGGCTGTCCGTGCTGAAAAGTTAAGAATTTGAGTTTGGCGATGTGCCAAAGGCGCCAGGCTCCGATGCCCCTATAATCGCGAAAAAAATAAATCGGAAGCAGGTGCCGCCCCGATATTGATCGTACTCGGAATAGTGATTATCGCCGGTGTTGCTGCTCAAACCACCCAACTGCTCCGTAACAAGTAGAGGCTTCCCAGGACGAGGAGAAGAAATAACGCAATCGGAGTCTTCGCCGTCAACGGCACCGGAAAGACGTACCACCAGCCTTTCTCCCGAACCTGCCCGAGCAGATAACACTTGTACCGTCCCCGGCGTGCTCATGGGTGGCAGCCAGCCCGCAGGAAAAGGGAGCCGCTGGGATTCTGGCCGCCCGGGAAGATGTATAAGCCAGGCTGTGAAGAGGCCCTTGTTGGGCGCAGGTGTGTTGTTTTCATTAAAGATTTCGCTTTCCTGCTCCTACACCTTGGCCTGCCCGATTGATCTGGGTCAATCAGGTAAGTACCATTCTGAATCCATTCGATTACGGGTGCCAGGGATGCTCACGCCAATTCCCGCCAGCAGCACCAGGGCAACGCCGCTGATCCAGGACAGATAAGGACGAACGGCCACCGCCACTCGCGCCAACGGCGGATGAATCGACACGAATACACGACGCCTGGGCGCCAGACCCGGCGCTCTCTTTTGCAGGTCCTGGATTTGAACTGTTTCTTGGTCTGAGCCCCGTAATTATTCCTCCACCTGCAGCCTGGTGCTGCGCCAGGTAAAGATGGTGTTGACGCCATAATTCCAGACCGAACTGACAGCAATTCCGGAAATACCCGCCAGATACCAGGGGAAGCCCGCCCGCATCAACCTCTGCGCAAAGATCACATTGACCACCGCGCCAGCGGAACAGGCCAGGTAGAAGGTGAGAAGGCCACTCAGGATTCTCCATCCTTTGAGTTGGCGATCGCGAAAGGTCACGATATTGTTCAAAATGAAGTTGAAGGTCATAGCGACCACAGTGGCTGTGGTTTGCGCGGTCAGAAAACCCACGTGTCCTCGGCCAAAAAGCAGGCCTAGAATCGACAGATGAATCAGCAATCCCAGCGAGCCCACCAGAACGAAAAGGAGGAAACGCGTGGGGACGACGCCCCCGATCATCTTGTCGATCAGCAGATAGAGATATTCGAGCTCTACCGCGAGATCCAATTTGCTTTCTCCGCGTTGCCGCATTCGGAATTGGTAAGCCACCTCGCCGATGTGAACGCCAGGAGGAGTCGACGCCAGCAAATCCACGAGGATCTTGAATCCAGTACCAGTCAGTTTGGGAGCAATCTGCCGGAAAAATGAGCGCTGCACCAGAAAAAATCCGCTCATCGGATCTGAGACGTCGCTATGCGACACCCAGCGACTGATGCGCGAGCCCAGTGTGCTCAACCAGACCCGGGCGCGGGGAAACTCTCTCATGCTGCCGCCCTCGATCTTGCGGCTGGCCACCACGATATCCAGGTTTTCCGATTTCATGCGCTCCAGCATCTTGGGCAGGATGCTTTCGTCGTGCTGAAGATCGGCGTCCATGACCGCAATGTATTGCGCAGCGGTGGCCAACATGCCTTCGATACAGGCCGAGGAGAGACCACGCCGGCCGATGCGTTCCAAGACGCGGACCCGCCGGTTGTTGGCAGCCAGGCCACGGATGAACTCAGAGGTCCCGTCGGGAGAATTGTCGTCCACGAAAATGGCTTCCCATTCGGTTCGCGCCAGTGCTTGTTCCAGGAGGGCGAGCAACGGCGCAACATTCTCGCGCTCGTTGTAGGTGGGAATTATCACTGCCAGTTCGATGGGCATATGCGACTCAGACAAAATCATTGTCTCAGACGGATACCATCATCGAGTTGATCCAGTAGGTCAACCATTATAAGTTTTCCCCCTGTTCGCTTCGCCCGGATCTGGTAGTGGTCCAATTTCACCATGGGTAAGACCAAGGGATGCGAAGGGAAAATCGAGGAAATCGCACTTTAATGCAAGCCGCATCTGGGCGATTCACAAACTTACGACACTGCCCTGGATACCATGGCTTCAGTTGGGGAGAGGGCTTCGGCAATAGCCTGTGAAAATGAATAACCAACCGCTTGCAGATGTACCGGCTTGACTGTCACACATTTGCACATATAAGGGAAAAGCCCCGGCCAGAAAGTTCGGATCGCCAACCACAACAGGTTTGTCCGCTGACTGTCAGATCCGTTTTGTGCCACAGCATGTTGCAATTTGGGGGACACTGTCCAGGTAAAAATGCGGCAGACTTGTGGGTCATTCCCGAGACGATGGCATGAACCGGGGTCGCCGCCGTAGCCTGTGCTGGCTTGTGGACTCAGATCTAATAAGTCCAACTAAATCTTCTCTAATATTTGGGCAATGCGCTGCCCTGCGCGTCCTTCCCAAAGAGGCGGCACCGTGCCCTGTTTTGGTTTACCCTCCAGGATCTTGTTCAGTTCGGCGCGCAGCGTGCCTCCGTCCTGTCCTACCAAGATGTTCGTCCCCATGGTTACGGTCACGGGACGTTCTGTGTTGTTCCGCAACGTCAGGCAAGGCACCTTCAAGTAGGTAGTTTCTTCCTGGATGCCGCCGGAATCGGTCACCACTGCGGTTGCGCGCAGCTGCAAAGCCAGGAACTCGATATATGGCAGTGGTTCGCGCAAATCAAGATTACTTGCGTCAATTCCAAAATAGGCAATACGCTGACGAGTGCGGGGATGCACGGGAAAGACCACCTTCACCTGGCTGTTCAGTTCCAGCAAGTATCCCAGAATGACCTTCAAGACGCGATTATCGTCTACATTCGCCGGACGATGAAGGGTGACCAGAATGTAGCGGTCGGGCAGCCCGTTCAGCTTTTTTCCCATGGCGACTGGCAACAGCCGGACCAGCGAATCGATCATTACGTTTCCGACGCGGTGTACTCGGCATCCGGCGATGCCCTCGTGGGCGAGATTTTTGTCGCCGTCTTCCGAGGGCGTGAATAGCAGATCGGCAAGCTGGTCCGTAACCAGCCGGTTGATTTCTTCCGGCATGGTGCGGTCGAAGGAGCGCAGTCCCGCTTCCACGTGGCCTACCTGGATCTGCAGCTTCGAGCACACCAGGGCGGCAGCGACCGTAGAGTTTATATCTCCGTACACCAGCACCATGTCGGGCTTCCGTTCCAGAACCACCGGCTCAAATCGCGTCATGATATCCGCGGTCTGACGGGCGTGGCTTCCTGATCCCACCCCCAGATTGAGGTCGGGCGCGGGAATCTCCAGTTGTTGAAAAAATACATCCGACATGTTGACGTCATAGTGCTGGCCAGTGTGAATCAGGGTCTGCTTTATCCCGGAATAGTGTTTGAGCGCGCTCAATACCGGCGCGACTTTCATCAGATTCGGCCGGGCCCCCACGACGTGAAGAATATGCATGCAAAGTCCTGAAGCGCAGTGTCACTCATTTTGTGATGACAACTCTACGACGATCGTTTCCACTAAAAAACCGAAAACACCGTATATCGACCGATCCGTAGAAAGCTAAAAACCGCGCAAGGTGACACTGGCTGCAATCAGGTTCGACACCCGTCATCGATGATATGTGGGAATCATTTGCATTTACGCGAAATCGACGCGTCAGCGGTTGCTTTCACCGCCCACCGCCGCGCTCAAAATGACAACCGGCGCGGACGCAGCAGGGGCGGCAGAAGTTCGGCCGCCGATTTCGTGACCATGACGCGGTGAAACGCCCGGTGCTGCTACCAGCACCGGGCAGAACAGGAAAACCACCAAACGAGACAGACCCTCGAATTAGCCGGGGAAAAAACGTAGGGCCTAGAAACAACAGAAAACCGCGTCAGACGCCGTGACTAAGGTCACTTAGTCCCCGTTGTTACGCCTTGCCCTTAGCAAGAATTTACTAGAATATAGCGAAGTCATCAATTTCTAAGCGGACGTACCTCGCCTTGTCTTTCGGGAGCTCTTCGGATGCACATTGCGGTTGTAGGATCTGGTTACGTGGGGCTAGTTGCGGGTGCTTGCCTGGCCGACCTTGGCCACGATGTAATCCTGGTGGACAACGATCAGGCAAAAGTGGCTTCGTTGAAGGCCGGCGATGTCCCCATCCATGAAAAATTCCTGCCCGAATTGTTAAACCGGCATCGCGACCGGAGACTAACTTTTTCCGACGATCTAAATCATGCGGTCAACCAAAGTCGCGCGATTTTCATCGCAGTCGGCACTCCTCCAACCGAACAGGGCGAAGCAGACCTTTCCTACGTGGAATCAGTTGCCCGCAGCATCTCCGGAGCCATCAACGGGTATAAGGTGGTAGTAGAGAAGAGTACAGTTCCTGTCTACACCAGTGACTGGGTGCGCAAAATCATTCTGCGAAACTCGGCCGCTCCAGACTCTTTCGATGTCGCCTCCAACCCGGAATTTCTGCGCGAAGGCACTGCTGTTACCGATTTTCTATATCCGGATCGTATCGTGGTGGGTGCCGACAACGAACGTTGTGCCGCCGTATTGCGTGAGGTCTACGCGCCAATGACGGATGGAAGCTACTACCGACGCAAGGATGCGATTCCGGCCCCGGACCGGGCCCTGATTCCGCCTCCGCTGATTGTTACCAGCGCCAAAAGCGCCGAACTCATCAAGCATGCGTCCAACGCGTTTCTGGCGATGAAGATTTCGTTTATCAATGCTGTGGCCTCGATTTGCGAATCGGTGGAAGCCAACGTTCACCAGGTTTGCCAGGGCATCGGAACCGACAGCCGCATTGGACCGCGCTTCTTGAACCCAGGGATCGGCTACGGGGGCTCTTGCTTTCCCAAGGATCTTATGGCATTCCGCGCGGTAGCGCGGGAGTGTGGATACGAGTTTCGGTTGCTCGATGAGGTCATGCGCATCAATGAGGACCAGCGAAACCGCTTCCTGCGCAAAGTGCGCACCGCCTTGTGGACCCTGCGTGGTAAGCGTCTGGGCGTGCTCGGCCTCGCCTTTAAGGGAGGGACGGATGACATCCGCGAGTCACCCGCTATTTTGCTGGTGCAATCACTTTTGCAGGAGGGCTGCCAGATTGCTGCCTACGATCCAGCTGCCTCGGAACGGGCTCGAGAAGTTCTGAAGTCCGGGATCGAGTTGGTAAATGATCCCTATGAAGCCGCTCGTGGCGCGGATGCCTTGCTAATTTTGACGGAGTGGGATGAGTTTGCCACTCTCGATCTAGATCGCATCTTCAAACAGCTGAAGTACCCCATCGTGATCGATGGCCGCAATCTCTACGATCCGGAGACGATGGCAATTCGTGGCTTCAACTACTACAGTGTGGGCCGGCCGGCGGCGACTCCCATGGTCGTGGCAAGCTCGGCCCCTCCTCTCGCCAGTGAGCCCAAAAAATCATAAATCGGCGGCGCGCCCTGGTGACTGGCGGAGCAATGTGAATAACTCCGGTGGGTCTCCCGCCGCGTTCGATGCAACAAACGGCCGGTTGAGAATCTTAACTAATCTTAACTAATGGATCAGGGCGTGCTGGCGCGGAAGGTGGCCATCTGCATCACCCAGCCACCGGAGGTCAGCGTCGCTGTCGCGTTATAACTACCTAGGCTGCTGACAATCTTGTCCTCCGATATGCCCCCGAATGAGTTGATGAT
>Ga0157374_10005149_pt1 | contig 10967 bp, 7 predicted proteins | sample M25metaG_FD_115308 | JGI IMG/M metagenome (GOLD analysis project Ga0157374, IMG submission 115308) | Miscanthus rhizosphere microbial communities from Kellogg Biological Station, Michigan, USA - M2-5 metaG | ecosystem: Host-associated > Plants > Roots > Rhizosphere > Soil | place: USA: Michigan... | reverse complement strand
GGTTGTTCGTCAGGATTGGACCGACGTGTCTTCACTCCTTTCAAAAGAGAACAACCCGCGGAATTGCAAAAAAAGTGAGAAAAACCTGCTCAAGCGACGGAATGGTTCGCTCGGGGTAACTATCGAGTTGTCCCTGGCTGGGTCGCGTCAGTGTTTGAGAACCGGCTCGGATCTTCACATGCGACATTAGGGTGCGGCCAGAAGGCGTCTGATCTTACTATTGAGGGTCGCGAGCCGGCTGGCGACAGTCGGGGCGTGATAGCGTCTTTCGAAAAACCAATCAGGAACTCCTGCCGCAACGTCGATTATTCAGACGCGACTCCATACCACCTCCGATTTTTTCTTGTCTTTCTGGCTCCAGCGGCGGTACAACGAGTGAATGTCAACCCAGACTTCGCTACGCCCTCCCTTTGGATCTCTCGAATCCGCTCAGCGCTTGAGCTTCGAATCACCCAGCGCCACCGCGCTATGTGCAATACTGGTCGTTGTCGCCACGGTTACCCTGCGGCCTGCGGTCTCGGTTGCTCAGGTTCCGCGGGGCGTGTTCTCCATGGGGCAGACCGGCGGAAGGCCCAGTGATAATGTTTTGGAAAACCCAGACGTAACAGGAGTGACAATCCGTTGGAATTGGGCCGACATTGAGAGGACCGAGGGCAATTTCTTCTGGGACGACCTGGATGACGTGATCCAACTTGCCACCGATGCGAACAAAAAGGTTTTGTTGCGGATCAGCACGCAGGCGGGCAAGCCCGATTGGGTGACGCAGGCAGTAGCAGACGCAGGCGGCAGCTTCTTTACCTTCGACGACAATGGGGTCACTACCACCATTCCGGTTTTCTGGGATCCAACGTTTCTAAAGAAAAAAACGAATATGATCGCCGCTTTAGGCGCTCATTATGCAAGCAACCTAACAATAGCGATCGTCTCGGCCAGCTTTGCCAATGCGACGAGCGAAGATTGGAATGTTCCCCACTCGCCCTACGATCTGGTTCAGGAGTGGTTAGACTTGGGATACACCCCAAAGAACCTGGAAGATGCAGGGGAGCAGATCATCAACGCGACCATGACCGCTTTCCCGACGCAGTATGTCAGCCTCGCTATAAATGGAAGTGGGCCCGACCTGGACAAAGACTTTTGCGACACCCTCAAAAACACCTGTGTGGCGGCAACTGCTGTCGATTATGCCAACACGACGTGGCCTGGTCGATTGGTCGTCCAGATTGACAGTCTTTCAGCTTGTAATCCGCCAACGCCTGGGCCGGATGATAGGGCCTGGAAATCTCCTGTGGAATAGCCAACCCAATGTTGCCGCACAAATGGTCGATAACGTTTATGACGAGCCCAATTATCGGGCCAACTGCGGTAGCCCGGGCCTCGACACCGCGATTCTCATGGGTTGCGTAACCCAGGGCTCCCTTTACGGAGTCGAGTACGTCGAGATTTACGAGACGGATGTCAGGCATCTACCTGTGGCTATTACCTACACACACAATTTGCTCCGTCTCGCGCGCTGGATACCTCCAGGGCCGATTCCGCCCGCGCGGTCGCCGTGATTCCGAGGCCGTTCAGCGCGACTCGCGGAGTCGATTGTCCGGCCGAGTGGGGACCCGAGGGGAACCGATCGGGGTCAGAGCTAAACATTCGACCTTGATATTGCCGGTCACTGCACCGTGAGAGTCAGGTCATTGCCGGCGCCGCCTTCGTAAGTCATGGTCAGCGAGTTTGGAATTGACAATCGCCCGCCGGCTTCTCAGGATCGATGCACATAGCCGGTCTGCTGATAACCCTGTCGTTATCGTGCCGCTGAAACCTAATCAATCGACAGTCCCACGTATGCCAAGAACTTTACTGCGCCAGAGGTTGACACCGTTCCTACTGATGCTTGTTACCGGGGCAACAGCCGCTGCCGGCAGTGCCACTTGGAACCTGAATCCCACGAGCGGGGATTGGAACATCGCGGCTAATTGGACACCAGCGACCGTTCCGAACGGACCGACCGATACCGCGACCTTTGATAATTCGAATATCACCGAGATTTCTCTTTCCGATAAATTCGAGGTTGCCAGCCTTATTTTCACACCCCTGGCGAGCGCCTTCACGATCACTACAACTGAAAACATGACAATCAGTGGTCCAGGTATCGTGAACAATTCAGCGGTCCCGCAGAATTTCATCGCCACCAGCCAGCCAGGCGCGAGCACCGGCGGATATTTCCATTTCTACGGCAGTGCGACTGCGGGAAATGTCACATTTACCCATCACGATGATCCTCCTCCCGAGTCAGGAGGCGCCGGTGGCACAATATTCCATGACACGTCGAGTGCGGGCACTGCCACCTTCATTAATGAAGCCGGTGACTCTGGCGGCGGTATGAACTTTCGGGACGCGTCCACGGCCGATCATGCGACCTTTATCATGGAAGGTGCATCCATCAGCGGGGGAACGAGTCCGGGCTATGTGTTTTTCTTCGGCACATCTACGGCTGCGAATGGCACCTTTAACGTGCTTGGCGCAACTTATTCAAATGGGGGTGGGTCAGCGACACAGTTCTATGACACCAGCACGGCGGGCGACGCCATCCTCACGGCTCAGGCCGGCACGGTTCGCGGTGCAGACGGCGGTCAAATATACTTTAGCGCAAGGTCCACAGCTGGAAATGCCGTCATGATCGCCGAGGGCGGCTTAACTGAAGCTCATGGCGGCACGATCACCTTCGACGACGAATCCAGCGGTGGTACGGCGCGGATCGAAGTCTTCGGTAATGGCACTCTGGACATCAGCAATCGTGACCTGCCCAGCGTGTCCATTGGATCTCTCGAGGGTGACGGCCGCGTCTTGCTCGGTGCGCACAATTTGACAGCAGGCAAGAATAACCTCAGCACGACATTTTCGGGCACCATGCGCGATGGGGGAAGTGGCGGCGGGAAGCGCGGCTCGCTTACTAAGACAGGAACTGGTAATCTGACTTTAACGGGCGCCAATACTTATACGGGGGGCACGACCGTAGGCGGTGGAATTCTGTTGGCAAACAATGCAAATGGCTCGGGGACCGGGAAAGGACCTGTGTGGGTTACAGCGGGAACATTTGGCGGCGGTGGCACAATCAGCGGAGCAGTGACTGTTGGAACCGGAAGCGGACCCGGCGCCTTTCTGGGACCCGGCGCGATCGGTGTTATTCCTGGCACGCTAACAATCCAGAAAACGCTGACGCTCATGGCGGACGCCACCTACAAGGTTACGCTGAATAGCACTAGTGTCACCGCCGATGAGGTTAGCGCCAACGGAGTCGGGATTCGAGGCGCACAGATCCTGTTGGATGATCGTGCTACAAGCGTGCTCCAAATGGGCACGGTCTTCACCGTGATCAACAACACGGCCGCGACGCCGATCTCAGGCGTCTTCGCTAACCTGGCGGACGGCGCAACGGTCATAGTCGGCAGCAACATTTTTCAGGCAAACTACGAAGGCGGCGACGGAAATGATCTAACACTGACGGTTGTTCCTTAGCCTTACCCTCCCGGAAACAACACGCTGATGAAGATCAACATTACCCTCCTTAGTATTTTTCTGTTCGCCGGCGTTCAGCTCACCTATGCCGGCAGCGCAACATGGCGTGCCGACGCACAGAACAAGCGATGGGTCAATTCTAGCAATTGGACGCCTGCCACGGTGCCGAATGGCCCTGCTGACACTGCCACCTTCGGTAAATCAAGCGCCACGGTGGTAGCTCTGTCCCGAGGTTCGATCGAGCTGGATCGGATCGTCTTTGAGCCGGCAGCGAGCGCGTTCAGTTTCACAGTCCGGAATGCAGGCAGCCTCTTGCTTAGCGGCTTTGGGATTGAAAACGACTCAAGGACGATACAAACGTTTGTCATAGGCTCGGGCGTTCTGGACACTCTCGCCTTCACTAATCAAGCCACGGCCGGCGCTCAGACTGTTTTTACCGTAGTTGGTGATGGCACGGTGCTCAATTTCTATAACGACGCATCGGCCGACAGCGGGGTCTTTACAATAGAACCTTCAAGCGGGGGCATCCCGCCGCAGCTCCTTTTCCGTGACAACTCGACCGCGGCTAATGCCAGCTTCACCAGCCTTGGCGGATTGGGCAACCAGTCAGATGGCGGCGATACCGTCTTCCACGACCTTGCCACAGCGGCTACCGCTGTCTTCCTCAACAAAGGCGGAACGCAAGGCGCCTCTTCTGGTGGTAAGACTTGGTTTTATGGCAATTGCACCGCAGGCGAGGCTGTTATTACTAACGAAGGCGGCGCGTCGGACCTTGTCGCCGGCGGCGCCACCTTTTTCATGGATAATGCGACTGCGGACAACGCCTTGATTGTCTGTAATGGCGCGCAAACCGCCTCCAATGGTTTTGGTCAGCTCTACTTTAATGAAATAAGTCTTGGCGGAAGCGCGATGCTGATTGCAAATCCTGGATCCAATGGCGGTAGCGGCGGATTAATTCAATTTAACGACTCGTCTGATGGCGAGCAGGCTCGAATCGGGCTTTTCGGCAACGGCACACTCGACATCGGTGGTTCCGACCGTGGGCGCATAACTATTGGTTCTCTGGAAGGTGACGGCATCGTCTTACTGGGCGCTATTCGTCTTACGCTTGGCGGCAACAATCTGAGTACGGTATTTACCGGAGTAATCCAGGAGGATGGTGCGATGACTAAACAAGGCTCCGGCACGTTGACTCTCAGTGGAGCGAATACCTACACGGGTGGCACAATCGTCAATGAAGGCTCGCTTAACGTCAATAATCGGAGCGGCTCCGCTACCGGTGGTGGCATAATACAAGTCAATGGCGGCATGCTTAGCGGCGGTGGCTTCATATCGGGCCCCGTGACTGTCGGAAGTGGCAGCGGGCCGGGCGCCGTCTTGGCGCCGGGGAATGGCTCGACCACGATGACCTTGCGAAGCACAGTTACTTTCCGAGCTGACGGATCCTACGACTGGCGTCTAAAGACGGTTCCCGCCCGAGCCGACAAAGTGGTCGCTAATGGGGTAACGATCGAGAGCGGCGCACAGTTCGAGGCAATTGCGGTAGGGAACGCACAACTTCCCGACGGTACAAGCTTCGTCGCGATCAACAACACCGCGGCGACGCCAATCGCCGGCAGCTTCGATAATTTGCCTGATGGCGGCACAGTTAGTTTGGGCAGCAACACGTTGCAGGCCGATTACCAGGGGGGCGATGGAAATGATCTCACGCTCACGGTCGTGCCGCAAAGCCGCAAGCAGGATCGGCTCGTCTCCGGCGCTTTCTTTTCAGATGCAGAAACCGTTAGATAAAACAAAAAAAATGAAAACCGAACCCTCCAATCATCTCCCACAAAAGTGCGTAGTTCACCCCATCAAGCAAGGCGCGCTCTTACTTGCCGTTCTGCTTGTCATGACTCAGGTCGCCGACGCGGGCAGTGCCACCTGGAACCTGAACCCAACCAATGGCGATTGGTTTACGGCTGCCAACTGGACGCCGCAGACTGTCCCTAACGGCAAGACCGACACCGCAACCTTTGGTGTTTCGAATACCACTGCTGTAATTTGCCGGGCTACCGCGCAATTGGCAGGAATCACTTTCGGCCCAGGAGCGAGTCCTTATACCATCACGATTCGGCGAAAGTTCAGCTTTTCCGGCGTTGGCGTTCTTAATAATTCAGGCATTGCTCAACAGTTTTCACTTCCGATCGATGCGAGTTCGTTGAGCTTTAGGAAAAGCGCTGGCGCAGGTTCTGCGATCTTTTCTGTGCAAGGTGCAGATCTCTTTTTCTACGATGATGCGACCGCCGGCGACGCAAGCTTTACAATGGCGGGGTTAGGCAGCGACGCGGTTACTGAGTTTCACGACGCTTCTACCGCTGGTGCCGCTGCGTTCTTCAATCGTTCGGGAGCTAACGGCGCCGGAGCGACGAATTTCTACGATACCTCAACCGCTGACACTGCTACGTTTACGTGCGAAGGCGGATCGACCGGCACGAGCCATTCCGGGTCAGTCTCTTTTAATAACGAGTCAAGCGCCTCTTATGGCACCTTTGTTGCAGACGCAGCGAGCAGCACTGGCGGAGTGGGAGGTTCGGTGGATTTTCATGACGACTCGACGGCGAACAACGCGACCCTGACTGCAAATGGCGCTAAGGTTCAGGGAGCTTATGGCGGCTCAATTGTCTTCGACGGAAACCAGACCACGGCAGGTATGTCGATACTCATCGCGAATGGCGGAACAAATGGCGGTCTTGGTGGCACAATTTCCTTTGCGGGCGGGTCGCAAGGCGGATCGTCCCAGGTGCAATTGTCAGGCAATGGGCAGTTAGACGTGTCATCCCACAACGCCCCCGGCGTAAGCATCGGCTCCCTCGACGGCGATGGTGAGGTAGTTCTGGGTAGTGACAATCTTACGGTAGGCAGAAATAATCGGGACACGTCATTTGCGGGTTTGATTGATGGTCAGGCCGGCGGCTCACTGACGAAGACGGGCTCGGGGCAATTCAGCGTTGTTGGCGCGAACACCTACACCGGGCCGACGATCGTAGAGGCCGGTTACTTGCTTATCAGTAATCAAGTCGGCTCTGCCACTGGCACAGGGCCCATCATAGTAAATGGCGGCACCTTCGGAGGCCAGGGCGGTGTGGTGGGACCTGTGACGGTAGGGACGGGAACCGGCTTCGAACCGTATCTCGAGCCTGGAGCGAGAGGTGTTACCGGAAGGCTCTTGATTCAGCGCGAACTGACCTTCAACTCCGACGGCGAACTCCAATGGCAGGTTGACAGCGATAGAGTGACGTCTGATCACGTCGTCAGTAATGGTTTGACAATTATCGGAGACGCGGAGATCCACTTCGGCGATTTTGGCAACAGCGTGATACCGGTAGGTACGGTTTTCACAATGTTCAGCAACACAGCCGCAACGCCAATCAATGGCGAATTTGAGGAGATGCCCGATGGCGGGACAGTGACTATCGGGAGCAACACTTTCCAAGCCAACTACGAAGGCGGAGATGGGAATGACCTTACTCTTACTGTCGTTCCGTAGCGAGCAGTCTCTGCTTGATGCGACAATGGAATTGCAGGCGCCTTTTTATTAGCGGCTGGGAGAATTGCCGCCAACATTCGACTATCAAGTGGGATCTTGATTTCTCGGGTGAGTTCGTCGGCCAGCCTTGATCCTTGTTATTATTGGCCGCGGCTAATCTTGCTGACTGTATTGCTATCGCTATTGGCTACCCAGGTGCTAGTGCCGTCAAAGAGCATGTCCCCGGGAGCTTCACCTACGCGATAAGTATGTTTGATAAGGCCGTGCCTATTCCCCAATCTCATGACAGTGTCCTCGAGTTGGCTACTTACCCACACATCGACGCCATCAAATGCCAAGCCTCGGGGAATGTCGCCAACCTCCCGAACGAAAAGCGTTGCGCCATCGCTCGCCCGCAGCTTCGTGAGCTTGTTCCGGATGTCGCTAGTGACCCAGATATTCTCGCCATCAAAGAGAATCGCGTTTGGGCCGTCTGCGACCGGAAAGCTGCCTAACACCACGCCATCGCTCGCGCGAAGCTTGACCACGGTGTCGTCAGCGACCCGGCAAGGCCACGTTCGCTCTGGGGATGTGCTACGGCAAAGCTGAAACGCTGCCCTAACGGCTGGTGGTAATGGGTTAATTCAAATCGACGAGGTAAAGCGCGTTGGTGAAGTCTGTGTAGAGAACACGGATGAGGAGGCGATTCCCGCTCTTGCCACCCTCGTAGCAAAAGGCGTCGGAGACAGTGCGACCGTTTAGTTGATCTCCGGCTTTCAGGACCGTCGTGATAACACCATTTTGTGAAGTGAACAGACCGATGCCGCCACCCCCGTATCCTTCAAAGACAAAGGTCCCGCCTTCGTAGGCTAGCGGATTCGCTACCCCTGAGAAAAAGCCCCCGTCCGGCATGGGTGTCGATTGGTCCACAATGACACGCACTGTAGAAGGCGAGGTCGCAGCATAAAGAAACGCGCCGAGTGACGTAAGCCCGGAAAAGGCGACTTCCCCGCCATCCCAATCGAGCCCGAGATAGCCTTGGAATGAGCCTGAACCATTCGGCACCGGCGTTTGCTGGTTCACCACCAGCACGGGCACGGTCGAGCCAGAAGGAAGTTCATAGATGCCGGCTGCGGTAGGGATGGTGTTGGGGATGATCTCGGTGAAGAGAAGGCCATTTGGCGCGAGTTTGACTGTCTGGTCGTAGCCAACAAAGGTGCCGCCTTCTGGCTTCGATGTGTTAGTGTCGAGCAACACTTTTGCGGTATCCTGGCGGGCGATGGACATGACTGATTCGCTATGGTTACCAAAGCCGTCCACCAGGTTCACCCCTCCAGTTACCATCAGTTTGCGCTGAAATAGAGTGATACCTTGAAAGTACTTCTTGCCTGTAGTGGCAGTTGTGGCCCATGCCTGAAGGGGATCCTGTCCCGATTGCAGGAAAACACCCTGGTTCCCACCGGCCCAAACACCGGTAAAGGCAATTCGTGATCGCGCAAAATCTACGTCATTGAAAGTGCTAAAGAGGCTGCTCGTGCCCGGGACCGTCGTGTGGGTGTCAGCGACAACAGTTACCTGTCCATTCTTAAAGGAATAGATTCCAGTCTTGTTCTGAGAATCCCAACCAATGAAAATCACTTGGTTTTGGTGGATCGCGCGATTGTCGTAGAAGCCGGAGAACGTTCCGGTCCCGCCCGGAACTGGAGTGCGATTGTCGGCGATGAGGGTAAAGATTTGCGCCTGAGTGGAACTGACCGCAACCAGCAGGCTGAGAATCGAGAGACGGAGTTTAACGTTAGGCCAAGAAACTGTGCTCATGCCTTATTTGTGGCAAAAGCATCGCGAAAGGACAAGGAGAAAAGGTGCCCCGTCGTTGCTCCGTCATGCGTGCCGCCATCGCCAGGGATAGTATCTGGATAGCTGACTGCGGTGACGATGTCGCTGGGATCGGCAAGAATTAGCCGTTGGATGAGTATCGCGGACAAAGACGCGGCTCTAATTGCATGAAAGCCGCCGCGTCTTCAGAACTCGGCGGCTCTTTCTTTGCATCAACCCCAGATTATCCAAAGCCGAGAGAGGCGAGCGTTGGTTGGTCGATCGCCGCGGTTTCATAAAGGCCGTTATCGGCTTGGTAGGCGGTCAGCGCGTCCTGGGTCGACGGCCCAAGGATTCCATCCACTTCGCCATCGTAATAGCCAAGATCCTGAAGCATGGCTTGGACGTCGGCGATGAGTTGATCTGGTGCCTCGGCCGCGGGGCCGCTGTAAATCGGGCCATCGTAGACGTAGTAACAGGCCAACGGATCGTAACCCCAGGCCGGATACCAGTAGAAGTTATCCCAGTAGTAGTAGCCGCCGCAGATCAAGATGATGGTACGATGGTGCCTGTGGTACCAGTCCCGATCGTGCCGGTGCGGGTGATAGTTACGGAAGGCCGCGTATTTGTCACCCTCCCAATGCTCGCTGCCCTTGATCCTGCGGTTCTCATCGAAGTCGACAGGCGGAACCTGTTGCGGTTTGGGTCGGGCGTGGAAGTCGGCGTGCCGAGCTTTGATCTTCTGCACGTCGGGCTTCGCTCCCGGGCCGACCGCAACGCCGCGATCGTGACGCTTCGCCCTTGGTGCGTTCGAACCCGGCGCTGACTCGTCGCTAGCGACTGAGACGGGGGCTGCAGTTGGATTTTGCATTGCGGGTTGATTCTGCCTGTTCCGCTCAGCCTGCGGCTGCGGAATCGATACCGGAGGATTACGCCGCTGGGGAGGAGGCGCGAAAGACCCAGGAGGGTAAGCCCTCGATGCGATGTGTGGTCTGGCGGCCGGGCGGGCGGCCTGTGGGTTTGGTCTCGGTTGCGCTTCCGACGGTGTCTCGCGGTCCTTTGGGCGCTCTTTCTTACTCGCGTGCTGGTCGTCGCTTTGCTGGACTTGAGCGCTTGCGGCCAGCACCAACGAACCGGCAATCACTACAGTTAGAAACTTTCTCATATACCTGTTGGATGGAACCAGGCCCGATTTCATTCACAACTCAAAGGTAACGATTCATTAAGAAAGGAAGGAGTAAGACGGCCGCACGAAGCCTTCGCACAACCGAGGGCGTGGCAAAGGCAGAGAAGGGCTTGGAACAGTGGCGCGGGAAGGACTGACGCCCCGCGCAACTACTTGCCGCCGGAGAAATGGTCTGTGAATTGCTTGGCTATACGGGCTAATGGGCACAATCGTTGTCATTTGCATGGTGATCAGCGTCGTCGTGATGCTGGTCGGAGGCGTGATGATGATAGTGGCGGCTTTCCGACAGAGTATTCTCTGGGGCTTGGCTTATCTGCTGATTCCTTTCGCGGCATTGGTCTTTCTTTGTAAATACTGGAACGAAGCGAAGAAGGGCTTTTTCATTAATCTCGCAGGAGCCTGTGCGTTTGTGGGCTGTTGTTTCTCTTTTCCGCAAGCCCGCCCTGAGATCCTGAGCCTGCTCATGAGCCAGTGGGATCCGAGCGCTGCCGCCCCGGCAAAAAAGGAGAATGATCATGCGCAGGCGATCGAGGAAAAGCGCCAGCAGGTTGGATTGCTTCAGGCAGAACTCGCCAAGATTACGGCTGCCGCCGATGTACGATTTAAAGAATTAACCGCTCAGCGGAACACGCTGAATTCGAAGGATACGCCTGCAGTTCTGCAGTTCAATGTGGAGGCGACGGCCTATTTGAAGCAGGTCGAACAGGTGAAGGAGCTGACACAGAAGGTCACTGCTGCCAACATGGAAGTAGACGATCTCCTGGCCAGACAAGTCGAAGTCGAAAAAAAGCAGGTCGTAATCTATTCCACTTCATGGTGTTCCGTTTGCAAAACCGCCAAGAACTATATGGATAGCAAAGGGATCAAATATCGCGAAGTGGATGTAGAGAAATCGAAGGAAGGCGCAGAGGAATACCGCCGGCAGGGTGGAGACGGCAGCGTGCCGTTGAT
>Ga0157374_10005146_pt1 | contig 10968 bp, 8 predicted proteins | sample M25metaG_FD_115308 | JGI IMG/M metagenome (GOLD analysis project Ga0157374, IMG submission 115308) | Miscanthus rhizosphere microbial communities from Kellogg Biological Station, Michigan, USA - M2-5 metaG | ecosystem: Host-associated > Plants > Roots > Rhizosphere > Soil | place: USA: Michigan... | reverse complement strand
GGCAAAGGGGTCAAACACGCCTTCCGATCATGGCACCCACATGGAAGCGATTGCTAACGGCTATCTCTGGACCGGCAAGTCCTCCACCTATGCTCTTCCCCTACCGGGCGAACCGCGCGAAATAATCCCTGCTGAGTTTGTCTTCGACCGTGAAGGAGCGCAACGCGGGTGGTATGCGGGAATCGAATTCAGTGGACGTACGCGGATTTCGCTGGAGCGAAAAGGCGATGCGATAAGCATCGTTCTCGGGCTGAATCCAGATTTAGGGTTTTATCGCACTAGGCTCACTGCAGTGGATAGCTTCAAGACGCCGACTGTGTTTCTAGGAGTTTTCTCTGGTGGGGCGGATGGCGCAGCAAATCAGCTTCGACCGTGGGTGCGAAACGTGCTCGGGAATCCACTGGCATGGAAGGATTCACAATATCCCTTGCTGGTGAACAACAGCTGGGGTAGCGGAATGCAGGTGGACGAGAAGCTTGCGCTACGGATGATCGGCGATTCGAAGGAACTGGGGTTGGAGATGTTTCACATCGATGCGGGCTGGTTTCGCGGAGTGGGCGATTGGTATCCGAGCCCGACAAAGTTCCCGCACGGACTGGCACCGATTGCGGATGCCGCGCACAAAGCGGGACTTCGCTTCGGCATCTGGGTTGACTGGACCCAGGCCGCGCTCGACACAGAGCCTGGTGCACTCAATGTGAACGATCCGAAGGTGCGCGACTGGCTCGTAACGGATCTGCCGCCTGACTGGAAGCCGGAAGAGTTCAAGGGGCAGACGGTGGATCTCGGAGTCCCGGCGGCACATGACTATCTTGCCCGCGAAGTAAAGCGGATGGTGGATGACTACCATCTCGACATGATCGAGCACGATGGATATCTAGTGGCGCAAGGGTGTGTGCGCGACGATCATCCGCACGCTCCGCCGAATCGCAGCACCCTGAAGGTCAAGCACGATTGGGGTTCGTCTTTCGTTATCGCCTCCAACTCCACCGACGTCAGCTACCACGCGGTGAATGCATACTACGACATCTACGAGAAGACGCGACGGGAGCATCCCGGCCTGCTGTTCGAAATCTGCAATGATGGCGGTCGAATGGTCGACTTTGGTTCGGCCGCGCACGGCGACTACTTTTCCATCACCGATACATACGATCCCCTATCGAACCGCAGAGCGTTCTATGACACGAGTTACATGCTTCCTGCGGCCATGCTGGAGAGTTACGTAGAGAAGTGGCCTGTGCCGCACCCGGAGAATTTCCTGTATATGCTGCGTAGCGGGATGATGGGATGGCTGACCATCATGACCGATACCAACGCATGGACACCGGAACAACACAAGATAGCGGCAGAGGAATTCGAGCTATACAAGCAGAAACTTCGGCCCCTGATTCGCGATGCAAGCATCTACCACGCATCGGCGCGGCCGGATGGCGTGCATTGGGATGGCATTCAATACTGGGATTCGTCTCGCCGCAAGGGCGTGGTGTTCGCATTTCGCGGTACAACACCGCACGAGGACCATCATGCTTATATTCTGCGCGGGCTCGACGCGGCGCGGACTTACCAGTTGCATTTTCAGGATGGAAGCGCGCGCGATGCTGCGGAAAAGGGCAGCTGGCTGATGGAACATGGGCTGGAAGTGCACCTGGCGAATCCGCTCAGTTCTGAGCTGGTGTTTGTTGAAGAGGCGGGAAGCCCGAAATGACAAATGAATATCGCGATCTCGTGGCAGTTGTAACTGGCGCGGCCCAAGGGATTGGGCTTGCGATCGCAGAGGAGTTGCGGACGCGGGGCGCGCGGTTGATTCTCATAGATCGAAATGCCGAAGGGTTGGCCGCGGCAGCGGATGCCCTACGAGGCAGCGAAGTGGAATCGTGCTATGTTGTTGCCGATCTGGGAGATCCAGAGCAGATAAAAAAGCTTGCGGCAGAGGTAGAATCCATCGGCTCACGGGTAGACGTTCTGGTGAACAACGCTGGCATCGAGACCGATCAGCCCTTCGAGGAAATCACGAGCGAGCTCTTCGACCGCGTGATTGCGGTGAATCTTCGCGCACCGTTGCTCGTCACGCAGGCACTGCTGCCGCTCTTTCCCCCGACCGGCGGGGCCGTCGTTAACATCAGTTCTATTCACGCTGAACATGCATTTCCGAACTCAATACCTTACGCGTGTTCGAAGGCAGGTCTGGTGGCACAGACAAGGAATCTCGCGCTTGAGTTGGGACCGCGACACATCCGCGTGAATGCGGTCTGCCCAGGCTACATCGATACCCCGATGTGGGAGGAATGGCTCCGGTCTGCTCCAAATCCGTCCGAACTTGCGAGCCAGACGGAAGCGCTTCACCCGCTCGGCCGCAGGGGACTGCCGAAGGATGTTGCGGACGCAGCCGTGTTCCTGGCAAGTCCTCGTGCCGCGTGGGTCACGGGCACGTGCCTGGTGGTGGATGGGGGCTTAACCGTTCGGGCTCATCCTTAAGAATGCTTTAAATAGGTCTAGCAATAAAGCATTACTCCCATCGCTAAAACAATACTCGAATATCAATTTTTAGGTATTCGCAGTTTGGTTCGAACCGATAAGATGGCTCCGCCACTCATCCCGTGGGGGTCCGCTGCGATGAAGAAGCACAAGGCCGCTATCAGTGAAACTCTCAAGCAGGAGTTCAAGAAGGATCTCGAGCTCTTCCAGTACTTCCTCGTACTACTCAACAGTTCCAGCCCGATCCGAAATGTCGAGTTGATGTGGGCGGAAGATTTGGAGCTGTTCGACCCTTCGCAGCGCCCACGCATAAATACCGGAGACGCGCTGGTGCAGTTGCAACATGGAACGATTGACACGCAGGGGCGCAGTTCGCCGAGCCCCAGCACACATTTTTGTGACATCGTTCATGGCTTCGGAGCCTACGAAGAACAGACCTGCGCGAAGAGCGATAAGCCGGCAAAAGCACGCTGCCGCGCCACCGGGCGCAGTGACGTATATCCGTGCCATGTAGGGTTGACCGACATTGCGGTGCCGGTGATATGCGAGGGCAAGTACCTCGGCACTCTTTTCAGCGGGCAAGTAGTTACGGAGCCGCCCACGGAGGAGAGCTTTGCCAGGGTTCGCGAAGAATTGAAGAACCAGCCGCATATCGACTTGAATCGCCTGCAAGAGGCTTATCAACGTGTGCCAGTAGTCACTACGGCGCAGCTTGCCGAAATGGTGAGAATGCTTGAAGTTTTCGCGCGCTATCTTTCCAACACGTGGAAGCGGCTGGAGATCATGAGCGAATTTCAGCAGGTACGGGAACGGGAACTTTCGCTGGACCGGAGAGAGCTCGCGGAGAAACTGCTATCTGGGAAAATGGCTAACACCGGAACTGATGGAATGGAGATGCTCAAAAACCTGGCACGTAATGTTGGTCTGGACCGCTTGCCCGACCGATTGCTTGTCCTTAGGATGCAAACGGCGCAGGAGGATGGAGCCAACCGAAGCAACAACGCCGGAGAGTGGACCTCAGCGGAAGGGGTCGGAAAACAGCTCACTCTCGCTCGGATTGCGCATAGCATCGAGGACCGCTGCAGGAGCTGGCCAAATACATTATCTGCGGTCATTGCGCCGGGCGAAATTTGCATCTTCACCACACAAAAGTCGCGAACCCCGACCCACGAGCGGCAGCTGGTGGATGAAATTGGGCAGGCGCTATTGCGTATTGCACGCGCAAACGGGCTGCTCAACTCGCGGATCGGCATCAGCGCACTGCATCCACAAACGGGCGAACTGCTCCGCGCATATCATCAAGCGCTATCCGCACTCGACGCCGGGCGTTCCACGTTGAACTGGTTTGACGCACTTCCTGAGCGGCAGCAGCAGCCGACGCAAGCGCTGGCCCGAATTCTGAAGGCGTTGAATGCAGCAGATCCCACGAGCATCAACGCTTCGCTGCGGGAGTTTCTAGCAGCGGCGGCGCCCACCGGCACGTCGGTCGCGCAGCTTCAGCAGGCGCGGGGACTTCTGACGTGGGCTTGCGAACACCTGGCACGGGAGTTGGGCTCAATGGCTGTGAATCCGGAACCAGTGAATCAGGCGCGCGAGAAGGCTATCCAACTCATCATGGGTGCGCCGAACACGTTTGCCATGACGGACGCGTTCCGCGCCTTCATTGAGCAACTACGCCAATACGTGATGCAGCTATATAGCCAGCGGGAGCAAAAGATCGTGAGCGAAACGCACCGCATCGCGCGCGAGTTGGGACCGGATAAGGTGACCATTCAGGACATTGCTGGAAACTTGAAACTTTCTGCAGGACACCTGGGGCGCGTGTATAGCCGCACGACCGGGCAGACGCTCGAAGAGTATTTGATTCGTCAGAAACTGGAGATGGGAAAGCGCCTGCTTCTGGATCCGCGCATGCATGTGTCAGAGGTATCTGACCGTTGCGGCTTCTGCAATCCTGCTTATTTTGCCTCTGTATTCAAGAAGTATTTGCACTGCACGCCGCGGGCCTACGCTAACCAGCCGCATCGGTGGGGAGGTCCTACTTCCTTTGTTGCCGAGACCCAAGGTGTGTCCGAATAGAAAGAGAAAAGAATGCGTGCGTTGGTATATACCGCTCCGAAACAGGTATTGATAGAAGACCGTCCTCGTCCCGAAGTTCAAAAGAACGAGGTGGAGATTGCTGTTACCGCAGCAGGTATCTGCGGGTCGGATGTTTCCGGATTCCCAGGTCATAGCCGGCGGCGTATTCCACCTTTAGTGCTCGGCCACGAACTGGTAGGGCGCACCCCCAATGGCAAGCGCGTCGTTGCCAATCCCCTTATCCACTGCGGGCACTGCGTAGCCTGCATGAGTGGGGCGCAGAATCTTTGCTCGAGCTGGCGACTGTTGGGGCTGGATCGCACTGAGGGTTGCTACGCCGAATACGTTTCTCTGCCTGGCTCCCACCTGTACGAGATTCCGGATGATTTAAGCGATGCGCGGGCAGTCATGGCCGAGCCGCTGGCGAATATCGTGCACTTGTTTCGCATCGCGGCGCCGGCTCCATTCTTCCGCATGGGGATTGTCGGTGGCGGAACCATGGGCTCGCTCGCGCTGTTAGCTGCCAGGCGGCTCGGCGTCCGGGAGATCCTGGTACTGGACTTGAGCGACGCGCGGCTTCGAGTTGCCCGGCAAATGGGCGCGTCCGCAGCGGTAAATGTCTCGAGCGAAGAAGGAAGAGCAGAGGCGCGACACTTCTCGGAGCAGGGCCTCGACCTGGTGCTGGATGCTTCGGGCGTGGGAGCGGCACGACAAGCTGCATTCGATCTGTGCCGGCCGGGAGGCACCGTGGTCCTGCTGGGAATGGGCGCCGAGAAGAGCGAGATTGACTTCGTGACCAGCATCCGCAAAGAGCACAGAGTGGTGATGTCGTTTGCCTATACGGCAGTCGACTTTGAACGTTCGTTGTCTCTGCTGATCGCCGGTGAAATCGATCTGACCCCCTGGACAGTGGAGATGGCGTTGGAAGACGGCCAACAAGCTTTTGATCGCATCACCACAAACCCGGGAGACACGCTGAAGATCCTGTTGCGCGTCCATTGAGCGGGTCGAGATCGGCCAGGAAGGTTTCCTCATGTACGGACGCATTGCGTGTCGGCTTGCTATGTTGTTATCGATGGCCTCCCCGCTTTTCGCACAGATGCCTCTTCCCTCTCTTCATGACGGCGCTGTGCTGTCCGGGCCCGGCGAGTTCCAGCACCAAGGTGAACTGTTTGTACAAGGCCGGGTAACGCTGCGAAACATGACGTTGCATCTGCGCGGGCCAATTCGCGTTGCCACGGGCGCAGCCCTCCAGATCGAGAACGTGCATCTGCTTGTGTCTGATCCCGCAGGCGCGCCCAATGGTACGAGCGGCTTGAGGTGCGAGGGACCAGCTCACGTCATTATCCGCGAGTCGACGATGGCGCCGGTCGGCTCGGCGCATCCCATGTGGCTTCTCAAGGGTGATGTGGATGTGAATGGCTTCGCCACGACGAATTCCGAATTTCATCTCGATCATGTTCACGGTCGGCTGAACGGATTGAAAATTTTCGAGCTTGAGGTCTCGCGTGAGAGCAAGGTTGCTGCGCAGGGCTTGGACCTGGTGTTTCTTTCTACGCATTCAGGCGAGGATGATCATCTGCGGTTCGAGAACATTCCAGTAGACCATGCCTTCACGCGAACGTTGGACCTCGGTTCGGGAGCAAACGCGCACCTTACCGACGCGCGCATACAGTTCTTTCTGCTGTATGTGCACGGAAGGTCGACTGCCGACCTGGCGCACATGGACCGGGTACAACTTGCGCTTTCGCCCGATTGTGAAGGGGTGTTGCATCTGCCCAAGGGGCGGCTTGGATCTGCATCACAGCCTGCGGCCTTCCCTGAACCCCACGCTTCGAATTGCCCCTTCCACATCACGCTTGACGATGTCAACGTCGATACATGGGATGTGTATGCAGGCGGGAATGCGAAGCTCACGCTGAACGATTCAGAGATTGATGAGCTGATAGCCAGTGGTCGTGCGAACCTCACGGTCGTCAAATCAAATGTGTATGCCGACTGGCTTGGCGTGAACGACGATGCGGTTATGACGATTGAGAACTCGACAGTGGGTGCTCTTCGCCTGGCGGCTAGGCGGCCAGATCTCGCAACGAGCCAGGCGCGCATTACTGGTCGGGGACGAGCAACCTTCAAAAGAGTTCGATTCGATTGTGGAGTTATAGCAGAGGACAATTCGATCGTGTCGATTACGCAGTCCGTCCAGCCTCCGAAATATGTAAAGACGTCGGGGCACGCCAAAATCCAACAATAGGGCTACGGCAGACGCTGAAGGCGTAAAACATGCTACCCATTCAGGAAGCGGTAGCGCTCGATCGTTTCGGGATTTAGCGTTACGCCCAGGCCCGCAGCCTGCGGAACACGGACGCATCCATCGTCTTCCACTGGGAAATGCTCGCGGGTTGTCTGCCAGCGGAGCGGTGAATGGCTCAACGAAAACTCGAGAGGCTCCTCGTTTGGTTGTGCAGCGAGGAAGTGCAGATTTGCGGCGATTTCGATATTCGTTTTGTAGCCATGTGTAATCACACGCTTGCCCCGGGCATACGCAGCAGAAGCAATTTGCTGGATTCCCGTAAAGCCGCCCACCTGCGAGATGTCCGGCTGGCAGATGCTGGCGCCACCGCGGTCCATCATTTCGATGAATTCGCGCACATGAGTCAGACCTAGATCGCCCACGCCTGTCGGAATGCCGTGACAGCTCATCTCGAGGTGGCCTTCGACGTCGTCCAATAGCAAGGGTGCTTCAAGGAACCATAGCCCGATATCGCGGTAGATGGGGAAAAGTTTCAATCCGTCTTGCGCGGTGCGGTAGGAGAGGGCAGCGTCCACAATCAAATGCGCATTGTCGCCAGCCTGTTTGCGCGCTGCGCCCAGCAATCGGCCAGTGAGTGCAATGTCATCGAGCCACCATGGGTCTGCTGCGAACTTGAAGTTCCGCAATTTCTTCGACTGCCCTTCAGCAACCTGGGCACGGACACCTTCCTCCGTCCGCGCCATCGGGTAGATGGTGCCATAGGCAGGAACGCGGTCCCGCTTTCCGCCGCCGAGGAGTTCGTGGACCGGCTTGCCTTCGATCTTCCCCTTCAGGTCCCACAGCGCCAGATCGACGCCGCCGATCGCGTGCATGGCGAGTCCGCGGCGTCCCACATAATCGGTCGAATCGTACATGCGATGCCAAAGCCTTACCGGATCGGAAGGGTCCTGTCCGATAAGAACTGCCGAAAGCGAACGGGCATGGTTGTGAGCGGAAGGCCCCTTCACGATGGCCTGGATGGCGGGTGCCATTGACTCTGTTTCGCCTATGCCCGTGATTCCCTCGTCGGTATGAACCACCAGCACGCAATCGTCGTAGGAGCCGTCAAAGAGCTCGATCAGCGGATCTTCGGCGCGCAGATGAATTGCCTCAATGGCAGTAATCTTCATGGCCATTCTCCGGGTTAAGACGCCGTGATGATAAAGCGTCTCGCTTACGGCAGGTAAGCGTGAGGGTGTTAGAACGAAAGAATTATCCGCAAAACACGGGCGAGGCGGCAGGTAAGGCATTGCCGGGCAGTCTGCATAGCCTTTATGCTCGGCCAGTGGAATCCACCTCAGTTTCCAATCTGGCACGTCCCGCGCGCATTCCGAAATGGCTCCTGTGGTCGTTGCTGACCATTTTGCTGTGGGGCACGTGGGGTCTTGTTTCTAAGATCGCATCCACTGGCGTGGACGCCTACATGAACCAGTTGCTATATACGGCCGGCCTGGTGCCGCTCTTGGTTTTCGTGGCGATCACGGTTCATCGGGACCGAACTGGAAAGAGTGCGAGCCGGAAGATGGGAATCTTCTGGGCATTTCTCACCGGCATACTGGGCGGTGTGGGCAACATCGCGTTCTTTCAAGCGCTGGTGAAGGGGGGCAACGCTTCAGTGGTCGCACCGGTCACAGCTCTCTTTCCCATGGTTACGGTTCTGCTGGCAGTAGTGTTTTTGAAAGAGAAGCTTGGCCGTACCCAGTGGCTCGGCTTGGCGTTGGCGTTTGCCGCCATTTATATGCTTAGCGCGTAGAGAGGGGGGAACGACCGTATGCATCTCTGGCTTGGGTTCTCCATCCTGGCGCTTGTTCTTTGGGGAATTTCCGGAATCACACAAAAGCTGGCCACAAACAGGATCACCAGCGAGAGATCGTTCTTGTGGTTCTGCTGGGCCATGTTTGCATTGTCTGCGGTGGTGATGCTTGTCGTACATCTCCAATGGGGACTCGGAAGGCTCGTGGTGATTTCCGCCATAGCGGGAGGTGCACTGAATGGCATTGGAGCCTGGACGAGCTTCCGGGCACTGGAATCGGGTGGCAAAGCGTCCGTAGTGATTTCGTTGGTGTCGCTCTATCCCCTGCTCACGGTTTTGCTGGCGGTGCTGATCCTGGGAGAGCGGCTTACCGGTTTGCAGACGATGGGCGCTTTTACTGCCATTGGCGCGGCGATCCTTCTTTCCGTGGAGACTCCATCAGCGCGGGCTTGATCAGGACCTTCAGCCCTGAATACCAGGAAGAATGCGCCCGTCTTCCGCCATTCCGCCGATCGAATCCATCCCCTCCTGTACTGAAAAGAGCACGCTGGTTGCGAGGGTTTCTCCAGGGGCAAGCACGCGCGCTCTTCCGCTGTCGATCATCGACTGAATGCGGAATGGATACCCTGTAGCGGGTTCGAGAACCGCGACATTCAGATCATTCCACCCGCCGTGCGTGGCAAATAGCCAGCAGCTCGAGAAGACTTGCGGGTCAAAGCGTAGTGCGGCGGCGAGCTGATTGGATCTGTTGGTAATTCCACACCAGCCCTCTCGGTAATCTGTTCCGTAAAAGAAATGGAGCGCTTGCGATGAGACTTCTGGCACGTTGCGAAGATCGAGCCTGCCGGCTGCGGTATCGGCTATCGGCCAGTAGAAAACGGGAGGAGCCGTCTCGAGAGTCCCCGGAAAATCCATCTCGCGGACAACCTTCATGGCAGGAAAATCGATGCGGTGTTGCGCAGAGACGGCGAATGCAGGATGCAGCTTCCAAAGGAACGGTAGCGGCATTGAACCCTGGTTGGTGAGCCGGTATTCCAATTCGAGGACGCGACTGTCTCTGCGTAGGATTAGCGATCGTTCGGCAAGAAAGTGCGTAATCGGAGTGTGGAAGCGGAGATCGATGCGAACGAGACTTCCTTCCTCGCGGGGTGTCGCGTCCCATGAGCCCGTCCACAATTCCCCATGATCGGGAACCTGCAGACCCGCCAAGATGCCTGCTTCATCGTTGGGAAAGAGGTCGTCCCAGCCACCGCACCAGTTGTCATCATAGGAAGCGTGCAGCGCCTGGGCAGAAGGTGGCAGGCCCGAATGGTTCCACAAAATATCGGCAGCGAGCGGCTTGTAGGTGATTTGCCAAATGCGTGCCCCAGCTTCCGGTAGGACAACGATCCGAAGGAACGCGTTTTCCAGAATGACGGTGCGAAGCGAGTTGATGGATTGCCCGGGGCCGATACGAAGTTCTGACATCCTGGTCAGAGTACATTGCCAATGGGATTAAGGTAAGCGGGGAAAGGGCTGGTTTACGAAGATTTGAATCGGTTCCGCGATATTCGATGCTCAAGGAATAGTCGCAAATTCGAACGCGTCGCCTCGCGACGACGATGTGCGCGTTCCAAGTGGGATAATCTGATGCACGCGCTGAGTTGCAAGCAGTTCCCATCGATCCAGGAGTTTTCATGCTGCGCCGACTTGTAACGTTTCTCTTGCTTGGCACGCTCGGTTCCCCGCAAGAGGCTACTAAGACATCTTCGATGGATAAGGCACAACTCGCGCCTGACTTTCCGGTTTGGTCAACGGAACGGACGCAGCCGAACAGGTATATCTCTGCGCACGGCATTCGTGGCTTCGCCGGGGGATACTCTGAAGACGGCTTGGAATTCTGGAGTTTTCCGCTACAACTTGTATCTGGGTACCAGCTCAGGTTCGCGTCGCCCGAAGCACCCATCGTTTCTGCGAACAGCATGCTGACGTCAGTTGAAGTTGATCCTGTCGGAGTAACCCGCATCTATACCGCGCCGGACTTTCGCGTGCGGGAACGTATTACGACGCATGCGGAGGAGCCGGGGCTTCTGGTGCGTCTTGTCGTGGAGGGGCGGAACGACCTCCAGATTGAGGTGGACTTTCGGCCGTCGCTCAATTTGATGTGGCCGGCCGGAATCGGTGGCCAGGAGACCTTGTGGGACGAGAGTGCGCGAGGCTTCCTTTTGAGCGAACCCTCGCGACAATTCCGAGCCCTCATTTCGTCACCCCAGACAAAGGCACACAGTGAATTGAATAATGATCGCCGTGGCAGCGATTTCAACCGTCTCACCACTCTCACACTCAAACCGGTAGCCTGTGCGGCTGGACAATGCGCAACCCTGGTGTTCGC
>Ga0157374_10005145_pt1 | contig 10968 bp, 9 predicted proteins | sample M25metaG_FD_115308 | JGI IMG/M metagenome (GOLD analysis project Ga0157374, IMG submission 115308) | Miscanthus rhizosphere microbial communities from Kellogg Biological Station, Michigan, USA - M2-5 metaG | ecosystem: Host-associated > Plants > Roots > Rhizosphere > Soil | place: USA: Michigan... | reverse complement strand
CTACTCGACGCTGCTGCTCGCGCCGCTCGCCGGCGTCGGTGCGCTGCTCGCGGCGATCGTCCTCAGCCGCCGCTCGTTCTTCGAGACCGTCGTGCGCTCGCGCACGCAGACGGGGGGCGGGTCGACGTCCGTCCACTTCAACGTCTACACGTTCGTCCCGGACGTGCGCCACTCGCACCCGCTGTTCGGCCTCGGCCTGAACAACTTCTCGATCTTCTACGAGTTCGAGACCGGGAAGTCGAACTGGGGCCCGCACTCGTTCTACGTCGCGCTCATCGTCGAGACGGGGCTCGTCGGCGCGGCCGTCTTTCTCCTGTTCCTTCGCTACCTGTTCCTCCGGCTGCGTGCCTCCCGTGAGCTCGGGCGACGCTTTGCTGCCGAGGGACTGGCGCTCGCGCGGCGTGTGCGGCCGCTTGCGTGGGGGATGACAGCCGCCCTGGCGGGGACGATGGCGGCGAACTTCTTCTACCTGACGATGCAGTTCTATTACTTCTACGCGTTTGCGGTGCTGGTGCTCGCGCTGCCCATCGTGTTCGCGCGCAGAGAATCAGGTTGAAGTCCGTCGACTTCACCTCGTTTGGTTCCGCACGCGGCCTCGCACGCATCGGTGTCACCGTCTGTGTCGTATTGACGGTTGCCGTCACGCTTCGCTGGTTCTTTCACGACGCGCTGCCCGGCCAGGATCACTGGGCTTCGCTCAACTCGAGCCAGACCTACGCAGAGCGAACGTTCCCCTCGGACGAGTTCATCGGGAGCGGTCGCGTGGCGGACGACGCGCGCCTATGGATGCCGCGTGATGCGACCTATCGCGTCCTGGTCGGCCCGAAGTACGAGAACTCGCCGTGGGACTGGGCCGCGCCGAACTTCTACGCGGGCTTTCTTCTTCCCCGTCAGCGTGACGACGTGGCCGCGAAGTGGGTTCTCTGTCTCGGCTGCGACGTGAGCGCGCTCGGCAAGAGCTTTCACGTTCTCTCGAACGGGGGCAACGGTGTCGTTTTCGGGCGGCTCGGCGCGTGACAGTTCGCGCAATCGTTGGACTCGTCGTCTTCAACGTTCTGTTGGCGGCGCTGGGAAGTGCGGTCCTCTCCGCGCTTCGGCCTGCGACGACTCGGAAGCAACTCGTGCGTCTGGCCGGCGTGGCGTACTTGCTCGGCGTGGCGGCTCTGATGGTCGCGCTGACCCTCCTGATCGTGCTCGGCATTCCAGTGAACCTGCTCACTACCGTGTTGACCGGAGCGGTGATCTTCGCCGCAGCCTGGCTGCTCGGAAGACGGAGACGCACTCAGCCTGTCCGCGGTGCAAGCGAGCCGGCAGTGCTCGTGTCGATGTGGAGCGCCGCCCTCCTCGCTCTGCTCGCGGTCTCTCTCGAGGCCGTCTTTCGCAAGGGTCGGCTCCAGGGGTTGATCGAGTTCGACGGCTGGGACTCTTGGGGTCCGAAAGCCAAGGCGCTCTACCACTTCGGCCACCTCGATCCGCACTTCCTCGCCTCCCTTCCGGGCGGCTCCTACCCGCCCGGCCTGCCGGCGTTGCTCGCGACGGGCTTGCACGCGATCGGATCCGCGGATGTCGTCACGCTGCATTTGCAGTACTGGTTCCTCGGGGTCGGCTTCGTCGCGGCCCTCCTCGGCCTCCTCGCGACGCGCGTGACGCCGCTCCTTCTGCTGCCTTTCGTGTCGATGGTTTTCGTCATGCCCGACATCCGCAGTCGCTCCGTGGACATGTACGGGGACCTGCCGCTCGGATTCTTCATCGCGACGGCGGCGCTGCTCGTCGCTCTCTGGCTGGAGGAGCGGCGGGAGTGGCAGTTGCCCGCCGCATCGCTCCTCGTGGCGGCTGCGGCGCTCACGAAGCGCGAGGGCGTGATCCTCGCCGGCTGCGTTGTCGTTGCGGGTTTGGTCGCATCCTCGGACCGTGCACGCAAGGATTGGCCTCGTCTCCTCGTGGTTCTCCTGGCCGCCGTCGGGGCGACCTTGCTGTGGCAGATCTGGTTGTGGGCCAAGGGGCTTCCGAGCAACGGGCCGTCCGGAGGGCTGCATTTCCTCACGGATCTGCGCCGTGGGTGGGACTCCCTTCACGTCGTCATGAACAATCTCTTCACTTTCGATCTCTGGCTGCTGTCGTTGACGATCGCGCTTGCAGCCGCCGGCCTGTGTCTGCTCGTGCGGGCCTGGCGGCTCGCGCTGTACCTCGCCGCGCTGATCGTGGCCAGCGTGCTCGGCTGCACGGTGATCCTCTGGTCCGATTCCAACCTGCAGCTCACGGACGTCAACGTCGTCTCACGTCTTGTCGGGACCGTGGCTCTGACGGCTGTGGCGATCACCCCGCTCGCGCTGCAGCGTGCGTGGGACGCCGGTGACGGTCCGAGTCGAGAGGTCGCGGTGCGAAGGCCGCCTGTCTGGCAAGCGGCCTTTGCGTGGGGACTCGTCGTTGCGGCGGCGATCGCCTACCCAGCCACGCTTCTCGCGGCAGGGGGAGCACGGTTTCCGAATGCCTCAGACTGCGTCCACGCCCCGTCCGGAAGTGGGAGCGTTCTGGTGGTGTTCGGTCATGCGGCCTCGTACGACGATGCCCTCCGGCTCCGGTCGCGGGCGGTTGCACTAGGGACCAAACCAATCCGGCTCGCCCAGGACGGCTGCGGCAGGATCCGTGTGTCCGTCGCCGCTGCATCTAGCGCCGAAGGTGAAGAGACCGTGCGTCGGGCAAGGACAGCGGGACTATCGGCCGCGCTCGAAGCCGAGCCATCGACCTGAGCCCCGAGCGACCAATGCGCCTTGCCGTCCTCACGACGTCGTACCCGCGGTATCCGGGAGACGCAGCCGGGCGATTCGTCGCTGACGCGGTCGAACACGTGCGCGCGCGTGGTGTCGGCGTCGAGGTCGTGGGGCCGGAGCAGTTCCGCCACTACGGGATCGCGTACGGCCACGGCGTGCTCGGCAATCTGCGCAGGCGGCCTTGGTTGGCACTCTTCGTGCCTGCGCTGCTCGCCGGCTTCGTTCGCGCTGCTCGCCGAAGTGACGCCGACCTCGTGCATGCGCACTGGCTTCCGGCCGGGTGGGTCGCCGCCCGGGCCGGCAAGCCCTACGTCGTGCAGGTGTGGGGAACCGACGTCGAGCTGGCACGCCGTGCACCTGCGCTCGCCCGTGGCGTCTTGCGGCGTGCGCGGCTCGTGATCGCGGCATCAAACGAGCTCGCCGACGACGCACGAGCGCTCGGCGCCCGGGAGGTGCGCGTGATCCCCAGCGGCGTCGACCTGCCCGCCCGGGTCGGCGAGGAGGCTCAGCCGCCTGAAGTGCTCTATGCCGGACGCCTCTCGCCGGAAAAGGGCGTGCTCGAGCTGGTCGAGGCCGCCGAGGGTCTCAACCTCGTCGTCGCCGGTGACGGGCCGCTGCGAGCACGGATTCCCGGTACACAGGGCTTCGTGCCGCACGATGAGCTGCAGAGGCTGTACGCACGTGCCGCGGTGGTGGCCTGCCCTTCGAGGCGTGAGGGGTTCGGCGTCGCCTGCCTGGAAGCGATGGCCCACGGCCGCCCCGTCGTCGCAACCGCTGTCGGAGGTCTGCGGGACCTCGTCGTAGACGGGGAGACCGGCCTCGTCGTCCCTCCCCGCGACCCGGGCGCGTTGCGGTCGGCGCTCGAGCGGCTGCTCGGCGACCCCGAGCTCCGGCGCCGCCTCGGTGCTGCGGGCCGGGAGCGGGCCCGTGAGCGGTTCTCCTGGGCAGCGGTCACCGACGCCACCATGGCCGCATACGCCGAAGCTGTAGGGACAATGGAGCAGTGAAACGCGCCCTCATCACCGGGATCGGCGGGCAGGACGGCTCGTATCTCGCCGAACTCCTGCTCGAGCGCGGCTACGCGGTAGCCGGCCTGGTACGGCCCGGCGCAGCCGAATACCCGAACCTCGAGGCGGTCCGGGACCGGATCGAGCTACTCGAGGCGGACCTCCTCGACGAACGGTCGCTCGCCACGGCCCTCGAGGCAGCGCGTCCCGGAGAGGTCTTCAACCTCGCCTCGCCCTCGTTCGTTCCGGCATCTTGGGAGCGACCGGTCACGACCGCGGAGTTCGCCGCGGTCGGCGCGACGTCCCTACTCGAGGCGATCCGCGCCGTCGACCCGACGATCCGGTTCTACCAGGCGTCGTCGAGCGAGATCTTTGGCGAACCGCGCGACAGCCCGCAAACCGAACGCACACCGCTCGACCCGGTAACGCCGTACGGCGTCGCGAAGGCGTATGCGCACTTCATCGTCAACTCATATCGCCGTCAGTACGGCCTGTTCGCCTGCTCCGGGATCCTCTACAACCACGAGTCGCCGCGGCGGCCTCTGGACTTCCTGCCGCGTAAGGTCGCGCACGGGGCGGCGGCGATCTCACTTGGCCGGCAGGACGAGCTGGTGCTTGGCGATCTCGATGCGCGGCGCGACTGGGGCTACGCCGGCGACTACGTCCGAGCGATGTGGCTGATGCTGCAGCAGGATGAGCCGGGTGACTACGTCGTCGCATCGGGAGACAGCCACTCGGTGCGCGAGCTCGTCCAGTCCGCGTTCGCACACGTGGGACTCGACTGGCAACAGTACGTTCGCGTCGATCCAGCGCTCCAGCGAGGGGCTGCCGAGTTGCATCGGCTCGTCGGAGACGCTTCGAAGGCCCGAGCCGGTCTTCGCTGGCAGCCGGAAATGGGCTTCGAGAAGCTCGTGCAGCTCCTCGTCGAGGCCGACCTCGACCGACTACGCGCAGGAGCCGGAGCCGCGACGCGCAGCGACTAGGACGTTCGGCCAGAGTTGGACTCCGCCGGTTTCTACGGGCGGAGCGTCCAGTACGCGACGGAAGAGCCGGATGCTCTCGCTTCGTCCCACGCGCATTGGGCCGATGACGACGCTACGCACGTTCAGCCTTTCGAGCTGGCAGAGGATTCGTTGGCGTGCGTCGGCGGTCACAGGCGGAGCAAGATCGCCGGCCTGGATGGCGATCATCCGTTTGAAGAGTGGCGACGTGGCGTCGCGCGGATCGAAGCGCCCACTGGCGTGGATGACGTAGCCCTCGGGCATCCGGAAGCGCATGTCCGCTCGTGCCTGCCAGACCATCGGCCGGGACGTGCCGCCGAGCGGTGACGCGTACGGAGCGATCAGTGCAACAGAGTCCTTCGGGATCGCGTGTGCACCAGCCGAGAAGAACCGCGGCGTGTCGTCTCTGCCGATGGAGTACGGCAGCGCCGGCAGCAGAGGAGCCAACGCGACGACAAGTACGGCGCACAGCGCGGCCTTGCTACCGGTTGCTTGGAGCGGAAAGCGGTCTACGAAGACCGCGAGTAGCAGGCCGAGCAACAGGAACATGATCAGTGCGAGACGTGCCGGGAGGATGCTCTCGAAAAGCGGCAGGCGCTGTGGAATCGCCCACGGCAGCGGCATCGACAGCGAGTGCCCGGCCACGTGCAGACGCGGTCCGAGCGAGAGAATCACTATGAGCCCGAGCAGAAGCGCGACGAAGCGGACAAGCTTGTCCGACCAGTAACGGACGACCGTGAAGCTGACCAGGAGTAGCAAGGGAATCCCGATGTAGCCGCCGAGCTCCGTCGGACCGCTGAAGCGGTTGAAGAGGTCGGTCGTCGCATCGGGGCTGAGTTGCTGCCTGTATCCAGGCACGACGAACTGCAGAAGGTCCAGCACGAAGACGTTGTGAGGCTGCACCGGCCCGGTCACATGCTGCGGGCCGTAAAGTTGGACGTACAGCGGATACGCATCGAGCGCGAGCGCTGTGAGTGCGGCGAGTCCGAGACCACGAAACGCGTAGGGCAAGTGCGGGCGGACGGATTTGCGGTGTAGAAGTGCGAGCAAGAAGAGCCCGACGACGGCGATGAGGAAGCACAACGCCACCTGCTCTTCTCCCGTCAGGAGCTGTAAGCCCGTCGCTGCTCCGAGCAGCAGTCCCAGCACGTAGGGCGAGCGGCGCTGTCGGACGACGATCTCGTCGAGCAGGAGCAGGACCAGCGGCGGATAGACCGCGAGGCTCATGTGGGGATGCCCGCCCGCGTGAGCGAACATGAACGGACTGAACCCGTAGAGCAACCCGCCGATCGCCGCCGCCTCGTTGCGGTGCACGTAGCGCCGGAAGACGAGGTACCCGCACCACGCGGAGAGGGCAAGCGAAAGTGTGACGAGGACGTTGTAGGAGAGGATCGCTCCCGCAAGGAGCGTCACCGGCGCGAGCAGGAGCGCCGGAAAGAGCACGGACGTGTTCCACATCAGGTTGAACCCGTCTGGATAGCTCAAGTAGTTGCTGAGGAACGGGTTGTGTCTCTCGGCAAGGGCAAACGGCAGCCAGCGCAGGTGCCAGATGAAGAGCGGCGGATCCGGGTCGCCCCCGATCCAATGGTCGGTCGGCGATAGCCAGGTGTTCGAGAAGGCGGCGACGGCAAGCGCGAGATAAAGAAGCAGCGCGATCAGCGGAAACGGGAGGATTCGTGGTGGGGAGCGCCGCATGAAGCGTGGGAAGTACCACGCCTGCGTCGATCCCTGCGTCAGTAGCATGCCGCCAATGGCTAGCGGAGACGGCCGGAGACTTCAGATCGACGGTGCCGAGATCCACGACGGCGGCGCGTGCTACGTCATCGCCGAGATCGGCAACAACCACCAGGGCAGCCTCGAACAGGCGAAGCAGCTGGTGGACGCCGCGAAGGAATGTGGCGCCGACGCCGTCAAGCTGCAGAAGCGCGCGAATCGCGCGCTGTACACCCGCGAGTTCTTCGATCAGCCTTACGACAACGAGTTCAGCTTCGGGCGTACCTACGGCGAGCATCGCGAGGCGCTCGAGCTGTCGGCAAGCGAGCTTGCAGAGCTCCAGGCGCACGCGCGCGAGATCGACATCACGTTCTTCGCGACCGCGTTCGACTTCGAGAGCGCCGACCTCCTCGCGGAGCTCGACGTGCCGGCGTTCAAGTTCGCGTCGGGCGACATCCGCAACACGCCGCTGTTGCGTCACGTGGCCGCTTTCGGGAAGCCGATGATTCTCTCGACCGGCGGCGCGGACCTTGCCGACGTCGACCGCGCGGTCGAGGCCATCCTGCCCCTCAATGGCCAGCTCTGCGTTCTGCAGTGCACAGCCGCCTATCCCGCCGACACGGACGACCTGAATCTGAACGTGATCACCACGCTGCGCGAACGGTTCCCGGATCTCGTCATCGGGCTCTCCGATCACCAGAACGGTATCGCGATGGCGCTCGTTGCCTACATGCTCGGAGCGCGTGTGATCGAGAAGCACTTCACGCTGAATCACGCCGCGAAGGGCACAGACCATGCCTTTTCGCTGATGCCCGAGGGAATGCGGAAGCTCGTCCGCGACCTGCAACGCGTTCCGGGCGCGCTCGGCGATGGCGTCAAGCGTCCCCTCGAGATCGAGGAGGCGCCGATTCGGAAGATGGGCAAGAAGCTTGTCGCGGCACGAGAGCTCGAGGAAGGACACACGTTGGCGGCCGAGGACATCGCGATCAAGTCGCCCGCGGACGGCGGCCTGCCGCCGTACAAGCTCGAGAGCATCGTCGGCCGGCGATTGACCCGGCGGCTGACGCCGGATGAGAGCGTCGAGCTCGATGACCTCGAGCCGGCCGAGGAACCGGTCGCGGTGCACGCAGCTCCACGCCCGTGACCGAGCTGCGTCCGCTGCTCGAGCGGGTGCGCTTCGCGATCTTCGACTTCGACGGCGTCTTCACGGACAACCGCGTCTGGGTGAACGAGCGCGGTGAGGAGTCGCTGGCCTTCTCGCGGAGCGACGGTCTCGGCCTGCGCCGACTCGACGAGGTCGGAGTTCGCTACCTGATCGTCTCGATGGAGAAGAACGCGATCGTCGGTGCCCGCGCGAAGAAGCTCGAGATCGACTGCGTGGAAGGAGTCGACGACAAGCTCTCGGTCGTGCGGGGCCGTGCCCTCGACCTGGGTGTGACTCTCGAGGACACGGCCTTCCTCGGCAACGACATCAACGATGCGGAGTGCCTGCGCGCGGTCGGAATCCCGGTCGTGCCGGCGGACGCCTGGCCCGAGGTGAAACCCTTCGCGCACTGGGTGCTTTCCCGTCCGGGCGGCAGCGGCTGCGTGAGAGAGTTCTGCGACGCAGTGTGGGAGGCTCAACGCTAGTGCCTATGACCGATCTGTTCTCACTCGAAGGCAAGGTCGCCGTCGTGACCGGCGGCGCCGGCCAGCTCGGCGGCGAGATCGCGCGCGGTCTCGCGGCGTGCGGGGCGGAGGTCGCAAGCTTCGACATCGACGAGACGCAGGAGAGCGACGGCGTCCGTGGTTTCCGGGTCGACGTCACCGACCGCAGCGCGATCGAACAGGTGACGGCGAAGCTTTCCCAGGCGCCGCACGTGCTCGTGAACGCTGCCGCCCTCGACTCACCGCCGGACGCGCCGGCCGAGGAGGCCGGCCGGTTCGAGGACTATCCGTCGGAGTCGTTCGACGAGGTGATGCGCGTGAACGTGAAAGGAACCTTGCTCGCCTGCCAGGTCATCGGTGCACGCATGGCGGACGCGGGACGCGGCTCGATCGTCAACGTCTCGTCGATCTACGGGATGCTCTCACCGGTCCAGGAGCTTTACGACTTCAGGCGCACGGACGGCGAGGAGTTCTTCAAGCCGGTCGCCTATTCGGTTTCGAAGTCGGCGCTCTACAACCTCACGCGCTACCTCGCAACCTATTGGGCGAAGAGCGGCGTGCGCGTCAACACGCTCACGCTCGCCGGCGTGTGGAACGAGCAGCCGCAGGAATTCCTCGATGCGTACACCGCGCGCATGCCGCTCGGCCGGATGGCCGAAGCTCGCGAGGTCGTCGGTCCGGTCGTCTTCCTCGCTTCGGATGCGTCGTCTTACGTGACCGGTGCGAACGTCATCGTCGACGGCGGCTGGTCTGCCTGGTGAACGCGACGGTCGATCCGGACCCAGTCGGTCGGGATCTGAGGGCACGAGCTCCGTTCCGTGTCTAGCGCGAGCGCTCGTCCCGTTGCGTACTCGAACATCTGATTGCCGAGGCCGCCTGAGAGCTGGACAGCCGATCACCGTCCGTTGAGTGTACGTTCGGGGTCGGTGGGCTCAGAGATTAGAAACCTCATCGACGGTCGTCGGGGAGAAGCTGCCGGCGGCGGGCGCTTCGAGAAGCTGCGTCCGGCGGACGGCTCGCTCCTGTGCATGGCGCCGCGCTCGGACGAGCCCGACGTTGCGGCTGCGATTGCGGCTGCGCGTAGCGCTCAGCGTGAGTGGGCGGCCAGGACTCCGGTGGAACGTGGCGAGATCGTGCGCGAGCTCGCGTTCGCGTTGCGCACGCGGCGCGATGAGGCCGCCGCGATCGTCGCCGAGGAGACGGGAAAGGCGCTCGAGCTCGCGCTCGGCGAAGCCGACGCTGCCGTCGAGATGGGCTTCTTCGTTGCAGGGGAAGGGCGCCGCCTCTACGGACGTACGACCACGTCGGCCATGCCGAACCGCACTGTGCTGGTGACGCGCCGTCCGGTTGGGGTTGCGGGCCTGATCGTCTCGTTCAATACCCCTTTGCCGAACTACGCCTGGAAGGTGTTCCCGGCGGTGTTCTGCGGCAACAGCGCGGTGCTGAAGCCGTCCGAGCACACGCCCGCGTCGGCCGCGTTCTTCGGCGAGCTCTGCCAGGAGCTCCTTCCGCCCGGGGTGCTGAACGTCGTCCACGGGCTTGGCGCGGAGGCAGGCCCGCCGCTCGTCGAGTCATCCGACGTGGACCTCGTCAGCTTCACGGGCTCGGCCGAGACGGGCCGGACGATCGCGGAACGCGCGGGTGCGCGGCTCGCGAAGGTGGTTCTCGAGCTGGGTGGGAAGAACGCGCTCGTCGTCTGCGACGACGCGGACCTCGACCGGGCGGTCGAGTGGTCCCTCGCGTCGTCGCTCTCGAATGCCGGACAGCGGTGTGCTGCGGCGAGCCGCATCGTCGTCTTCGACTCCGTGTACGACGAGTTCCGCGAACGCTTCCTCGCAGGTGCGCGGAGCTACGAGACCGGGCCGGTGATCAGCGAGGAGAGTCTCGAACGCATCCTGCGCGCCCTTGAAGGTGCGAAGGTCGTGGCGGGCGGCAACCGGCTCGACCGCCCGGGCTGGTGGCTCGCACCGACGGTCGTCGAAGACGTCGCTTCCGGCGCGTCGCTCTCCCACACCGAGCTCTTCGGCCCGGTTGCGCTGCTGTATCGCGTGCGCGGCCTCGAGGAGGCGATCGCGCTCGTGAACGACTCGCCGTATGGGCTCACCTCGGCGATCCACACCGCGAGCCTGCATCGCGCGATGCGCTTCGCGGACGAGGTCGAGGCAGGCGTGGTCGTCGTCAACGGCGGCACGCACGGCAGCGAGCCACACATGGGCTTCGGCGGCGTGAAGCAGTCCGGCACGGGCTGGCGGGAAGCGGGCATCGAGGCGCTCGACGTCTACACGGAGTGGAAGTACGTCAACCTGATCGCCGATCCGGCCAAGACCTGAAAGCCTTCTGCGACCTGTGGAGAACCCGTCACACTTCCGTCACCATGTCCGACACCGGGACGTGGCCTGAGCGGCCGTGACGGCTTCTGCCACAGTCGCTGTGCTCGGCCCTGGGGCCGTTGGCGGAGTGCTCGCCGTCGGGCTCGTCCGCTCAGGCGTTCGGGTTATCTGCATCGCCCGCCCGGACACGGCCGCACTGATCGCGTCCGAGGGACTGACCCTGAAACACGGCCCGGAGGACGAGACGGTGCGCCCCGAGGCGACCACGGAGCTCCGCGAGCCGGTCGACCTCCTGCTCGTGACGGTGAAAGCGCCCGCGCTCGACGATGCGCTCGGGCGGCTCGAGGCGCCGGTCGAGACCGTCGTCCCGCTGCTCAACGGCATCGAGCACATGGACACGATCCGCCGGCGCGTCCCGGACGCTCGCGTCGTCGGCGCCACGATCGGGTGGATCGAGGCCTGGCTCGACCGGCCGGGCGTGATCGTGCAGAACACGCCG
>Ga0157374_10005144_pt1 | contig 10968 bp, 9 predicted proteins | sample M25metaG_FD_115308 | JGI IMG/M metagenome (GOLD analysis project Ga0157374, IMG submission 115308) | Miscanthus rhizosphere microbial communities from Kellogg Biological Station, Michigan, USA - M2-5 metaG | ecosystem: Host-associated > Plants > Roots > Rhizosphere > Soil | place: USA: Michigan... | reverse complement strand
GGGAATTCTATTCGAGCAAATACCCATCCAGCAAGTGTTTCCAGAAGTAAATTACATTTACTCAAATCACGAACCCGCTAAACAGTTGTCTCTATTGGGTTTTTAACCGGACGCTAGTGGATTAAAATAAGTATCAGTTGATCACCCCAGGGTAATTCTGAAGTAGCTGGCCTTGGTTCATTGGGATTAAAATTAAAGAGAGTCCGATGTTCCATACTCCCAATCGCCCTTGATAGAACCGAAAGACGATGAATTAGTAATAATTCAGGGGCTATACCTTCTTGATTCAAACAGCTTTCTCCTATATTCCCTGACTGAATCTCACTAATACCCTAAAACTTTTGCTGCGTCCAAAAATTATTGATAGTCCAAATCAGATGAGTTGAGAATTTTTACTCCTAATTTTCTGCATATTTTCTCAAGCAGTATTTTTATGATGAGCCTTTCTCAAGCATCTAGTAAGTAATTTAACCATTTTATATTGTAGTAAGTACTAATGAAATTTGTCCTAATGCCGCTTCACTTTTTTCTGATTCTTTTTAATGTTTTTCAACATCTTTTAATCTGTAAATATTTACATTTCTATAGAAAATAGGCATAGATGTAAAAAAGATGAAGAATCTTGCCAAAGCAAGGTACATCTATTTTGAAAAATGTTCGGCAGAATCATCGATTGAAGTTTTTAAGTACTTGGCGCTGTTCTTATAATGTATTTAAATTTACATAGCAAATATAATTAAAAATATAATTTTTAAATTTTTTAAAAAGCAAAAACCGAATATTTACGAGGTTTATTGTCTGAACTTTTGATCTAGAATAGCTGAGTTTTCATGTTGTTATTAAAATGCTGGTAATTGAACAGTAAAAGGATATAACCATATGTTGAAATAATCTACACTGCTTGATTTGGCAGTCTGAAATTTCATGTCGTAGATTGCTCCTTTCATGAATATCAGATAGTTTGGCTATGGCACTATCCTGATGTACAATTAATTTTACCTGGACAAATATGTCAATGCTAAATGTTTTATTATTTACTCGGTTTTTAGCTTTTAAAGTGCTGAGTAGAATTGAAAACAAGTGAAAAAGCTATAATATTCCCAATAAACTCAAGCAACATATCACAGCCAAATTGAACCCTATTGGTCTTAGATAATAGCTGGCTCTTGATGCTATACAAGTTAACAAGAGCCAATCCGTCAAAACAGTCATCTAGCATGAAAAATTAAGCCTTCATGGAAGAATCATTTTTACACACTAACATCTACTATTTTTTTCTCGTTGCTGATGATCATCCGCAACATGTCTCGACATTTCAAGGTTTCTGCGACTCATTACTAAATGATCTGGCTATGGTACCACTTCGAGCTCTTAAGAACTTACCGGCTGATATTTATGAACTGACTTTAAGAGATATTGATACTCTGCTTGCTAGACGAATAGGTGGTGAGGCATCCATATGGTGGCTACCTATCTCAATGGATGCTTTTGAAAAATTGACCTTTGATAAGTCTAGACCCTTTAATATTGTTTTTGCTGGGCACACAATTGACATAGAGACAGCCAAATCAATCTCTCGTAGAAAAGAATGTCCCCCCTTACTAATTGCACCAGATAATGGTGATATAAATATAAAAGAGCTAGATAGACATAGAATACAAAAATTCTGCAAAGACACTTTGGAAAGTATTAGGCTTGAAATATCGGTCTTATCTTATGAAAAAACAAAAGCACTGCTGGAATCTTGGAATAACTTTGCCCCACGAGCATTACCTTTTGATATTAAAGAATTCCACCATATTCTGATCCCAAATTATATGACTTTAGAAGCTGCAGGCTTTATTTTACCACTGGAGAAACTATCTGTTATTAAAGACATTACTGATAAAAAACATATAAAATGCCTTGTCGAGTCGGCTCACCAGATTTTAGATATTCGAGAGCAGGTGGGTGCAAGAAAAGCCTTTAAACATATACCACCTAAACCTGATCTGTTTCTTTTTGTTCCATCAATGTTTAAGCATTGGCAAAAAGATAAACCAGAATTTAGACAAGTCCCCCATTTAAATTCCAAAAAGTTTCAGTGTGCTTTTTTGGTTCATCAAAAGCAAAAAGGATATCAACCAATTTTATCTGATGAAGATGAGGCAATTTTATTGGAAAGTGGAGACTTTTGTATTGAATATCAAATGCTTACAATGGTTCGGAATGCAGAGCTAGCATTTAATGCGACTATTGTTGGTGTAAAAGCAGCCTCTAATATTAGTGCAGTGCTTTATCTACCCAATCGAGTTAATCGTACTGGCGGTGAAATTAAACAATTCGCTGAACATGTCCGAAGTTCCAGACGAAATGAAATGAAACAAGTTAAGATGTTTGAAAAAATGCAGCAGGCATTAATTCAAGCTATACCAACAGACTTTATACAAATTATTGAAAGATCAAAAGCTGGTATCAAGATCATTGCAGATGTACCATTAGAATGGCTCCCTATCAAAGGAATACCGCTAGGGCTCATTCAAAAAGTATCTCATATCCCTGTTACACCAGGGGATTTGCAGATCAAGGCAATGGTATCCAAACCTAACATTCATCTAACGAAAGAATCATTTTTTGATATTTTAATCTGCAGTGCCTTAGCATCAAATGATGTGATTCATGATATTTTTGAACAGGCACTTCAAAGCATGCAACCAAGCTGGAGAGATAAACTTAAGCTGAAAATTGTAGAAACTAAAAGTCGTTCTGAACTTGTAGAAGCCATGAATAATTTTCAGGGGACACTGATGATATTTTATGGTCATGGTAGTCATAGGTCAGGCAATGAGTTAGCGACACTTCTATTACATGATGAATATATTGAAACTTGGAGCCTAAGACAGGATGTCCATCGACCTCCACCAATTGTATTTTTATTTGCCTGCGATACTTATGCAGCTGATCGTTCTCATGCTACAACAGCATCTGGCTTTCTGGATCTAGGGGTACTGACCGTGATGGGTTCGTATTTGCCGCTTGAAGGAAAAGAGGCTGCTTTATTTTTAGTTCGGTTACTAAACTATATCGCGCATCGGATGCCAACTATCACGGAACATGAGCAAGGTCATGCACTTAGTTGGCAAGATATAATAAGCGAAATGCTTCGGATGACCTTATTATCAGAATTCTTGATGAGATTACAAGTACATAAGGTAATTGACAAGGACATAGAAGAAGACTTTCTGCAAAGAGGTCAGCTTTACTTTAATATCAATCCAATAGATTCTTTTGAGAAATTACTCAACGAATTGTCTCAGGCTAGTGGAGTTCCTATAGAACAACTGGAATTTCATTTAAAAACAACCATTGCAAACTCAACTACTATATCCTATGTACAGCTGGGAAACCCAGAATCAATTATCATAAACCGGAAAGATTTTCTAATGAAATAGAATTTACTGCTTTTGTGAAGTAATGACCCTGCAGGTATATGGGTTTATTAATGCCATTTTGTAAATTCATTTTTCTACTCACTTCCTTACCGTGGTGGAGGGTATGGGAACACTTCTTCATGTCCTGGAATGTGCAATTCTGATCCCCTTCCCTGGTAGAGAGGAGATGCACGGAAGCAGTTACCGCCTCAAAAAGATTTGCGTTGTAGACAAGTCTGATAAATCCAAGCTTTTTAACTGTACTCAAGTTTTTATTGCTATTTACAAAAGGCCGAGTATCAATACGATACTCGGCCTAAAGCTTTTACGTCAAACGATTAACTGCGCCAGCCGCTATTAACCAGGGTCATCAGGTTAGCATTGCTTTCCACATCACTGAGGCTGGTAAAGCTCACGCTGTTAGTGGCCGCATAGGAAGTCATCTGGGCAATAACGTTGTTAATATCCGCTGTAGTCATGAAATTGCCATTACTTAACTGGAACTGCTCAATAGCATTGCCAGAATTGCTCTGGTTCTGAACGGCAATCAGATCCCCGGCACTATTGGTGTAGCCAATCTGCAGATCACCGCTAGAAGTCATAAAGAGGGCTACGTTAGCTTGACTGACCGAACTGTCAAAGGCCAGCGTATCAGTACCACTGTAATCGTTAATGACATCCTGGCCATCTCCCAGAGCAAACTGGTAGGTATCATTGCCAGCGCCACCTTCCAGGAGATCGTTGCCCGTGCCCCCGTTTAAGATATCCGCTCCGTCCCCGGCATCAATGGTGTCATTCCCCTCTTGGCCGTATAGGGTATCATTTCCGGTGTAGCCAATGATACTGTCGTTACCTGTACCCCCGTAGGCCAGATCGTCTCCTTCCCCAGCATCCAGGGTATCATTCCCATCTTGACCATACAGGGTATCGTTATCTGCCCGGCCATATAAAAGATCGTCTCCGCTGCCACCGTCTAATAGATCAGCACCGTCTCCGCCATCGATCGTGTCATTCCCGTCTTGACCATACAAGCTATCATTGCCCGTATAGCCAATGATCTGATCATTGCCAGCACCGCCCAAGACCGAGTCATCGCCTTCTCCAGCATCCAGCAAATCAGCGCCGTCCCCGCCAATCAGGGTGTCGTTGCCCATTCTGCCGTAAAGCACGTTATTGCCACTGCCACCATCTAGCAAGTCATTCCCGTCACCACCATCCAGAGTATCGTCACCTTCATTGCCATATAAGGTATCGTTACCCGTGTAGCCAATGATACTGTCATTGCCTGAACCGCCATAGACCAGATCATCCCCGTCACCGGCATCCAGGGTGTCATTGCCGTCCTGGCCGTAGAGCGTGTCATTCCCGGCATCTCCGTGGAGGACATCATCGCCTGAACCTCCGTCCAGATAATCATCCCCGTCCCCGGCATTCAACGTGTCATTCCCTCAACGGCATAACCCATATATTGTAGAACAGTTCGCAAAGAGATGGATCATACAAATTCGACGGCCTTTCCTTGGAACGACGATTCGTACCTTGCAGTCCCCATGTTGGTACAGTTTTCATGACTCTAGATTTAGCTACAATTGCTAAATCTAACAGTGTAAGAAAGGCATCACCAGAAAGAAGCTAAACGGTAAAAGAAACAAACCCATAATCAAGATCACAAGTTCGGTAACAGTATAGAGTGACAAAAAGCTATTAGAGTGTCTCCTGATTTCTTAACCCTATTATAGTGCCAGGACCGGTCTATCCGTTCTACTACTATCAGAACGGCCAAGTCAGCGCTTGTGCTTATGTCGGGGACGATGCCGGTTGATCATTTTTTCAACAGCGTTGAGACTGTTGTTTAAGGCTGCATCCTGTGCTCGCAAACTAGCAAATTCCACTTCCAGTTGACTCAACTCTTCGTCAGACAAGTCTTCCAGATCAATCAATGCATTGCGGGCTTCCTGGTGACTTCGAATGAGTTCATCCAGTTTTAATTGCATGGTTTTGGCATCCCGGTTTTGTGTATTTTGAATGAGAAATACCATTAGAAAGGTAACAATAGTGGTTCCGGTATTGATGACTAACTGCCAGGTGTCGGAAAAGTGGAAGGCTGGACCAGTTGTTGCCCAAAGTAGGATAATGAATACAGCAGTCGCGAAAGCCCAATGGGAGCCCACCAATTCGGCGGTCTGAGCCGAGAATTTTCGAAAAAAATCTTTCATATTCTCCTTCCTCGTAGGGGCTGCTTTTAGTAGGGTTAACTAACGGAACAAATCAAAGTATTTTTTCTATCCAAATAAAGCCATGAGCTAAATCCTACTGAATTGCTCAATGAAGAGGGGAAAATTATTTCATAGGCTGCTTCGTACAATATGCTGTAACGCTTGATTTAATCAACCATAAATTTGTTTCTCTACTTCAACAAGTGTAACATACTTAATTAACAAAATGAATAATACTCATACAACGGTGCAAGCAGGGTGATAACTATGCCAAAGAAAATTTCACTTGTCTAAAACCCTATAATAGTGCCATGTTTTCTTATCAAAATCTGGAATTCTTCAGTAGTAGTAATACACAATCACATTTAGTTTAATATCCAATGTGCTAGAGACGGCAACTACCATCTCTATATTACAGTGTTATTGATATTTCTTCCGTGATGAGGGCCTGTTCTTTCCCTTGTAACAATTCCAGTAAGGCATGTAAATCCTCTTCATGAGTTAAGTGGTGGTGTGTACCATCAACTAGATGAATGGAACATCCTGTCAGCTTATCGAATTGTGTGATTAATGTTTGAAATTCGACTTTAGTAATCTGATGTAGATTAATCAATGTGAAACTATTATTAGAGTTCAGGGATGTCGTAAAAAATAACATGTTCTTTTTTTTCTGTCAGTAACGTATAGAAAATTTCGTATTTTTTCTCTGGGTATTATGTTTTTCTGTATTTTAATTCCATCATTTTTACGAATATTAAAATTTGAAAAACTTAACATAATCATTGCTATATTGCGCTAAAGAATATTGAAGTTAACGGTAGATTATTATATTGATAAATTTGAGCGCTTTAAATAACTAAATAAGCTGTTTGGTAATTTATAGTCTTTTAATGAAAAAGATTTCCTCTGGTTTTTTATAAAGTTGATACCTTGCCTTGTTCAGCATTGATAACTATAGGCTTTTTGCCCTGCTGGTCTAATGATTTAAGTGATTCTCCTAGAATTTGTTGTACCTTGGCTTGAAAATCCTGTTTGTTGAATGGTTTGGTCAGATAATTATTAGCGCCAGCTTGGATTGCTTTAATAATGTTATTACGTTCTGCTTCAGTAGTGATCATCATAATGGGTGTCTGTATGCCTGCTTCTCGAATCGCGATAACGGCATCAATCCCTAACATATTGGGCATATTCCAATCCATTAGAATGAGACCCAATGCAAGGGACTTTGCTTTTTCAAATCCTTCCATACCATCACAAGCTTCAAAGATATTTTGAGCCGGTATACCCATATCTATTAGTTCTTTAATAATGACTTTCCGCATGACGCCTGCGTCGTCTACAACCAGAATATTCATTATTGATCCCTCTTTCTTAATTTAAATTTGTTTAAATGAGATTTGCAGCCAAAATGTTTCCTGCTCAGCCTCAAACATCACCACCAAATAGGGATTATTACGTGGCCTGCTAGAGATTTCATGATCTTTTCCTTGAATTACGGTTGGAATGGACAATGTATAGGATTGTCCACTCGCTTGAGACAAGCTGGCTTTAGCATGGCCGGAGATCATGTTCGCCATTTCGCCAACCCCATCACATCGATCTTCGGATGAAACATGATCAGGATCTGCCCCGACCAGTCGTGCAACCATCAGGTTAGCCAATGGCAGGGGGAAGGAAAGCGAAAACATACCTTCTCCACCTTCACCCGAAATAGTAGTAACTGCTGAAATATCCCCAGTGGCTTTATAATCCTGATTGGCTTGAACGCCTTTGAATGAGGCTTCAGTGGCCATCATGGTAGAAAGTACTTCTGTGGTTGCTTGGACAACTGTATTGATCAGTTGAGCATCTAAAATGGGTTTTGCATTTGCTTGAGGCATTTTATAGAACTCCTTCAACTATATACTATTCATAACCTGATTTTTTTAAGCCGCCACGCACTCCATAATCCGAAGCATCAAATCCTCCTGGCTGAAGGGTTTTGTAAAATAATGCTGAGCGCCAGCCTGAATGGCGCGAATGATATTTGTTTTTTCTGCTTCAGTGGTTACCATGATGACCGGAATATCTTTAAAATCAGGATTTTCACGAATTCGGATCAAAGTGGAAAAACCATCCAATACCGGCATATTCCAATCCAAAATCACCAAATCCACTTTTTCTTTGTTTAAAATGTCCAAGGCTTCTTGCCCATTGCAGGCTTCCAGAAACTCATAGCCCAGCACATCTACTGTACCCCGAATAATGCGCCGGATAATTGCTGAGTCATCAACAGATAAAATTTTCATTATTGCCCCCCTTTAGTTTTATAATAAAGACATTTACCATGATCCTGTAATTGAAAGTTGGTGCTATATCGGTTCAAAGACTCTGATGAACCAATAAATAGAAGTCCCTCAGGGTTTAACAACCCATTTATCTTATGAAATAATTCGGTTTTAAATTCATCGGAAAAATAGATGGCTACATTCCGGAGAAACACAATATCGAATTTACCTAGCGTATGGAATCGATCCTGCAAATTAAATTTCTGGAAACGAACCATCGCTTGAAGATTAGGCTTTATTTGCCAGACAGTACCTTTCTCTTCAAAATATTTTTCTTTATAGCCGGGTAGCATCCCGCGAGACATAGACAGTCCGTTGTACCTAGCCATCCGAGCGATTTGTAAGGCTGAGTCGGAAATATCAGAACCTATAATTTCAATAGATCCGGGTGACGCATTGTAGTTTAACTGATTCAATATTTCCTGAACGCACATAGCGATTGAGTAAGGCTCTTGTCCTGTTGAGCAAGCGGCAGACCAAATCCGGATCTGTCTTCTTTTTCCTGTACGAAGTTCAGTGATAAGTTCTGGCAATACTTTTTCAAGGAGAGTATTGTAGGGACTTTGATCACGAAACCAGAGTGTCTCATTGGTAGTAATCGCATCAACAATTTTATCTTTCAGGTTCCGATTGGCGCCACTTTTCAATTGTCCGCACAAGCTATTGAAATCGTCCAGTGCATGTTCTCGCATAATGCCAGCCAGACGACTTGTAATGAGGTATTGTTTACCATCTTCAAGCACAATACCGCATTCTTGGCGAACCATACTAGAAATGAATTGAAACTCTTCCTGGTTAAGGGTTAACATACAAGGCATCCTTTTTTGTTGTTTTAACCAACTGTTGAATTCTGTTAGCTAAATCGGAGAGCGGTACCTGTTCATCTGATAAACCCTGCTCATCGACTGATCGGGGCATGCCGTAAACAACGCAACTGTCAGCAGACTGGGTCAGGCAATAGCCACCATTTTCCTTGATTTGCCTGACGCCAGCCATTCCATCACTACCCATTCCCGTTAAAATAATTGACAGAATCCGCTTTCCATAGATAGCAGGCAAGGATTGAAACAATACGTCAACTGCGGGTCTGCAACTATTAACCGGTGGCGTGTCATCTAACAGGATAGTTATTTTTCCAGATGCTAACGTCTGGCTGGCTTTCATATGTTTTCCCCCTGGTGCAATATAAACCGTATTGGGGAGTATAAGTTCGCTATTTTCCGCTTCTTTGACATGCAGGGCTGACTTTTTATCAAGCATGTTAGCCAATGAAGCGGTAAATAGCGGAGGCATATGCTGGACAATTAAGATTGGAAGTCCTAGATTCGTCGGTAAAGCCGGAATGACTTCTGATAAAGCATTTGGCCCACCCGTAGAAACACCAATGGCCACTATATCAAACCCATAGGGCACAGGTGATATTCGAGTGCTCCCTGGAGATTTTCTTGGCGTAGAGGCACTGGCAGATTGAGTCATTTGGGCTAATGCCTGCCCGGATAGTTTATGTTTTTCCAAACAGGTCAAAGTCACGGCTCTGAGTTTCTGCCTGAGTTCTTCCATATTAGCCGTGAGAGAATCCTGGTTCGGTTTCGGTATGAAGTCCATTGCACCTGCTTCCAGTGCCTGTAAAGTTAAATCTGCGCTACTTTGATTTGTACCGCTGATCAAAATGACTTGGCTCTGGGGAAATTGTGTGCGAAGGAGTGGAACAGCTTGCAACCCATTCATTACAGGCATTTCCAGATCAATGAGCACCAAATCCGCCGGTTTTTTACGCATTGCCTCAATGGCTTGCTGTCCATTGGTGGCTGTGCCGGAGACCTCAACCCATTCAAATTCCTTCAGTACCTGGGTCAGGATTGCCCGATAAGTCAGCATATCGTCGACTACCAGTACTTTTAGTTTTTGGTTTGGAATTTGCATGGGCAGGCCTCCGGTTTCTTATTGTGGTTCTACTACTGGTTGAACTGTGCAATGAGTACTTTCAGATCTTCCGACATTTTGTTTAACTTTTGGATGGCTGTTTGGGAAGCTTCCGCGCTTTGAGCAGTCTTTTTCGCCAGATCTGCAAGCCCTAGAATATTTTCGGAAATATTCGAGCTACCATTGGCTGCTTCAGAAACGTTGCGGCTGATTTCATTGGTCGTGACCGATTGCTCTTCGACCGCGCTGGCAATGGTCCTGTTAATCTGGTTGACTTCGACCACGATGCTGGCAATCTCGTTGATAGCCGTAACGGCTTGAGCCGTGTTGCTCTGGATTTCCTCGATCTTGAGTCGGATGTCTTCCGTGGCAGTCGCAGACTGTTTGGCAAGTTCTTTGACCTCATTGGCGACTACCGCGAAACCTTTTCCAGCCTCTCCAGCGCTGGCGGCTTCAATGGTTGCGTTTAAGGCCAAAAGATTGGTTTGCGAAGCGATACTCTTAATAACCTCTACCACGTTACCAATTTCTTTGGCGGATTTACCCAGCGCATCGACAATATTCCGGGATTCTTCCGCCTTGGCTTCCGCTTTTTCAGTAATACTAGCTGCTTGGACGGCATTTTGAGCAATTTCCCCGATACTGGCATTCATTTCCTCAGAAGCTGAAGCGACAGTCTGAATACTAACACTGACTTGTTCGGCTGCTGCCGATACATTATCGGATTGTAAGGCGCTATTTTCAGCATCACTGAGAATATTTTGGCTTAATACTTCCAGCTCACCAGAAAAATTTGCCAGCTCTATCGAATTCTGCTTTAGTTTTTCGGCCGTTTGTTTTTCCTGTTCCAGTTTATGCAGTCGTTCCATTGCATTTGACACAAGTTGCCCCACACTGCGCAATGCATTAAGACGCTCTGGGCTGAGTGTTAAAGTTTCCAGGGCAAAAAAGTCCATGGTTCCGATGACTTGGCCTTTAATGGTGATAGGGAAGCAGACCCCGGACTTTACGCCTGCCCTTTGAGCAGGTTCTCTTCTGCAGCAGTCGGTCATGGTGCCCAAATCGGGCACAAAGACGAGATCCCGGTTTTTC
>Ga0157374_10005143_pt1 | contig 10969 bp, 7 predicted proteins | sample M25metaG_FD_115308 | JGI IMG/M metagenome (GOLD analysis project Ga0157374, IMG submission 115308) | Miscanthus rhizosphere microbial communities from Kellogg Biological Station, Michigan, USA - M2-5 metaG | ecosystem: Host-associated > Plants > Roots > Rhizosphere > Soil | place: USA: Michigan... | reverse complement strand
GAACCTTGCGTGAGCAAGGCATGCAACCGCGCGTAGTGGATGATCGTCGAATCTGTGGCAAGAATGGCCGACTTGATGGGCCGGCGCCCCGCGTAGGAGAGGCGCCGGTAGACAGAAACGTGAAGGACATACCGGAAGTTCAACTCCACTTCATCTTGTCCCAGCGTATCTGAGAATCGATTCAAAGGCTCCCGCATCTTGACCTCGAGTTCTCCGATAACTCTGATGATCTTGTTAACGGACGCTTCGTTCAACAAACCCCTTGGCCGATAAACAAGCAGACGAAGGTCTTCGTGAAAGTGGATGTCAGGAGGAAGTTTCATGGCGGCCTTTCTACCAGAAGAAAAAGGAGCGCGGGCATCCTGCCCGCCTTGTTTCTGCGACGCGGACGAGACGTCCGCGCTCCTTTGCGCCTTTCATTTTGGTGGAGTGTACGGATCCGGCGCGCCCGGCGCGATCGGCGAATACTTTTTCAGGCTTTGCTCGAACTCGAACGCGATCTTCATCGCTGGGCCAGCTATCCATGAGCTTCGCAGCCCAGTCTGTGGGTATTCTTCTTTTGGATCGGTGATGAGGTCGAACGCTTTCGGGCTGCCAAGCTTGGTCGGCGGCGTCCACCAGTCTCGTTGCTCGTCGTAGAAGACCACTTTCCAATTCCTCCATTTGATCGCTTCCAGGCGATCCGCCACGAAGATTGGAAAACCCTCGCGGCTGGACTTTTCAGATTTCCCGAGCAGAAAATCGGTTTGGTCCACTCCATCGATCGCGCGATCCTTTGGCGCGGATGCGCCGGCGATCCTCGCGAAGGTTGTGTAGGTATCGACCTCATGCACGATCTCGTTGCTTACTCGACCCACAGGGATATGACCGGGCCAGCGGATAATGAACGGCGCCCGCAACGAACCTTCCATGTGGGTGAAATAGTAACCGCGCCATGGACCGGATGTTCCCTGCCACGGCCAGGTCGCTTCCGGGCCGTTGTCGCTCGTGAACACGACGATGGTGCTATCGCGAATGCGCAGCTGATCGATCGCGTCCAGGATTTGTCCGACGCGCGCGTCCATTTCCGCAAGCGCATCTGGGAAATCCCCGAATCCTGTTTTGCCCTCAAATTTCTTGTTCGGCAAAGTCGGGAAATGCACAAGCGTGAATGGAACGTAGGCGTAAAACGGTTTGCCCGATTGCGCGTTGCGCTTCATGAAGTCGATCGTTCGACGCGTGATCTCCGCGTCGATTAGACGACGCTGCTCCAAGTCATAGACCTGAAGCTCCCGGCTCTTCTCGCCCTTCTTTCCTTCCATGATGTGCTCGAAAGCGACGTGCGCCGCTTTCGCCCCGGGTTGCGAAGGTGCGAAGACTTCATCGGTCGTCCGCGGAATTCCATACCACTCGTCGAAGCCTTGATCGCTAGGTAGCCGGCCTTCTTCACTGCCAAGGTGCCACTTGCCGAAGTGGCCGGTCGCGTAACCAGCTCCAGAGAGTAACTCCGCGATCGTTACTTCCCATTGAGTCAATCCCTCCAGCCCCCCGCCGATCGGCACTGAGTGAGTGCCGGAACGAATGGAGAAGCGTCCGGTCAGAATCGCCGAGCGGCTCGGAGTGCATTGCGCTTCGACGTTGAAATTGAGTAGTCGCGTACCTTCAGTCGCGAGCTTGTCTATGCGCGGCGTGGCCGCGCCGCGGAGTATGCCGCCCCCATAACAACCGACCTCGCCGTAGCCGAGATTGTCCATCAGGATGAAAACGATGTTCGGTTTCTGCGTGTCAGCGGCTTCGACGATCTGCATCAAGGCAACAAGTAAGAGGAGAACAAGGAAAGGAGCGCGGGCATCCTGCCCGCTTCCCTTTAACGATGCGGACGGGACGTCCGCACTCCTTTGCCACAAAATCCCCGCGCTGCCCTTCGGATTTCTCGCGATGTAGGAACGCACCGCGTTTAGGTGTCGTTCGTTGCAGATCATGCGATCCCAGTAACCTTCCTGCCAGGCTTGGCCGGTGCGGGCGAGACGCCCGCGCTCCTGTGCGTGGTTGATTTCCTTAGCGGTAAAAACTCTTCCAGGAATGCACGACCTTTCCAAAGCCTCTCCGGCGCGCAACCAGAAGAGGACGTGAACGTGATTCGGCATAACGACGAAAGAATCGAGATCGGAGCGTTTGCCGTCGAAATGGTGGAACGCGTCAGCGACGATTCGTGCCAACGCGGGCTGGCGGAGGATGCAAGCGCCGTGACCGGCATCGAGCCTCTCATCGATCCAACCGCTGAATAGCCGGTGGTATTCGGTTTCAGTCTTAGCGTCCCACGGCTCGGGGTGGTGACGCATCCAAGCATCTTTTTCATCCTGCCATTCGCCGAGTTGTTCAGCCGGCAGAGCATCGGCCAAACGGTAAGTGACGAAGTAGAAGACGTCACCCTGCTGCCAATGCGGAAGATGGTGCTCGTGGATATCGATGTCGGAATACGGGTCTAGGAAGGGACCGCGTTCAGGAGCGTGGGCATATTGCCCGCCTTCCCTTTCACTGCGGGCTGGAAGCCAGCGCTCCCTTCTTTCTTTCATTTGATCCTTTCAAAATCTCCCAGCGGCCAGCTCTTGTCGAAATAGGTCTCGGTCGGTTCGTAAAAGCGGAAGTAAGCAAACCAACTCTTACCAGCAACGGTTGGAATCCAATTCGCCTCGAAACCAGCGGGAGCAGTTGGACTGCAATAGATATCCACCGAACCATCCGCGTTCTTCTTCAAGTTCATGCGCGACGAGCGGTCCGCGATCTTCTGCTTATTCACGAGCAGCGAGCGCGTGTCCACGTCATATAGCGTGACCGACCAGAACAACTTCGCCGGCGCATTAGGCGGGACGTGTAGTTTATAAGAACGCGCACCGTCGAGCCAGTAGCCGGACTTATCTTTGTAGGTGCCGAGGTAGGCTGACGACGGACCGGGGCGCTTTGGCGCCATGTCGGGCCCAGCACCCACAGCCTCATAAAACCACGCGGCGCGTTCGTCGAGCAAATCCCAGAAGGCATCCGGATGGTCCGCGTCGAGCGCAAGGGCGTAATGCCAGTGGGAATCAGGGCGGTACATCATGCCAGCGAAGCGACGCTCGAAGGTGTTAGCCTTCGCCATGGCTTCACCAACGAGCGCGGCGTCGGTCAGGATCTTGGTCTGACGAGCATCCGGGTTGAATGGTTTGCCCTTCTCGATACCCAGTGGCTTGAGCATCGCGTGGAAGAAACGGTCGCGCTCGCCGATCGGCTCGCGTTGGATGACCTCATCGAGGCGGCGCCAATACTCCATTCCGCGAGGCGGCATGCCTGTCCACTTCTTCCCTTGCGGCGCGACGATTTTGGGTGACGGCGGATTGGCGCGCTGCGCGTAGGGATAGGCTCGGAACTGCGCCAGCAGTGCGGCCGCTTCCTTCGGATCAGTGGCAGTGATACGAATCCCGACGAACATGTTGAACGTCGGGCAACGCCGGACCTCGAATCCCGCGGCGTCGGCTGGCACTTCCTGTCCCGGACCGAGCACGAGATACTTCGCCGAGTTGTTGGTGTCGGGCAGTGCATGTTGCCAAGCGTCACTCAAACCACCGCGCACGTTCGGCGGCATGTCGATGACGAGCGGCCCGACCGTGAGGTCGCCGAAGACGATGTAATATGGCGTTGTCGCGTTGGGTGTGAGGATGCCCAGTCGATCTTCGTAGCTGAGAACAGCCGCAATGTCGCCGTTCCCGGCGCCGAACGACGCCTGTCCACGTTGCCACTGTGTGAACGACACAGCCGGTATCGCCCAGAGATAGGCCTGGCAGGCGCGCTGAAAGTCGCGTTCGTCATAGAGCTTCTCAACGGTATCCTTAGTCGGGTAACCATTGGCAAAGTCGTGAGTGAACTCCAGTTTGCCGATGCGGGTATTGACAGCCTGGTTATCGGCAAGAATAGACGATGCGAAGAATGCGATACCTAATAAGTATAGGCTAGACGTGGCTTTCATATTGACTCGGTTGGACATACCGCCGAAGCGGAGAACTGGAAAAGGGAGCGCGGCCATCTTGAACGCATTTCTCCGGCTTCAACCGGCGACCCGTCCCGCGGTCTGGAAGCCCGCGCCTTTCTCATAACAGGTTCGAAATCATTCATGCATTGCCTCTATGTCCGGCAACTTCCACGTCTTCTCAAACAACGCCTTTTCTGGGCCGTAAAAGCGGAAGAGAACTTCGAACTGGCCCTCGACGCTGGTGGGGACCCAGTTCGACTCCTTTCCCACAGGTGCCTTCGGGCCAAAGTAGATATCAACCGAACCGTCGCTGTTCTTCTGGATGTCCGGTGTGTTGGAGGAGCGGCTGGACCATTTCTGGTTGCGGATGAGTCCGTGCGTGGCGCGGTCGTAGGCGGTGGCGGACCAGTATTGATCGACGGGTGCGTTGGCCGGAACGTTGAGACGGTAGGTCTTATCACCGGTTAGGCCCTGGCCTGCCTTGTCTTGGAACGTCATGAGGTAGAACTGACCTGCGCCAAGCCGCTTGGAGCTGAAAAAGCCGAGCGTGTAGGCGGTGCCGCGGCTGTCGATAGGATAGGCGTTCGGCTCGCTGAAGAATGTCGGCATACCCTTCGCCACTTCTGGCGAAAACGGGGCGTGCCATTGCTCACCTTCATAGAATGGCGGAGGGAAATAGTTGTGCTCGTATTTGTCCACGAGCCAGGCGTGTGCTTCCTTGATGGCTTGTTGAAGGATTTCCTTCGTCCTGGAGTCGGGATGGAAGGGCTTGCCCTTCTCAATGCCGATGGACTTCAGCTGGTCAATCATCGCCTTGTCCCGCGTGAGCCACGGCTGGGATTGGACGATCCGGTCGAGTGATTCACAGTAGCGCAAGTCGTAGGGGATGTTCGCCTCGAACACGACATCGATGGCATTCACGTAGGTGGTGGGCGGCGGACTCGCGGCCTGCAACAGGGGATAGAGCTGCATCCGTTTACCGTACGCCACAGCCCTGGCAAAATCCGCCTCGGCGCCGCTCTTCGGATTGGAGCGCACGAGGGCGTAGCCCGCGATGGTGTCCGAAGGCATGACGAAGTAACCTTCGGGTACCGGTCCCTTATAGTCCGGCGGCAGAATAAGACATTTGCCGCCCTTGCCCTTGTCCACACCTGCGGGCCCTACGTCTTCGAGCGCGGATTGCCAGCAATCCATGATTGAGCCAACGATGACTCCCTCGTCACCGGACGGCGGGACTTCGAGCACCATTGGCCCGTTCTTCGTGTCGAAAAACGGCATGAAGTAGATGGCGTCCGGATTGGGTGTCAGCGTCTGGTTCTTCCAATCGAACAGGCGCGACCAGTAGACGATCTGGTTCTGCGCGCCTTTGGCGTCACGCACCATTGCCTGATACATGATGTCGTAGTTCACCGCGGGCATACCCCAGATGACGGCCTCGACCGCACGACGCTCGATAGTGCGCCGATTGAGTTCTTCGGCTGAGAACTTCGCTGCTTCGCTAGATGCCGCTGCCAAATGCGACTGCGCGTAAACTGTGTTGATCACAGTAAGCGTCAGACCTAACGAGTAGATGCTAAGTTTTGTCTTCATCCTAGTTTCATTTCTAGCCTCCAGTGGATCGCTTTTACGATCGGCGGCTTCGACGGAGCGATAAGAGGTCCGGGAAGGGGAGGTCGCCAGAGCACGATGAGCGCGCCGCCGAGGAAGGTGGTTTTGAGGAGGGTGATGAGCCTTGCATCAAGGCTGGAGAGTTTCCGCCTCAGGTTTCCTCCCCGATCGGGAGCTCCATTCCTTCGCGAGCCAGGACCGTGTTGGGGAACCGTTCCTGACACAACTTCTCGATGCGCAAGAGAAACTCGTCGTCGTGGTCGGGATCATGATGGGTGAGGGCCAGGCTCTTTACACCAGCCATTTCGGCAACCTGCATCGCTTGATCAAAACTGCTGTGTCCCCAACCGCGCCGATTCTGTAGTTCCTCGGCCGTGTACTGTGCGTCATGGACTAACAAGTCCGCGCCGCGCGCCAGCTCCACCAGGCGCGGATCGATTTGCTCGCCATGCTCAACGTCCGTGCAAACGACGAGCACTTTTCCACTGCGTTCGATCCGAAGACTGTATGCGCCACCGGGATGGTTGTGCTTCTGAGCGGTGACCAAGGTCTCCACATTGTTGATGCCCGTGAAGTGCTTTCTGGCCTCGGCGATTTGGAGGAATTCGAAATTGGCTCCCATTTGTTCCAATTGCACTGGGAAGTATTCCGCCTGCATCTGGACCTGAAAGACCTCCCGCAAATGGCCAACGGGCTGATCCCGGGCAAGCGCGAGGAAGGTGATTTTCTGACCGGGATCATAGGCCGGCGCAAAGAAGGGAAAGCCCTGGATGTGGTCCCAGTGAAAGTGCGTGAACGCGATCACGATTTGTTCCTGCTTGTGCCCGATGGCGAGGAGGTCGCGCCCCAGATTTCGCAGTCCCGTGCCGGCGTCAATGATGGCAATGCGGTTGGTATCGGTGAAGGTGATTTGCAGGCAGGTGGTGTTACCACCGAATTGCTGAAAACCAGCATCACAGATAGGGATGGATCCCCGCGTGCCGTAAAATTTAAGTTTCATAAGGTCGTAGCCGGCCCCTATCACCAACACCGGCGGCGCTGAGGCCGCAGATTGCAGCGAGCAGGGTGAGTTTGGTTTTCAATGGAGTTTGATTCAAGAAATCGTCGTAACGGTTAGCCTGTGACTTATCGCTTGAGAGGCCCGCGACTTTTGGCCAGAGAAACCCGTTTGCCTCAGCTTCGCTGGAAGCGCTCACGCTGCCGCCTCGCTCTGGAACTTTCCACGCGCCACGGGCAAACGGACCACGATGCGAGCGCCGCGGTCAGGGGCGTTCTCGGCCGCAATCGTGCCGCCGTGCGCTTCGACGATCGATCGAACTATGGTTAAGCCCATTCCCATACCTTGCTGTTTGGTGGAAAAGAAATGATCAAAAATCTTGTCCGGCCGATCCTTTGGCAGTCCTACTCCAAAGTCGCGGACGCTCACCTCGACGATCTCGCCCTTGTCTGAACGTGTGCTGATAACGATGCGGCGTCCGGTTGGCGGCAGACTTTCCACCGCATCAAGCGCGTTAATGACCAGATTGAGCAAAACCTGCTGGATCTGAACCGAAGCGGCTTCCACTTCGGGAAGTCGCGGATCGAGCTCGGTAGTGATAACACTTTCCCGCAGTAAGACGTCCGAACTGACTAATCGCACCGTGTCAGTGATCATGGCATTAAGGTCGAGAAAAGTGCGCTTCACATTCGTATCCTTGCGCACCAGGCTTCGGATTCCGCGAATCACCTCTCCGGCGCGCTGGCTGTCGGCTACCATGTCCATAAGCAACTGGGCCAACAACGCAGGATCGATGTTTCCACGTTCGAGAAAACGACGGGCGGCAGAGGCGTTGTTCGCTATGGCCGTGAGTGGTTGATTGAGTTCATGCGCGAATGATGCCGTCATTTCGCCCATTAGAGCGACGCGGTTCCGATGGGCCATTTCTTCACGTTGAAGCTGCAACTGCAGGTTAGCCTGCTTTTGCGCGCTGACGTCAAGAGTGACACCAATCGTCTCCAGAAGATTTCCGTGCTCGTCCGGTAAACACCGCCCACGCATGATGACCCAGCGCGTCCTACCATACGGGAGGACAATGCGATGCTCGCTCTCGAAAGTTCCGTTCGAGGTGCAGGCCTGATCATAGGCTGCCTTCACGAGCGTTCGCTCGTCCGGATGAACGCGTGAGAGAATCAGGTCGCAAGTGATTGGTAGCGCAGAATCGAATCCATAGATCGCGCGTCCCTTCTCGCTCATCCACGCGCTATTGCGCTCCGGATACAAAATCCAAAAGGCCAGATCGGCCGACTCTGCGGCGAGACTTATACGCGCTTCCCGCTCGCGCAACATCTCCTGTTGCTGCTGGCGTTCGATGGCAATGCCGGCAATGTGCGTCGCGATTCCAGTCAACCGCGTTTCCTCGGGCCGCGGTCCTCGCTTCTCCTGGCGATACATCGCGAACGAGCCCAGAACCTCACCTTTGGCCGAAAGAATTGGAGTTGACCAGCAGGCGCACAGTCCGCAAATCTCCGCCAGGCCGCGATAATCAGCCCAGAGCGGATCGGTCAACACATCGGTTACGACCACTGGCCGGCGGGTATACATGGCGGTACCGCAGGAACCATTACGTGGTCCAATCGCAGCGCCATCCACTGCTTTGACATAAGCTTCGGGCAAGTTTGGCGCCGCACCGTGACGCACATGTTTGCCATCACGATTCAAAAGGAGAATGGAACAGCGCAGTCCTTCGGCCTGCCCTTCCATGAGAAGCACAAGGTGAGTTAGAACGTCCGTCAAGCCCGCGTCGGCCGCGATCATCTCCAAAACCCGGCTTTGTCCGGCTCGAAGGAGCTCTTCCTCTTTGCTTTGGGTAATGTCGCGGCAAACAACCACTCCGCCTAACAAGTCGCCGTTTGCGCCCCGCAAGGGACGGCCATTAACCCGCGTCCAGAGTCCGTTAGGCATCTTCGCGTGCCGCACGAACATCTCAACATCGTTTACCTCCTCACCCCGGATTGATCGCGTCAGCGGAAGCTGGTCGTGCGGGAACAAGGTCTCCTTATCCGGCAGGTAAAGTCCGTAGCGATGCGACCACTCGCTCGAGCCTGTCCTGGTTGCACCCATCCCGAACATGCGCTCCGCCATCGGATTGAAGAGAAGAAATTTACCCTCCGTGTCGGCTACGATGACAGCATCTCCCATGTTGGATAAAATCGATTGGAGGATTTCGTTGGTTTGAGTTAGCTCGTCGGTGGCTCTTTTCCGTTCCATCACCATATCCAATTGGGCTGCGACCGCCGCAATCACCTTGACCAATCGCTCGTTCGCTGTGCGGGATTCGTGCATAAAGAATTCGATCACCGCGATGACCTGATTGCCCGATAGAATGGGAATTCCTACTCCCGTTCTTAGTCCGACGGTTCTGGCCGCTTCGATTCGCGGGAAATTGGGATCGTTCCTGACATCCTCCACCCACGCTGGCTTCTGCAACGCCCATACGCGGCCGGGAAGTCCAACTCCCCGGACGAAATTACATTCTTCGGAGGCGGTTCGGAACGATTTCAAATTCGCTTCGTCGCCATACCAGACCGGACCGCATTCCAGCACACTTCCATCCTGGCTTGGCACCCAGGCCTGTCCAAGAGCCCATCCCGTTTTCTCGCAAACTCGATGAAGCACGACCTCAAGCGCGCACGAAAGGTCGCTGGTCGCGGCCACTTCCATCGCGATTGTGGCCAGCAAGTTAAGCTGTTCCTCACTCTGCTTGTGAGTTAGCTCGGCGTGTTGAGGTGAATCAGCCATTTCTCGATTCTTTGCGAGGTAACGTTACATCGGTCGCTCATCACCACGATGCGGACGCCGCTCCGACCGATCCGAGCAGAAACAGTCGGGCAAACCATAGCATCGAGCAAGATATTAGACTCTTGCGTAAGCGTTTGGAATCTCTTCGGCCGGCCGACCGGTAAGTTACACCCTTGCCGGTCCGCTCTCTATTGCAATCACTCGTTAGGCGAAGCACGTAGCGTCTGCGAAAAATCGAAGCGCGATGAATCGACCGCGGTTCACCCGCAAAATCAGCCGAGCAATTCTGGCGGAACTTTTCCGCCGTTTTCTGCCAACTTCTTGAGCACCTCCTTATGGAGCCAGACGTTCATCGAAGCTGAATCATTCATGTCTCCAGTGTAATGGAGTTCGGTCGCCAGCTCTTTGCGCGCGCTCAAGCTGCTGTCCATGCCAACCAGCTTCATCAGATCGACGATCGAGCGCTTCCAGTCCAATTTTTCGGCGTTTTTGGCGGCCAACCCCTCCATCACTGCAGCGATATCTACGATCGGTGGCGCCGGCTTTGGAGCGCTTGGCATGGGCGCCGCCGCAGGAGCCGGCGCGGCGGTAGCGGTGGAATGAGTAGCTACAGTTGGTTGGGCCGCTGGCGCACCGGCCGCAGCAGGCGCCGTCGCGACAGCGGTGGCGGGTGCATGACTAAAGATTTTTGATATTAGATTGCTGAGTAGTCCCATGGGTTTGTCCCTCTATTTTTGTTTCGTTGTTGTTATGACTGGTCTTTTCGCGAGAAACGCCGGCTAGGTGTTTCCTTTCCTTTGATTGCTTAAGAGTTTGGCCGCAGCCACCGTTAGAGCGCCCATGACAACGGGATTGCCCATCGCTTTCACAAACCACGGTTTTTCTTCGACGGTCTTTTGCATAAGCTCCGGATGTTCTTTCCGAGCGTAATTCATGACCCGGGCTGCATCGTCCTCGCTCATCTGGTTGGGGTCGGTCGAGCCAAGACCCAGCATCTTGGCGATCCCGGCAAGTCCCCCCGCAGCGGCGAGTGGACCAGCGTTCATGGTGCCTGCAGTGGGGCCTCCGCCGCCTCCACCTAGTGCGCTCAGCAAGCCGTCGAGCAGTCCAGCTCTTTCCTGCGGCGGCGCCTGCGCTACCGCGTTCTTCGCGGCATCCTGAAACTGATCATCGGGGAGCTGTCCGAGATATTGGGTCGCTGCCTGATGATAGGTGCGATTATCAAAATTCGAGTCGTCGGGGTGCGTCGACACAAAGCGGTCGTGAAACTGCTTCGCATCCGCGTCGTCCACGGTGCCTCCGCTCGCAAAACGTCTCATGAAGTCGTCAACAGTGTCTGGCATAGTTTTTGTCTTTCAGGTTTTGGTTTTGAGGAAAGGTCATTGTGACGGCACATAAGTCATCGCGCGCGTGCGAGCATCGAGATGGGCGGTGCCGATTTTTTGCGGTGGATTGGACGGGGTATAGGCCAGCACGGTCAAATCATGATTGGGAAATTCCCGCGCCATCTGTTCGAGCATGGTCCGCATGAGATCGGGTATTTTTTGCATCTCGACGCTCCGATCGAGAATGAGACCGAGCTCGTTCTGTTCGTTAAT
>Ga0157374_10005142_pt1 | contig 10971 bp, 27 predicted proteins | sample M25metaG_FD_115308 | JGI IMG/M metagenome (GOLD analysis project Ga0157374, IMG submission 115308) | Miscanthus rhizosphere microbial communities from Kellogg Biological Station, Michigan, USA - M2-5 metaG | ecosystem: Host-associated > Plants > Roots > Rhizosphere > Soil | place: USA: Michigan... | reverse complement strand
TGACTCCAAATAGATTTCAGTCTGCGATTCATTCGGAACGGCTTGCAATATCCCTTTCGCATGCTCTGCCGCATTAGGCCAAAATGCCACTTCTGATCCGTGCAAGTATTGAATTGTGCTAGATCGACCGACAGCTTTGTTACCTGCTGTACCGATCTTATAGCCTGAATCAAGCTTACCGAAATACAACTCTTTGGCAGAACTTGCTGACGTCTCAGGTCTAACAACTGATGGGCAATATTGATGATAGCGTTGCGTCATTTCGAACAAATTATTCGTCGCTTCCGCTTCATGCGTTAAGATAAACGCACGGACACCAAAGCGATGTGTGACAAGCCAATAGAATCGACCACTCACATAGGTCGACATTCCTTGTTGTCGGCCTTTTAAAATAATACTCCTCACTTTACCCGTCGTTAGCTTTTGTTTCTCTACAGCTTTGTGAACGTGTAATTGAGATTCATTCAATAGAAACGGCATGATCTCGCCCGACTTCGGACGTATCTTTAAGCATTTCTTAGAATAATGCGCGAAATCATTTTTTAGTTTCTGTCTTATCTGTTTTTCTTCTTCTGTCATTCACAATCCTTTGTAAATGTTCTAAAGAGATATTGATATGCGAGTGATGTTTACATACTAGATGATTGATTGGTTTGTACTTCACAAAGACCGGTTCACGATGACAGTAAACACAAGTCTTTGTTATGAAATGTCGACTCATTTATTGTCTTTGATAATCCTTAAACTCAATGTTGTCTTTGTCTTCTGTGTGCTTAATCAAAGCCAGCATCATTTCATTTAATTTTTCAATCTTATCTGTGCTAGACAAGTTTTCCCATTTATCTAAATCCATACCTAAGTAAGAAGCTTTACCATCCACTTCATAAGCACAGCCAATAATTTTTTTACCTTCATGCTCGCATTCAAAAAAACAGAATTTAGTCATTAACTTTTATTCCTTTCGCTATAAGTTTATCTTTAATTTCTTTCATTTCGATGACTTCGCTTTGTATTTCTGTTTGATTGCCTTTATTATTTTTTTTAAGAATGCTTTCAACTTTCTCAATTCTTTTTACCACATCAATTAATATTTTTTTTGTTTCTTTTTTAAGTTCAGTTCTAATTTTATTTAATTGTTGTGCGTGATAATCAGCCGCTTTATCCATCAGAGACTGAACCCATTCTTCAATCATGATTTGATGAACGCCGCCTTTGGGTTTTTTCTGCAATTGTCGACCATAGTAGGAATTCTTATCTGTTTCGATATTCATTGATTTAATCCATTAGTGATTTATTCGAGTTCCTTCAAACCTTCTTCTTGCTGATTATCGTCTGAATCTTTAGTGGTATTATTACCGTAAATTTTAGGCAATAACTTACAGGCAATCCACTTGCGAGTATCGACACGTAAACGTGAGCGTTGGATAACATCATTATCAACCTTGACTTGTCCTTCATCATTGACGTATGTGTCATTTAAACCATCGTCTGCAATTTCGATGATTTCTTCAGCCATAATATCCGCTTGAAATTGCTTAGCTTTTACGTACTGATCGTTAAAATCATTATATCTATAGCGCCATTTGAATATAGTATCAGGGTCTGGAAAATCAGGATGAAGCTTACAAAGCTTTCTTAATCCGAGTGTAGAAGTCGCAACCGCATCACAAATTTTATCTGCAAGTTCTTTGCTATAAATTGTGGGTCTGCCTCTATTAGACATAGTTAAGCCGCTTCTATTTTAGATTTACGACCGCGTTTTGGTTTGTCACTTAGAAAATCGTCTTCGTCTTTTTCATCGACGACTTCTTGATAGCCGATACCGGAACATACTTTGCATTTGTGCTGCAAGCCGCCCATTCCCATGACTTGCTTGTTACCCTTGCAGGTTGTGCAACGTATTATTTTAGACATGTTAATCCTTTAACATATTTTGATTGAATATAAATTTAGCACATAAAAAAAAATAAAAAAAGTGTTGCTAGTGGTTAATTTTATAGTGTACAATGCACACATAAGTTGATGACAACTTATAAATAAAAAATTAAGGAGATTTAAAATGAAAAAAAATACTTTGGCTAGAAAATATGAATATGGTTTTGTTCAAGGTAGCGTTGATATTGATCTTATATCTGTAGAAAAAGATCAAGATTATGAAAATGAAACAACATGGTGGATTTTTGAAGATGGATCAGCATTAGGATTATCTAGTGATAATATTATTTATATAAAAGATAACTATGGAAGACACGTTGATAATCAACAATTAGGAAAATAAAAATGACAACTCACAACGAACTAAAAGACATATTAACGCATTACAAACTAAGCAGATCCCAATTTAGCAAATTAGTCGGTGTCAGCTTAGACACAGTAAAATGCTGGTTATCTAAACCGGGATCAAAAAGATTTCGACGAATTCCGACAATGAAACTTGAGTACATTAAAAAATTCTTGTCAGAAATCAACGATTAGATTTAAACGAACTGCCAAAATAAAAACTATAAACAAGCATTGCCATGTTGACGAGATTATTAAAAATCTCTTTGTCAAAACATTCTGGCTGTAAATATTTCAATGCGACATAACCAAAAAATCCGAGAGTAAAACAGATTGCAAGAATATGCTGAATACGGTCGTCTTTCGGATTTTTTGATAATTCTCTCGCAGAAACCCTGTCCTGTACCTCTGCTTCGTACCCTTGTGCTTGATATTGTGCGATTAATTCTTTGTGTTCCGACGCAAAAGACATAAGCTTTTCAAGAGCAGTGCCGTCATTAGTAATGACGTTAGAAAGCTTATCAGAACTGACACCAAAGAGACTTTCAAGCAGAGATACGCCAACAGAACCCAAAGGACCCAATAAAAAGCCAGCAAGGCGAGGAACAAGTTTACCAGCAGCGAGTGCAATATCTTTAATAATGTTCGCATCCATGTGAACCTCATCATTGATTAAATAAATCCTTTATCCATAATTTTATAATTTGTGCTATTTCATCAATCAAATCGTTTTAAATCTCTATCAATGAATGATCTAAACTTCAATAAATCTTCTTTTTTTTCGAAACGAAAACACGGAAAAGGAATTTCTTCTTCATTTGATGACAAATATATTGGCTCTACGTACTCTTCATTCTCATCTACGATAATCAATTTTGGTTCAGATTTTTTGCCAAAAATAAAGTTAGCTCCAAAAATCATCTTCATAAAAACCCTTTTTCCATAGAAAACGCTAAATCATTTGAACGACCATGAACTTGATTAGCCCACAATGAATCTAACATACATTTAGATGCTTTTTCTCTATCACCCATTTTTACTGCTTCTAGAAATTCCCTAAAACCCAATAAATTTTCGATGCCCATGTTAAAACACATTTCGATTAAAACTGCTTTGCTGACGTCATCAATACCCTGAACCCACGGCAAAAAATGGTATAAATCATAAGTAGCATTAGCAATATCGTTACTAAGTAAAATTTCTGCTTCAGATTCAGATATTCCAACTTGTTCTAAATTTCTTCCCCAGCCAATACTCAGAATATTTTTACTATCACGGTAAGGTTTTAGTTTTAAACCCTCGTGTTTTTTGATACTAGCCCGAAGCTTCAACGACACTTGATTGTCCATTTATTATTTCTCCTAAGTCTAAAACGAATCTAGCCTCACACGCTTTATGACATTTATCACAAACATAATATCGAGAACCTGAATCGCCACTTTGAACAAAAATCAATTCACTGCAACACTTACTGACTAACATTTCTAAGTAATTCCTTTTTCATAAAATCCAATGCGGCTGAAACTGAATTTATAATTTTCACATGCTCGCCGAATTGATCAAAAAATTTCTTTTCGCTTACTGTTAACTTTTGAGCGGATGGTGGTTTAGAACCATTTTTCACTTCTATAAGCCACAACCTACCTTTAAAGCTCAATACGAGGTCCGGGAAGCCTTTTCCAACATCATGAGTACAGAAGACTACTCCCCCGCATTTTCGGAAGGTGTCGACGATTTCTCGTTGGTTTTCGTCTGTTCGCTTTGGCATACTACATCCTTGTGGTTGCCGTATAGTTGTTTGAGTGCTTCAAAATAGCGCGGATCGCTAAATTTGCATGAATCATGTTCTACATGGAACTTCATACCATAATCCTTTTAAGTATTTTTCCTATTTACTGTTAATTTTATCATCAAGTTACTATTTCGTCACCAACAGGCTGCAAATGATGAGTTACACCGAACGCGTCTTTGATGTCTTCTACGCTCCAGCCACCAATCTCGTGCAGAAATTGGATTTCTGACATGTGTTCGAAAATGGGGCGTAACTTTTTTTTAAGCTCTGCCATTTTGTGTCCAAGAGGCTTTGCTACTTTTGGCCAAGGCTCATTTGGCGCTAGAGCGAGTTTAATTTTTTTAGCAAGCATTATGCCGGCTGTGATTTCGGGCAGCTTAGCTTCGCTTTTAACATTGCTAATTACTGTAAACGTATGTTTCATCATTTGCACATCCTTGTGCCATCGTTATTGGTGAGCCTGTAAATTTTTTTTACGTTTAACAGCTTGCACTGTTTCCCAATGTGGATGTCCTGGCCCGTACTCTTGATAAGCTCCATGAGATGAAACTGGTTTTTGATACTTGTTTAATCCATCAGACGAAATTGCAGAAGGTTTCTCGTTTATTAAAAAATTCTCAAATTTTAAATTCCAGTCTTTAGCCGTCCAATCTTTTTCTTTAGCGATATTTTTGAATTTAATTATTAGCTCGGGAATCGATATACCGCATTTTTGGGAAACCTCTTGAGCTTTTTTAAGCCTTTCAAAATCTGGATAAAAATCATCCGAAATTGGAGAGAGAGAAGCTTTTGATTTTTCGCTTGTGCTCTCTCTTTCTTTTTTATCTTTGTTTTCTTTTTCTATATTTCTTTTATAGGTGCTGTTTTCCAGTAACTGGTTTGCCGTCAACGGTTTTTCAGTAACCGGTTCCTGAAAAACCGTGTCCTGGTTTGTTGGTTTAAATTCTGACCCATTTTTGACATGCAATTGCCATTCTTCGTACTGTCCCTTTTCGTTCTTTATTTGACCGTAGTCAATTAGCTGACATTCTTTTAAAATCTTAAGTAGTTTTGCTAACTTGTCTCTTCCCATGTTTCCGTGTTTCATTAACTGGTCTTTGTAAAAAATCCAATTATCTGGAAGACTGCACAGATAGCAATAAAGACCCAGTGCTTCGTAATTGTTTAACTTTTGTAAAATAGAATTTGATATGATGGTGTAATTATTTGATTCTTTGGTAAGACGAAATTTTTCAACGGCCATAAAATAAATCCTTTTTAAAATATTTGACATAATCCCTTATGCGAGCTAAATTTAGCACATACGAAATAGGGAAAACCTTCGCACAAGGGGCCTTATTTTCATAAGCCCTGCTAATGACAGGGCTTTTTTATTAATATAAATTAATAATATTATCTGGTAAATAAAAACTCACAATCCCTTCTTTTTCTATTTTTCTTATCTTTTCATTTTTAACAAAATAATCTAATGATTTAATTATTTCTTTTTCATTTATTTTTTCTAAATTTTTAAAAATATTATCAATTTCATAAGGTACCTGTGTAGCTAAATAATTACGATATATAATTTCATAAACACGTAAATCATTAATGCTTATATAAGGCATTTCAAATATATGCATAGGTATTATCCAAAAAGACATTCTTTCTTATCTCCAATAAATATATTGATCACAATGCAATGATAAGATATCATGTTATCTCAAAACTGGTCAATTATAATATGGAGAAAAAAATGGTCGAAACAAAACAGGACTTGCGAGTTGTTCTACTCCGATTAAAACCGGACATGTACAAAACTCTTAAGCGAAAGGCGATAGAGCGCGAGATGTCTATCAATGCAATTGCAAAAGAATGTTTAGAAAAATATATCAATAAATGTAAAAAAAAGCTTGACGATAAATGATAACATGATAACATTGGTATATAAGTTGATGTTATCAACGTTAACTTATAGATAAAAACTACATGTGTATACTAATTCATGTAATTTATACACAAGTGTGTAAACATATACTTAGATAGTAAGGAAATACAAATGACTAAAGGTGAAGATTACAGAATACAAGCAACTGTAACAAAAGAATGTTGGAAACAACTGAAGATATTAGCAGTACAAAGAGAAATAACTTTGCAACAAGCTGTAAAAGATGTTTTAGAACGTTCAATGAGTAAAAAGATAAGTAAACAAGAAGATACAAACGAGGGTTAAATACATTAACAGTTGTTATGAGAGTGCGCTAACACTCTCATAACGATCCAAATAATCATCAGGAGATCAAAATGGACACAACCATTGTATATCAACAAGTTGTATCACCGCAAGATGCTGAATGGCATTATGCGATGCAAAGATTCTGGGCAACTGGAGTATGCCCGCTGTGCGATGGAACGCATGGTAATAACGCAATGTGCCAGGCAGGGAGTGCTAATCATGAATAAATTTTATCCTAAATCACTAATAAGTTTTATTAATGACGTCGTAAAGTATAACTACAAATACACTCAAGATGGTTATCAGTTAAGTGTTGATGACTTAAATGTGTTCGATCAAGGCGAACTAGCAAATCATTTAATGTCATTAGACGATTACGATTTATATTCAATCACTGAAAATAAAAAATCATCCGTAATATTTACGCTAATGAACAAATTGCTAAAGGAGAACACTTACGACTCGAAAGTGGATTTTGCAACAGAACTTAGAGAGGGAATAATCGAATTTTACAAACCTGCAATGCAAGAACTGATTAACTATGCGTTATCAGAACTTGAAACAGACGATAGATACAATGCTGGATTTGTAAGAAGTCAAAGAAAGGAAAATGGCGAACTTTACTGGGAGACACGTGTATGAAGGATTACAAATGGATGTGCGACAGCGAATCAAAAACTGACAAATTTATTAATATGTTCAACTTCTTCATTGAGGAAGAGCTTATACCGATTTTGTTAGCGTGCTGTGTTCTGTTTACATTTTTATTTTTAGCGACTATGTAAGTGAGGTGATTTATGGCATTACGCGGAATGAAACCAAAAGAAGTTAAGAAGCGTTTAAAAGCTCTATTTTATGGTGCAGCTGGCGTTGGTAAGACAACGGCTGCTATTTCTTTCCCAAAAGTATATTTAATAGATACTGAGAAAGGTGCAGAGAACGCACAATATGTTAAGTTGCTTGATAAATCAGGCGGTGCAGTATTTCAAACATCAGACTTTGATGAGTTATTAAAAGAAGTAAAAGCTTTGTTGACAGAAAAACATGAATTTCAAACGCTCGTCATAGACCCACTGACAACTTTGTACAATGATTTGTTAGATAAAGCAGCATTAAAAACAGGAACTGATTTTGGTCGTCACTACAACGAAGCTAATAAACGAATGAAGCATTTATTAAATTTATTGCTACGTCTAGACATGAACGTTATCATCACGTCTCATGCAAAAAACGAGTACGGTCAAAACATGGCAGTTTTAGGTCAAACATTCGATTGCTATAAAAAGTTAGATTATCTATTTGACTTGGTTTTCGAAATCCAAAAACGCGGAAAAGATAGAGTTGGTATTGTAAAGAAAACTCGAATTGAAACATTTCAAGATGGAGAAACTTTCCCATTTTCATATGACACATTAGCAGAACGTTATGGACGTGACGTTGTTGAACGTGATTCTGTATCAGAAACATTAGCAACTGACGAACAAGTATCAGAGTTAAAACGTTTAATAGAATTATTTAAGATGCCACCTGAAATTGTTGAAAAATGGCTGGATAAAGCAAACGCTGAAACATTAGAAGAAATGAACACAGATGCAATTCAAAAGTGTATTGATCATTTGAAATCTAAACTACAAGGAGATGTAGCATGAGTTATACTTTTTCACCGAAATCTGACGAAGAATTAATTGATATCGTACCAAGGGGTGTTTACGCATTTGAAGTGTTGAAGTCTGAAAGGATGACATCACAGAAAGGTAACCCGATGTGTAAATTACTTTTAAAGTATTTTGATGTTAATGGTAGAGCAAGATTAATTTATGATTATCTTGTTTTCTCTGACGCAAATTTGAATATCCGTAAAATTAAACATTTTTGTCATTCAGTCGGTTTGGTAGAAGAGTATAAAAAAGGTGAATTACCAGAAGATTTAACAAATAAATACGGTGAATTTGAAATTGGTATACAAGACGAACAACCAAATGATAAAGGCGGCTTTTATCCTAAAAAAAATACTGTTGTTGACTACGTGAAACCATCAAAAAAAGAAGAAACAAAAAATGAAGAAGATGAGTTTCACAATGATTCAATACCTTTTTAAACTAATGCTTGTGTTGGCACTAGCGCAGCCCATCTTACAACTAGTGCCTTTTTTTACAACTGAAGAAGATGTTTACATTTACATTGCTTAAGGGATTATATGACACTTGAACTGTTATTCAAAGAATTGAAAGAGAAATTGACTTGGAATTTGAAAGTATACTCACTAAAAATGTGTGAAGTTGAAGGTAAGACTGAAGAAGAGATGCACTCATTCTTTATCGGTAATTTAATCACATACATTTTCAGTGTTATTGCAGCAACTGCAAAAGTTAATAAAGTTTGTTTTCATGAATCGTTAAATGATTTTTTGTCTCAGATATTTATGGCGTATCATACAAATAGCAATGTACAAGATATCGTTAAACATTAATTTGGACATAGATTATGAATGATTTAGATATCAAATTTATGTTTGAGTGCATTCTAAATTATTTAGAAAATTTAGATTAAAATCAAAATTATCGAGACAGAAAAATATTATTAGAAAGAGTGGCAGAAGTTTTAAAAGAGTTAAAAGAGGGTGAATAGTAATTTTAATTCAATAAAGGAGAAAATGTTAATGGCTTTTTATTTATTAAGTTCTAAAAGTAAAAATCATGATTGCGGTGATGTTTTTATTGATACTAAAGCTGTTGAATCGTTTTTTATTGAGAAAAAAATCAAAAACAAAAATTTAGTTTATGTTTTAAAAGTAATCACTCTCTCAAAAGATTGTTGGTACGCATGTTATGATGATATTTCTGATGTTAGAAGAGTTTTATGTGAAATTGGAGATTTCTCATCTAGCAATCTTGATAATTACATAGATAAACTTTTAAAAGAAGAAATAAAAGAAGAAAATACTTCAGAAGAAAAAATTAAAAGTTTAATGCAAAGTATGTTTAGTAATTAATAAAAAGTTAAATTGGCCGACGATACTGTAGAGTATGGCTATGAGACCTAGCGAGCTAGCATACGTCCAAAGGGTAACGGGAAAATAGGCCATCAATTTTATTTATTTAGTTTATGGCAACACTAATAAAAGAACGAAAGCGCGCGCTAATCTAGTAATTATTATGTGTTTCCGCCAGTTTTTGAGATGAATATGAATTATCAAGATAAAGTAAATAAATTAATTAATAAAACATGTCATAAAGTTGAAGATAAAACAGAAGAGGTAATTTTTCATTTAGATAACGATGAAAAAGTTATATTTTCTGCATATGGTGAATGTTGCTCTGACTCATGGATTGAACATTGTGAAACAATGACTTCTCCAGAGAAAATATTATCTTTTGAAGAAATTTCTATAGATTCATACGATGAATACCATACAAAAAAAAGAATAGATGAGACTATGGATGATTTAAAATTTTACTTTTACGAAGTTAAAACAGAAAAAGGTTCATATAAAATTGAAATGAGAAATAACAGTAATGGATATTATGGTGGGTGGTTAGAATAATAATGAGGTTGAAGTGATTTTACACTTAATTTGTTATAGTTTAATTCCATTTTTTTGTACTTATGGTATTTATTCTTTTTATAAGGATTTACTTGAAACATGCGAGAAATAATTTATAGAGTATGGGATAAAAACGGCAATCCTGCACAAATGTATTATGATCCTTTTATTACGAATCCTCCCACGCATTTAAGATTAAGCGAAGTAATGAATGAATTGAGGGAAGATGGGTGGGTCTGGATGAAATACATAGGTTTGAACGACAAAAACGAAAGTAGAATTTTTGAAGGCGACATTATAAAGGTAAAAGAAAAATATGGAAAACATGAATATACAGGATATGTTGAATATAATGTAATAGGAAATTTAGGATTTGTATTGAGATTGTCAAAACGAAAACATGATTTAAAATTTATATGCTCATATGACGAACAAGAAATAATTGGAAATATCTATCAAAATCCTGAACTTTTAAAGTTAAACAATGAATAAATATTACTTATTAACAATAAATTTTTTAGTTTTTATTTTATTATTTTCTATTTTATTAAAAGGCATTATTTGGATTTGGTCATAAATGAAGTGTACTAATTGTAAAAAAAATTTTGAAGAACAAAACTTAGTAAAAACGATGGGATATTACAACAAAGAAAACCCTGTTTTTGTTTATCGTTGTGTTGATTGCACGAAAGAACTATATTCCTACTATTTACAAAATAGTAATGAAAAAAATAAGGATAAATAAAATGAAAACAATCTGTGTGAGATGCTCAAAAGAATTCGAACAGTTTAATCATCCTATGGCTAATTTTTTTAGTATCTGCTTTGAATGCAGGGAGAAAGAGCCAGAAACTATTTTTGATCAACACAAACTATTTAAATGAATTAATCTATGATTAAAAAAATTAAAACTTTCTTAAAAAAAATTTTTTGCAGTCACTCACACTCATGTGTTGAGACTGAATACTACCAATATTTTGAACCAAATTATTTTTATCATATCATTAGAAAATGTTCGGATTGTGGTAAATATTTACCATTGACACATATTGAACATGGCGCAATGAATCAGATGTATAATAACTATATTGATTATCAATTAAAAAACGGAAAAAATAATTAAATGAAAAACAAAGAAAC
>Ga0157374_10005140_pt1 | contig 10973 bp, 8 predicted proteins | sample M25metaG_FD_115308 | JGI IMG/M metagenome (GOLD analysis project Ga0157374, IMG submission 115308) | Miscanthus rhizosphere microbial communities from Kellogg Biological Station, Michigan, USA - M2-5 metaG | ecosystem: Host-associated > Plants > Roots > Rhizosphere > Soil | place: USA: Michigan... | reverse complement strand
TTTATAATCTTATATTTATATACTTGTTTCATTGCATTCCACGTGTAAAAAGTAAGAAAAATTACTAAAAATAAAAAGAACTAAACCGACCCTGGCTAATAAAAAAATTAAAAGTTCTACAAATTATTATTAATTATGCTGTTTTAGCATCTATGTTGATTATAATATTAAATTTATATTTTAATTAATTATTATAATCAAAATAGTATTATAAAAAAGATTTTTTAGGTCCTATTTTATTAAATAAATTATTTTTGTTAATAATTTTACTTATATTTACTCTATTTTATTTGTTATCTATTATGCGACATCTACGTAAAAGGTGTAGCAATTATGTTCACAATAAAAATTAACTTAAAAAGAATAATAAAAATCTTAATACGAATATTTGTATTTTTATATTTAATAAAAAAAATAGTGAATTTATAGTTTTTTATAAAACACGTATATTGTTGACATTAAACATATTAATTTAGTACTATATAAAATTCAAATTAATATGTTTTCACGGTCTACAATAAAAAAATATTTTATTGCGTTTGCGTTTGCTGCGTATATATGCATGCTACGCACTTGTTTTTAATTATATAATATTGTACATTAAAATTTTATTATAATTTTATTAATATACTCTAAAAGAATCTGTTGTGCGCGTGTGTGCACGTAAACAGAATATTTAAATATAATTAAAAACAAAAATATTTTAATGTTAATAGTTATTATTACTACATTTTAAAATATTTTTCCCACGTTCCGTATAGTTACGCAATTTTTAAAATTTAAAAAAATATTTAGCCTTTAGGCTTTTAAATATAAATAAATTTACACTTTAATTTATAAAATAAAAAATTAATTTTTTTATAGTTAGCTATAAATATAATAATATTATATAAATAATTATAATAAGACATTAAATAATAAAAAAATAAAATAAAAACTTTTTAATTATGAAGAGTATAGATAGATGATTGTTTTCAACTAATGCCAAAGATATTGGTACCCTCTATTTAATTTTTGCTATTTTTGCAGGTATGATTGGAACTGCATTATCCGTTTTAATACGTTTAGAATTGGCGGCTCCCGGTGTTCAAGTTTTACAAGGAGATCACCAATTATTTAATGTTATTATAACAGCTCATGCTTTTATTATGATTTTCTTCATGGTTATGCCTGCTATGGTAGGTGGTTTTGGTAACTATTTATTACCTGTTCAAATAGGTGCACCAGATATGGCATTTCCTCGACTTAATAATATTTCTTTCTGATTATTACCTCCATCTTTAATCTTATTATTAGTTGGATCTTTATCAGAAGGAGGTGCAGGTACAGGATGAACAGTGTATCCACCATTAGCAAGTATCCAATCTCACTCTGGACCTGCTGTAGATCTAACTATTTTTTCTTTACATTTAGCTGGGGTATCATCTTTATTAGGTGCAATTAACTTTATATGTACTTTAATGAATATGAGAACAAATGGTATGAGTTACCATAGAGTTCCTTTATTTGTTTGGGCTATATATGTAACGGCTATATTGCTTTTATTATCTTTACCTGTTCTTGCTGGTGCAATTACAATGCTTCTAACAGATCGAAATTTCAATACTAATTTTTACGATCCTGCTGGAGGTGGTGATCCTGTATTATATCAACATCTATTCTGGTTCTTCGGTCAAATATGGCCCTTAAATTTATATTTTATGCAACAAACTATAAGCGAGAAGTTCGATTTATATTTCTTAGGTACTTTAAGTATAAGTTATATTATTTTATATACCACTAAAGTAAAAATCCTTAAAATTTTCGATAATTCGCAAGTAACCAAAGCGCTAAGCTCGTTAGTAGGAACTTCAGAGGCCATACGTTTGTTAAACAAAAAATTAATTCATAGTCTAAGCAATTCAGAAAAAGATTCAAAATTTAAAGAATGATTAGCTGGATTAATCGATGGAGATGGTTGTTTTACATTATCTAAAAAAGGATATGCTAGTTTAGAAATCACTATGGATATTAGGGATGAACGTGCATTACAAGCCGTAAAAAATGTTTATGGTGGTTCAATCAAATTAAGATCTAATGCTAATGCATTAAGATATAGATTACACCATAAAGCCGGTTTACTAGATCTTATTAACGATGTTAATGGAAAAATAAGAAATCCACATAGATTAATTCAATTAAATAATATTTGTATTAAATATGATCTAAATTTAATTTATCCCGAAAAATTAACTATAAATAATGGTTGATTAAGTGGATTTTTTGATGCGGACGGTTCTATTACTATAAATAATTCTAATTGACAATTAGCAATTTCAGCAGGTCAAAAAACTTCTGAATTATTGACACCCTTAGTAGATATATTTGGAGGGTATGTTTATATTGATAGGGGAGGTCAGGGGTCTTTTAAATGGTATGTAACTAAAAAAGAAGATGTTTTAAATTTAGTCGAATATTTTAAAAAATATCCTTCTAGATCAGCTAAAAATAATAGATTACATTTAGTACCTAAATATTATGAATTGAAGAGTATGAAAGCTCATTTAGCCGAATCCGATACTTTTTTATTTAAAAGTTGGGAAGTGTTTTTAAATAATTGAAACAATTATGAGTAAATTTAAATGTTTAAAGATATGGTCCAAACACCTAAAAAGTGTAGCATCCAGAAGTGTACATCTTAATTATACCAGGATTCGGTATAATTTCACATGTTGTTTCTACTTTCTCTAATAAACCTATCTTTGGTTATATTGGTATGGTTTATGCTATGTTCTCTATCGCTATCTTAGGTTTAATTGTTTGATCACATCATATGTTTGCAGTAGGTATGGACGTTGATACACGTGCATATTTCACAGCCGCTACAATGATTATTGCCGTTCCAACTGGAATTAAAATATTTAGTTGGTTAGCAACATGTTATGGTGGATCTGTAAAATTAAATACTCCTATGATTTGGGCTTTAGGGTTCATTGCACTATTCACTATTGGAGGATTAACAGGAATTGTATTATCAAATGCTAGTCTAGATTTAGCCTTACATGATACTTATTACGTAGTTGCTCATTTTCACTACGTATTATCTATGGGAGCAGTATTCGCTATATTTGCCGCATTTTATTTTTGAGCTCCTAAGATTATAGGTTTAACTTATAACGAATTCTTAGGAAAAGTTCATTTCTGGACTATGTTTATAGGAGTTAATTTAACCTTCTTTCCTCAACACTTTTTAGGTCTGGCCGGTATATATTTAATTTTATCAAATATTTATCATTGCGATAATATTTTTATTTATTTAGAAGCAGATTTTCCATTTTCACATAATATTAATACCTTTACATTAATATTTATGGGTCCTCATTTAGTCCCTAAATTTTTAACCGAACCTTTACGTGTTTATTTACCTAAATTAAATCGAAATTTAATTGGAGTAGAAAATCGGAATAGAACTGTGATTTATCAATGATTTAATTTAATTAATGGAAAACTTTACGTTGGAAGTGCTTGAAGAGGTTCTAGTCGCTTATTAGCGTATTGAAGTTCTAGTGTTTTAAACCGAAATTTACCTATTTATAATAGTTTAAAAAAATATGGTCACAATAATTTCGTTTTGGCGATATTAGAAGACCTAGGCCCTACAAACTCAGTTACTAAGGAATTTATGTTAAAACGAGAACAGTACTATATAGATATGCTTTTTAATAGTGAGTCTTATTTAAAATTAAATAATTCCCCAACAGCAGGTACTAATTTAGGATTTAAACACACTAAAGAATTTAAATTAAACCGTTCAGGTAAATTTAACCCAATGTACGGTAAAATTTTTTCAACTAAATTTTTAGAAATGCAAATTCGAGATAAATCGGGCATCAATAATCCTCAATTTGGCGTTAAAAAATCAACACAAACTTTAGCGAAATTAACAAAATTGGTTTATGTTTACGATAGCTTAACTAAAAATTTTATAGGTGCCTATTCAACGGTGCAATGTTCTAAAGAATTTAAAATGGGAAAAGATACTTTAACCAAGTATTTAAAAAATGGAATGCCTTATAAAAACAAAATATTTTCACGAAAAAAATTATAAAAAAAAATTTAATGCCTCTATAGATATCTTTAAAATTTCTATTAGATAATAGGGTGAATTGCAAGAAAATCCTAATTAATAAAGGACAATTTGCAGCGAAGTTTATTACAATACAACTGGATTAAAAATATTTTTAGTTTCGTAATAAAAACGTTCAACGACTAGCAAGTGAGTAGTATTAACAATAATCTTGCACTGTTAAATATTTAACAGAAGCGCCCTATCAGTGTATTTATTTTATCTTATTTTATCTTATATATTAAAATAAATACGCTGAATGACATAGTCTGAACCTAGAATAAAATTAATTTAGTTATTTACTAATTATTTAACTTTAATTATTCTAAAGTTAAATTATTCTTATTTAACTACTGTAAAGCTAGGAGTCTAGGTTTAAACCTAGGATTAACACAATTGATGCCACGACGTATCCCTGATTACGCAGATTCTTTTGCAGGATGAAATTATATCTCTAGTTTTGGATCATTAATTTCAGTAATAGCAACTGTATTATTTGTTTATATTATTTATAATTCATTTACTTCACAAAATGAAGTTTCTAATAACCCTTGGGCTACACCTTCATTTTTTGTGTCCGATAAAGAATTTACAAATTCTACACCACACTCTACAACATTAGAATTTTCTGTTGTAAGTCCTGTACCTTCTCATGTATATAATGTTCTACCTATATTAACGGAAGACCGTTTATTAATATCTAAAAATAAAGAATAGTAAAGTATACTTAGTATGCGTGGTGCGACTGCAACGCAAGTACAAGATATGACGAAAATCAAGTTAAAATGATGAAAAATAATTAATTTTTTATATTAATTATTTTTGCACCCTCGGTGGCTTTAACCCGTCATATGGTTGTTTAAATTAAGTTAAAATTATTATTAACTTTAGCAACTAATAAAAACAAAATAAAAAATATTTATTAATAGCAAGTCAAGTCATTCTAAATTATTCAGCTTGACAAGATAATGCATAATAATTAATTTTTTATATTTATCGTTGTTATGAGTTTAAAAGCTTAAATTCTCGTATAAGAATTTAATATTAAATTATAACAACAAAGTGGGAGAAGAATTATTAAATTATAATTTTAATTATGATAATTAAATAATGTAAAGCCCACGATTGTCGCATACCGCCTACCTATAAACTACTTTAATAAAATATAAATTTTAGTATGAATACCGGCGCAGACACAGCGTGCACCGCAAATATATTAAAATAAATTGAGTTGCGGTTGTGGTCACACTCGCGTGGTCACACTCGCACTTATTACAAAATAATTAAAATAATTTAACGGCTTTAAATTCTCTAGATGTCGCAAATAATATTCTAGAACTTACTAATTATAGGATACATGTGGTAACAGTTCATGTGGAATATTGAGTTAAAATTTTTATTATGAACAAACGACACAAACAACACAAACACAGCACAACTAGAAAACATTTTATATATTTTTCTTTTATAAGGCTTATTTAATAGAAATAACAAATTTTATTAAATAAAGGGTTCGAATCCCTTTAAAGATTTATGATTTTATTATTCATACTAATTTTAATTTTTTTATTATCATTAAATGTAATTAATCATAATTTAACTTCTTCTTTAATTAGAAGAATAACTGCTATCACCTTTATATGTGCCGGTGTATTAGTTATTAATACATTTTATATTCAGTCAATTGGATCAGGAACAGGGATGTATAGTGGGCTATTTGAAGTAAATGTACTTTCAAATGGAATGTCATTATTTATATTAATAATAAGTAGTTTATTGTTATTAATTTGACCAAATATTAGTCAATTAGCGATGCGTGGTAAAACAAATATTTCAAATAGTATTGAAACAGATTTATTAGAAATTAAAGAAAGTTATAATTTAATTTCTAATAAAAATAAATCTAAACAATATTGTTTAATTATTCTATTTAATATATTAGGAGCCTTATTTTTAGTTAGTTCTTCGGATTTAATATCAATGTATTTAAGCATAGAATTACAATCTTTTGGATTATATATACTGGCAACATTATATAAAGAAAAATTAAGTTCAACTTCGGCTGGATTGAAATATTTTTTACTAGGTGGATTATCTTCTTGTTTTATTTTATTAGGATCAGGTTTAGTTTATACTTATACAGGACTTACTAATTTGGAATTAATTTATACTTTCTTAAGTGTATATTCAAACGGTAATTTAATGGATATGAACGGTATTAGCATAGGAATATTTTTAATATTTTCAGGATTTTTATTTAAAATTGCTGCAGCTCCTTTTCATAATTGATCTATTGATGTATATGACGACAGTCCTACATTAGTAACAATATGATTAACAGTAATGCCTAAAATATCTATATTAGTATTATTATTACAACTATTAATTGGCGTAGACGTATATTTAAATCTAATAAAAATAATAAATTTTATACCTTTTAATATATTAAGTAATTTATTACTTTTAAGTTCGTTATTATCTTTAATTATAGGTGCCGTTGTAGGTTTAAGTCAAATAAAAATAAAAAGATTATTGGCTTATAGTACTATCAATCACGTAGGATTTTTATTATTATCTCTTTCTGTGTTTACAAGTTCTTCTTCTAATTTCAGTCAAAGCGTAGAATCTTTTATTTTTTATATAATTCAATATACTTTAACTAATTTAAATATATTTTTAATCGTGCTATCTTTAAGCTATATTGTAAATTTAAAATATAAATTTTCACCTGCTAGCCCTCAAGCACACAATATTAGCGATAAAAATGACGAATTAAATGAAGGTAAAGATAAAAAAATAACAGCATTTATTAATGTTTCGGATATGGAGTATATAAATTCATTTAAAGGACTATTTTTAAAAAATCCTGTACTGAGTCTAAGTTTATCAATTTGTTTATTTTCATTTGCAGGAGTTCCTCCTCTAGTTGGATTTTTTGCTAAACAGCAAGTATTATATTCTTCAAACTCTGCAGGTTATTTTTTCTTATCATTAATTGCAATATTAGTTAGTGTAATAAGTGCTTTTTATTACTTAAAAATAATAAAAATAGTTTTTTCTATGCCTCGTTTAAGAAATCAGGAAGCTAAACAAAATTCTAATATTATTAATCATATTGAAAATAAAAATTTAAGCAAAAACACAGATGGTAAATCAAATGTCTACTATCCATTATTATTAGATTATTTAGAAGTAAAAAATCAAAACACAATATTAAGTAATATACATAGTTTTATAATAGGTATATTAACAATTTTTATTATTATTTTTATATTTAATCCAGAATTATTATTAAATAGTATAGCTATAATATCTAGTTTAATTTTAAATACATAAATGAATACACTATTAATGCTTTTTATTTTTTTACCTATTTTAATTTTTATATTATTATTATTAAATTTCTTATTAGCACCATCTAACCCTGATGCTGAAAAACTTTCAATATATGAATGTGGTTTTACGCCTGTTTATGGTCAAACCCGATCTACTTTTCACATTAATTTCTATGTGGTAGCCATCTTTTTTCTTGTTTTTGATTTGGAGATTATCTTATTATTTCCTATATCTGTAACTTTATCGCAGGTAGGTCTGTATGGTTTTTCTATTGCAATAATTTTTTTCATTATTTTAACTGTTGGTTTTGTAATGGAAATTTGTTCTGGAGCCTTAAAATTAACATCAACATCTTTAGATATAGAATCTACCTCTAACTAATATACACTAATTAAAACTAAGCTTAATTAAATGCCTGTATTGCGGTTAAGGAAGCACTCGCACTAGTGCTAATAAAGAGATAAATTTAACCTAGAGTATTGATAAAAAAATTTTTCTTTAAAATATAAATAATTTGTGCGAAACCTTTAAAAGTATTATAAATAATAAAAAAAAATATATTTATAATATAAAGGTATTAGCTATATAAATAATTATTAATGAATATTTATTAAAATAATATTATGATTTTATCTTTATTAATTATACCTTTAATTGGAGTTTTAATGTTATTACCTTTGGGAGGTTCAGCGGAAGGGAGATCTTTTCTAAAATTAGTGCCATTAAATACGCACAATTCCGAAAAAGAACTAATGAAAAAAATAGCTTTATCTTTTTCATTACTAAATTTACTAGTTTCAATTTTAATGTGGTTTCAATTTGATTACAATACAACAAATTATCAATTTGTTTATGAATTCAATAATTTAAATTTTTGTCATTTTCATGTAGGAATTGACGGAATATCGCTATATTTTGTTTTATTAACAACATTTATCACTCCTATTTGTATATTATCTAATTGAACAGATATTACCGTTAAGTTGAAATATTTTTTAATTTCTTTTTTAGTATTAGAAACACTTCAAATAGCTGTTTTCGTTGTATTAGATTTATTTTTATTTTATATTTTTTTTGAGTCTGTTTTAATTCCTTTATTTTTTATTGTAATAATCTGAGGTGGAAGTGGTAAAAAATTTAGAGCTGCATTTTTATTATTTTTATATACTTTAGCTGGTAGTTTATTTATGTTATTAGCTATATTATTTATATATCAAAATACTGCAACTACTGATTTCTTATTTTTATCTCTAGCAGATATAAGTTTAAATTATCAAAAAATTCTTTGAATAGCTTTTTTTATAAGTTTTTCAATTAAAACTCCTCTATTTCCTTTTCACATTTGGTTATTTAGAGCTCATGCCGAAGCGCCTTTAGCTGGATCTATTATACTAGCTGCTGTAATTTTAAAATTAGCATCTTATGGATTTCTAAGAGTTTTAATACCTTTTTTTCCTGATGCTTGCCTTTATTTTTTACCTCTAGTTCAAACTATAGCTTCTATAACTATTGTTTACGCTTCATTGTCTACGTTAAGACAAATAGATAATAAACAATTAGTAGCTATGTCTTCTGTAGCTCACATGGGTGTTGTAGTTCTAGCTTTATTTTCTAACAATGTTCAAGGAATAGAGGGAGGTATAATCTTAGGAATCTCTCACGGTTTTGTATCTCCTGCCCTATTTATTTGTGTAGGTGGAATATTATACTCTAGATATCACACAAGAATTATAAAATATTTTAAAGGAATGGTAAATAGAATGCCTTTATTTACTACTCTATTTTTTGTTTTTACTTTATTTAATACAGCTGTACCCTTAAGTTTAAATTATATTGGTGAATTTTTATCTTTAACAGGAGTATTCTTACAGTCTCCTTTTATTTCTTTATTAGGAGCTAGCGGAATAGTTTTAAGTGCAGCATATTCTATTTGAGTTTATACTCGAATTTCTTATGGTTCTTATAATAATCCTGTATTTAATATTATGGGAACGGTAAAAGATATTAATAGAAGAGAATATTATTTATTATTACCATTGTTAATTTTAACGCTAACTTTAGGAATATTACCTAACGTTATATTAGACGCATTACACGCTTCAGTAACTACAATTTTATATAATATAATATAATATAATATATTAATCTAGGCTCACATCCGTACATCCGTACACCTTAATACGTACGTACGCATTCAACACATAACGTACACGTGCAAGCCAATTCAGGCAAATATAAAAAAAAATATCTTATAAAAATAACAAATAAAATTGAATAATAATAAAATAATTTTTTATTTTTCAATAAAATTTTCTCTGCTACCTCCTACATTTTTCTATCCCTTGACTCTGCATCTGCGTGTTTTTATTTTTATAAGTTTTACTTATACGTGTCCTCCGGCTTGCGTAGGCACAAACTACACCAGCACCGCAGTACTTGTTTTATATTATTAATTTTAATATAAAATAAAAGAGATTAAAAAATATAAATTTTAGCTAATAATTTTTTATTTTTAAGCGCATAATGAGCACGCAAAGCAAGTGTGTCCGCAAGCCGGAGGACACGCAACACAACATAATTAAATTATAGATATGAAAGCTTAACACATAATCATATGTGTAATGCTTACTTTCACAGCAAGCAAGCCGGAGGACACACTACAAAACACGATAAATTATATAATTTTACATGTGTTACATCCATGTGCACCATTATTTTAAATACACCGCATAAAAATAAATAAAAATATTTTTAAGAGTTTAGAATAATGGTAGTTTAGTGATCTCCAAAATCATTTGTAGGTGTTCGATTCACCTAACTCTTGTAATATTAATAATAAAATATTTTCAATTATAGGCAATTCATACACTATAAAATTAAATAATACACAATTAAATGGAATATTATTAAAAATAATAAAAATTAAAAAAAAATAAGGGCCTTTAACTTAAACGGTAAAGGATCTGATTGTCAATTGGAGAGATGTCAGTTCGAATCTGATAAGGCTCGAAAAATTATTATTTTTTTAAGTAGGGTGTAGTGCGGTGCAGGCTTAACCTACACAACACGCTGCATCAACGTTAATAATGTAAACGATGCGTGCAGGTATTATGCTACGCTATAAAATAATATTATTATTTAGTTTATTAATTATATATACTGGCGTGTGCTATCACATATATAAAATAATCTTTATAGAACAAATTTTTGTTTGAACCTTTAATGGTATACTATAAATAATTAATATACAACAGAATAAAAAAATTAATATTCTATTCACTATGAAAATTTCTTTACTTAATTTTTTATGATGGTATGTAAACCTATGCCACCGAAACTTTGTGAAGTTTATATTTAATAATAGTTTAATTAAAAAATAAAACCTTCCGAGCATGTCTATATATGTTAAGGCCAACATAAAAATAATTTAAGTATCAAGATACCCTAAATGTCTTAAATATAAAGACAGCTCCTTAAAAAAATAATTATAATATTATTTTTATAGTATCTTTATATTTTGTATTGTGTATAC
>Ga0157374_10005138_pt1 | contig 10976 bp, 9 predicted proteins | sample M25metaG_FD_115308 | JGI IMG/M metagenome (GOLD analysis project Ga0157374, IMG submission 115308) | Miscanthus rhizosphere microbial communities from Kellogg Biological Station, Michigan, USA - M2-5 metaG | ecosystem: Host-associated > Plants > Roots > Rhizosphere > Soil | place: USA: Michigan... | reverse complement strand
GATCCCGTACCAGAACAACGATGTCGTACTTCACACCGATGCCCGCCTGCTGCCGAGCAGGAAGAAACTATGGGCGGCGTGGAATGCCTATGTTCCGGCGCAACCGGGCGCCGCGTGCACGGTCAACTACTGCATGAACATCCTGCAGGCGCTGGATGCGCCACAGCCGCTGATCGTCACCCTCAACCGCAGCGCCGACATCGACCCGAACAAGATCATCGCGACAATGAAGTACCAGCACCCGGTGTACACCAGCGCGAGCATCAATGCGCAGAATCGCCGCGTCGCGATCAATGGCCTGCGCCGCACGTGGTTTACCGGCGCGTACTGGCGCTATGGTTTCCACGAAGATGGCCTGCGCAGCGCGGTCAGTGTCGCGAAAGCGCTCGACGTGGAATGGCACTGACGCCAGCCCGTTGTCCGATGAAACCTGCGACGGCCTGATGGATCGCCGCCGCGACAAGCCATGAAAAACTCCGCGCCATTGCGCGGTGCGCCGCTGCAAAGCGCCCCGCTCCACAGTGCCATCTACGAGGGTTGGGTTCGGCACCGTCGCAGCGTGCCGCGCGAGCATGCGTTCCGCTATCGCATGTTCATGCTGTACCTGGACCTGGCCGAGATCGATCGCGTGTTCGATGACCGCTGGCTGTGGTCGGTCGGTCGTCGCAACCTCGCCGAATTCCGCCGCAGCGACTATCACGGCGATCCGGCCGTACCGCTCGACACCGCCGTGCGCAACACCGTGGCAGCGCAGATTGGGGTCCGCCCGGACGGACCCATCCGCATGCTCGCGCACCTGCGCTACTACGGCCACTGTTTCAATCCGGTGGTGTTCTATTACGGCTACGCGGCCGATGGCGCGACCCTGCAGTGGATCGTCGCCGAAATCAGCAACATTCCCTGGAACGAGCGCCATCCCTATGTCCTGCCAGTAGCGTCCGCTGCGACGCACGGCACCACGCATGGCTGGAAATTCCGCAAGGAATTCACCGTCTCGCCGTTCATGCCGCTCGAACGCGGTTACCACTGGCGCTTCCAGGAGCCGGGCGAGCAATTGCGCGTCCACATGGACGTCCAGGCCGGGCAGCACACCGAGATGGACGCGACCATGTTCCTGGAACGTCGCCCGCTGGATGGCCGGCAACTCGCCCGCGCGCTTCTTCACCATCCCGTGATGAGCGCTCGCGTAGTAATGGCAATCTACTGGCAGGCGTTCCGTTTGTGGTTGAAGGGCGTTCCGTTCCATGGTCATGGCGGTCGAGGGCAGACGATGCCTTGATGCCGCGAACAAGCCCCAGTGCGGCGACGGATCGCCTGCCAATCTTTCGTCAACCAGCGAGCCATGCCATGGGCACAACCGCGGAAAGCTTCACCCAATCCCCAAGGATCGCGTTCTCCGCCTTTGAACGTGGCCTGCGCGCGAAGCTGCTCAAGGATCTCGCCGGATTGCGTTACGGCGCGATCATGCTGGACGACCCATTCGGATCAATCACGCTTGGCGCGCCCTGCGGCCACGACCCGCTGATCGTCCATGTCACCGTCCTCTCGCCGGAGTTCTATCGGCAGGTCGCGATGAACGGCAGTGTCGGCGCCGGTGAGGCCTACATGGATGGCCATTGGACCTGCAGCGACCTGGTTGCCCTGGTGCGCCTGCTGGTGCGCAACCGCGACTTGCTCGATGGCATGGAAGGCGGCCTCGCGCGCCTGGGCGGCATCGCGATGCGCATGTGGAACCGCTTCCGCCGCAACACCCGCGACGGCAGCCGTCGCAACATCGCCGCGCACTACGATCTGGGCAACGACTTGTTCAAGCTTTTCCTCGACGACAACATGATGTATTCGTCGGCGATCTTCGCCGATGAATCCGAAACACTCGGGACGGAATCACTGGAGCAGGCCTCGACACGCAAGATCGATCGCATCTGCCGCAAGCTCGACCTGCAACCGTCAGACCACGTCGTCGAGATCGGCACCGGCTGGGGCGGCTTCGCGATGCACGCAGCCTCGCATTTCGGCTGCCGCGTGACCACCACGACCATTTCAGCGGAACAACATGCGCTGGCGACCGAACGCGTCGCAGCGGCCGGATTGCAGGATCGCATCACGTTGCTGCTGAAGGACTATCGCGATCTCGATGACGGACGCAGCGCTGGCGGCTACGACAAGCTGGTGTCGATCGAGATGATCGAGGCGATCGGCCACCAGTACATGGATACCTATTTCAGGAAATGCGCGTCCCTGCTCAAGCCCGAAGGTCTCGCGCTGATCCAGGCGATCACCATCGAGGACACGCGCTACCAGCAGGCGCTGAAGTCGGTCGACTTCATCAAGCGCCACGTGTTTCCGGGCAGCTTCATCCCCTGTGTGAGCGCGATGCTCGAAGCGAGCGCACGCGTCAGCGACCTGCGGCTGCTGAACCTCGAGGACATCGGCTCGAGTTATGCGATCACCCTGAGCCATTGGCGCAAGCGGTTCCTCGCGCGGATCGATAGCGTGCGCCAGCTCGGCTACGACGAGCGCTTCATGCGGATGTGGGAGTACTACCTTTGCTATTGCGAGGGCGGCTTCCTCGAACGCTCGATCGGCACCGTGCAGATGCTGTTCGCGCGCCCCGGCAATCGCCGGACGCAGTTCGTGCCAGTGCTCGAGAATGCCGCGTGACCTGGAAACTCGCCAACGCGATCGGCTACCAACTGGTGTGGCTCGCAAGCATCATGGGCGCGATCCATGGGTCGCCGTACGCGGGACCATTGGCGGCGATACTGTTCGCTTGCGTGGTGCTCGGTTTCGGCAGGCAACGGCACTCGGACCTGCGCCTGATTCCCCTGGTGCTGGCAATCGGCCTGGTTGCCGACAGCGCGTGGATCGTGTTGGGCTGGCTGCACTACAGCGCGCCCTGGCCATCACCGGATTTCGCGCCCGGGTGGATCCTTGCGATCTGGTTGGCTTTCTCGCTGACGCTCAATCACTCGCTGTCGTTTCTCAAGCGCCGCTATGCGCTCGCCTCCCTGCTTGGCGCCGTTGGCGGGCCCCTCGCGTACTGGTTGGCGGCCGATGGTTTCGGCGCGGTGCGTTTCGATGCCCCCGTCATGACCGTGTTGATCGGGCTCGGCATCGCATGGGCCTTGATAGTCCCGATGCTCATGCGCATCGCCGAGCATGGGCCTGATCCTGAATCGCAGGCGGTGACACCATGATCGCGTGGGGCCTGCTGTTCTGGATCTGGCTCGGCAGCGCCATCGCAATGGTCGGGGTATGGGACTATTCGCGCCGCGCCAACAACATGGGATATGTGGATGTCGCGTGGGCCGCATTGATGGGTGTCATGGCGATTGCGGTGGTCATCTGGAGCCATGGCGGGGCGATAACGCGCATCGTGATCGGCGCATTGGCGACGATCTGGGCCTTGCGCCTGTTCCTGCATCTGTTCGCACGCGTTCACAATCGCCCGGAAGACGGCCGCTATGCGTACCTGCGCCAGCAAACACAGGGTGACCAGCGCAAATTGTTCTGGTTGTTCCAGCTGCAGTCGGTGGTGATTGCACTGTTTGCGCTGCCTTTGCTGGCAGCCGCGTCGAATCCCGGCGATTCGATCACCGTGTGGACGATTGCGGCAATCGCGATCTGGCTGGTATCGGTCGGCGGCGAATGCATCGCCGATCGCCAACTCGCAGCATGGGTATCGAACCCCGCGAACAAGGGAAGGACGTGCAGGCGCGGGCTGTGGGCATGGTCTCGGCATCCGAATTACTTCTTCGAATCGCTGCATTGGTTCACCTATGCATTCCTCGCGGTCGGGGCGCCGATGGCATGGCTGGCATTCACCGGTCCACTGCTGATGTTCGGATTCCTCTACCGCGTCACCGGCATTCCGTACACCGAAGCGCAATCGTTGCGCTCGCGCGGCGACGACTACCGTGCCTACCAGCACGAGGTGAGCGCGTTCCTTCCCTTGCCGCCGCGCCGCCCGTCGCCTTGAACGAGCCTCAAGGGCGCGACCACACGACCGCATTGACCCATACGATCAACTGACAGCAACGAGTCGGAACCAGCGATGTCGATGATTTCCCTTTGCGAACGCGGGCACATTCCGGATGCGCTGACGCGCATCGGCATCCGCCGCCTCTGCGCGGAGCGCCTGCGCCAGGAACATGCCGACGATGTCGCCGCCGCCGATGCGAACTTCCGTCGCCGCATCGTCGAGCTGCGCAACAGCCCGCTCGCAATCGAAACAGCTGCTGCTAATCGCCAACACTACGAGGTGCCCACGGCGTTCTTCCAGTCGTGCCTCGGCAAGCGACTGAAATATAGCGGCTGCTACTACCCGAGCGGTCGCGAAACACTCGACCAGGCCGAAGAAGCAATGCTCGCGATCTATGCCGAACGCGCAGGACTGGCCGATGGACAGCGCATCCTCGAACTCGGCGAGCCAACGCGAACACATCCTCGCGCGCTGCCGCGAGTGCGGATTCGGCAACGTCGAGATCCTGACGCGCGACGTGAACGTGTTGCAGCTCGATGCGCGTTTCGATCGCGTGGTGTCGGTCGAGATGTTCGAACACGTGCGCAACTACAAAGTGCTGTTCGAGCGCATCGCGGGCTGGCTTGAGCACGACGGCAGCCTCTTCGCCCACATCTTCTGCCATCGCTACCTGATGTATCCATTCGAAGACGCTGGCAAGGACGACTGGATGGCGCGCCATTTCTTCACTGGCGGACTGATGCCATCAGCCGATACCTTCCTGAATTTCCAGGACAACCTGTTGCTGCGCGAACGCTGGTTGGTGCCGGGCACGCACTACCAGCGCACCGCGAACCACTGGCTGGCAAACCAGGACATGCATCGTGCGGACGTGCTGAAGATCCTCGAAGGCGTGTACGGGTCAAAAGAAGAAGCACGCATCTGGAGCCAGCGCTGGCGGATGTTCTGGATGGCTTGTGCGGAACTATTCGGCTACCGCGACGGCAACGAATGGCTGGTCGCGCATTACCGCTTCGACAAGCGGTGAAGCCAGCGCACCGCTGGCTTCAGCTGGCGACTATTTCACGACGGGAGCCAGCGGCTGGACACCCGCGTCAACGGGCATCGGCTGTGAAGCATCAGCGGGCACTGGCTGCGGTGCCCCCTTCGAGACGTGGATGCCCTTGGATTCCATCCATGCGGTGAAATCTGCCGCAGTGAATTTCTTGCCGTTGCCGCCGGCATTGAACCGATAGGGCGAGTTGTCCCATTTCGTCTGCGGCACATACGCGGCTGCTTTCGACACGTTCTGGCAACCTTCGAAGCGCAGGCGCAACAACACCCTGTCAACGGCTTGTTCTTCGTTGCTGGCGTAGGCCAGCACGCCGTCGGGCGATCCAAGTTGGCGTCCACTGCCAGGCAGTTCGGCGCTCAATGGTGGCAATGCCGTCGGCCGCAGCGGCAATGGTTGGGGAACCGACTTGAGCGAACAATCCTGCGCAGCCATTGCTGGCGCGGAACCCAACACGGCGAGGATCGATCCGACGACAAGGGCGTGACAGCGCATCGCGAACTCCCGGTGCAGGCAATTGAGGACGGAGTTTATGGAGACAGGACCGGCTATACAAGCGCCAGGCTTCCCTGGCTGAACGTGTTCAGAAAAAAAGAAGCCCGGCACTAGGCCGGGCTTCGGGTGCTTCATGAAGCTTCGTCCGATCAGTTCTGGACGTTCAACTCGGTACGACGGTTCTTTGCGCGACCTTCCGGATTATCCGAGCCATCCGGGTTGGTGTTCGGCGCGATCGGGCGGCTCTCGCCATAACCGTGCGGACCGATCAGGCGGCCGGCGTCGATGCCGTTGCTGGTCAGGTAGTCGTAAACGGCCTTGGCGCGACGCTCCGACAGCTTCTGGTTGTAGGCGTCGGTACCGATGGAGTCGGTGTGACCGGCAACTTCAACCTTCAGCTCTGGATACTTCTTCAGCACTTCGATCGCTTCGTTCAGGATCGCAACCGCATCCGGACGCAGGGTGGACTTGTCGAAATCGAAGTTCACGCCACGCAGATCGATCGTGACCGGAACCGGGCAGCCGTCAGGACCAACGGTCTGGCCAGCGGGCGAGTTCGGGCACTTGTCGTTGCAATCGTTCACGCCGTCGCCGTCGGAATCCTTGTCGGCGCAGGTCGCGACCGGTGCAGGTGCCGGCTCGACAGCCTTCATCGGCTCCGGGCCAAGGGCCACGGCAACGCCGACCGAAGCGAGTTCATCGATGAAGAACTTACGGTTATCAGGCGTCAGGCTGTTGTTATCGCGATCGTAACGAGCGCCGAATTCCACGCGCGCCTTATAGCGCCCGTAATTCCCTTGCAGGCCGAAGCCAGCGTCGATTGCCAGATTGTCGCTCTTGCGCGTTCCCGCCACGAGCGTAGAGGGGAGAGTGCCCAGAATGAAATCCTGTTCGGCATGCTGCCAGCCCACTCCAAGGCGCACATACGGATTCCAGCGAGCGTCCGCGATGATGAAATGATAGAGGGCATCAACGGAAACGCCGTACTGCAGCCAGCTCTGGCCACCCCCCAGGAACACTGCACTGGTAGGGCTCACCTGGAGAATCGCGGCCTGTTCATGAGGCTTCTGGTAGTTGAAGTTCAACTCCACAGCCCAGTTCGGCGACAACGGCTTGCCCACGCCGATCACGCCAAAGATATTGTTATCGGTTAACCGATGTTCGTCCTGGAAGTTCCAACCAACCGCACCGTCGATGTACCAACGGTCGTCAAAATCATGCGCCATCACGGCTTGAGCCGCGCCCATCGCACCGAACAGGGCAAGGCAGAGTATTTTCTTCTTCATGTGAAACTCCTTTTAAGACGACTAGAAGGCTTTTAACGACCCTGTTTCTGATGACGGCGAATCCGCGCGCGCCAGCCCGCACAAACCATGAACACAGCCTCGTGAGGACGGCGTTAACACAAGACTAACAAGTTCTTTTCGTGATCGCAACCATTCCTTAAGCCGTCGTGAATTCGTTCAGGAACGCCTGAATCGGTGTCGAATCCAGGGTCTCCGGATCCCTGCTCAGGCGCAGGATGCGCTCGACCTGGCCCTCCGGCAGATGCCCGCGCAGCGCGGCCTCGAACTTGGCCAGCAGTACCGGAATGCCCTCGGCGCGGCGCTTGCGGTGTCCGATCGGATAATCGATCGACACCAGCTCGCTCGAACTACCATCCTTGAAGAAGATCTGTACCGAATTGCCGATATAGCGCTTGTCCGGGTCGAAGTAGTCCCTGGTGAATTGCGGGTTTTCCTGGACCTGCATCTTTGCGCGCAGGGCATCGATGCGGGGGTCCGCCGCGACGTCGTCGACATAATCGTCGGCGGTCAGGCGACCGAAGATCAGCGGTACCGCCACCATGTACTGGATGCAATGGTCGCGATCGGCGTAGTTGGACAGCGGTCCGGTCTTGTCGATGATGCGCACGCCGGCTTCCTGCGTATGGATCACGATGCGCTCGATCGCATCGAGCCGATCCTTGACCCCGGGATGCAATTTCATGGCGCATTCCACCGCGGTCTGTGCATGGAACTCGGCCGGGAAGCTGATCTTGAACAGCACGTTCTCCATGACATAACTGCCGAAGGGACGCTCGAACGTGAAGGGATTGCCCTTGAACGCGACATCGTAGAAGCCCCAGGTCTTCGCACTGAGGGCGCTCGGATAACCCGGTTCGCCACGCACGGCGTTCAGTGCGTGGGTCACTGCGCGGCGGCAGGCGTCGCCGGCTGCCCAGCTCTTGCGCGGCCCGGTATTCGGAGCATGGCGGTACGTACGCAGCGCGCCATTGTCGATCCAGCTGTTCGACACGGCGTTGACGATCTGCTCGTGACCGCCGCCAAGCATCGCGGTGGCGACGGCGGTGGATGCCAGCCGCACGAGGATCACGTGATCGAGCCCGACACGGTTGAAGCTGTTCAACAACGCGTAACAACCCTGGATTTCGTGCGCCTTGATCGCCCATCCCAGCACGTCGCGCACCGTCATCTGCTTGCCGCCCTCGCGCTCGGCCTTGCGGCTGAGGTATTGCGAAACCGCAAGGATCGCGCCGAGATTATCGGACGGGTGGCCCCATTCGGCCGCGAGCCAGGTGTCGTTGAAATCCAGCCAGCGCACCTGCACGCCGATGTTGTACGCGGCCTGGACCGGATCGAGTTCGAAGTTCGTGCCTGGCACCCGCGCGCCACCATCGAGGGTCGCGCCTGGCACGATCGGCCCGAGATGCTTCACGCAGGCAGGATGCTTCATCGCGAGCATCGCGCAGGCCAGGGAGTCGAGCAGCATGTAACGCGCTGTATTCCAGGCTTCGTCGGAATCGATCGTGTAACCGGTCACGTAATCAGCAATGTCCAGCATCGGCTGGTCGGGATCGGGGCGTACGGCGGAGCGGATGTCGTGGTGGCTCATGTGGTTTCGCATCACCTTGCTGGACAGTCCGCCATTTTGCCAGAAGCACCCGGGCCGCGTCGCGGATGGAATTGCCGCGCGCCTGTTTCCAAAGGCTTCGACTTGTACGCTCGCATGATTCCCGGCATGGTGCGCGCTGCCCATGCGGCAATGAATCATGGACCATGCCGCGATGACGACCGACTACCCGCATCTGTTCGCCCCGCTCGATCTCGGCTTCTGCACGTTGCCCAATCGGGTGCTGATGGGCTCGATGCACACGGGTCTGGAGGATCGCGCGTCGGACTTCCCGAAGCTCGCCGCCTATTTCGCCGAACGCGCGCGCGGAGGCGTTGGCCTGATCGTCACCGGCGGCATTTCACCGACGATGGTCGGCTGGCTGAAGCCCTTTTCCGGCAAGCTCAACTGGCCGTGGGAAATCCACAAGCACCGGATCGTTACCAAGGCGGTGCACGAAGCCGGCGGCCGGATCTGCCTGCAACTGCTGCACGCAGGTCGCTATGCCGCCCATCCATTCGCGGTCGCACCGTCGAAGATCAAGTCGCCGATCAGCCCGATCACGCCGCGTGCGTTGAGTGCGCGCGGCGTCGAGCGCCAGATCAATGGGTACGCGAATTCCGCGAGGCTCGCGCGCGATGCCGGATACGACGGCGTCGAAATCATGGGCTCGGAAGGCTATCTGATCAACGAATTCCTCGCACCGCGCACGAACCAGCGTACCGACGCCTGGGGCGGCGATGCGACGCGGCGCATGCGCTTCGCGGTGGAAATCGTGCGCCGCGTGCGCGAAGCCTGCGGGCCGGACTTCATCCTGATCTATCGGCTGTCGATGCTCGAACTCGTCGAGGACGGCTCGTCGTGGGACGAGACCGTCGCGCAGGCCAAGGCGGTCGAAGCCGCTGGCGCGACGATCATCAACACCGGCATCGGCTGGCATGAAGCGCGCGTGCCCACGATCGCGACGTCGGTACCGCGCGCTGCTTTCGCCGATGTGACGGCGCGGATGAAACCGCACGTCGCACTGCCGCTGGTCGCGACCAACCGCATCAACATGCCGGACGTGGCCGAACGCATTCTCGCATCCGGCGCCGCGGACATGGTCTCGATGGCGCGCCCGCTACTCGCCGATCCGGACTGGGTGAACAAGGCCAGGACCGGCCGCACGCAGGCCATCAACACCTGCATCGCCTGCAACCAGGCTTGCCTCGACCACGTGTTCGTGGGGAAGAAAGCGAGTTGCCTGGTCAATCCGCGCGCCTGCGCCGAAACCGAACTCAACTACATCGCGACGAAGGTGCCGCGGCGGATCGCAGTGATCGGCGCGGGACCGGCGGGCCTTGCCTGCGCGACGGTCGCTGCACAACGTGGACACCGCGTGAGCCTGTTCGATGCGCACCCCGAGATCGGCGGCCAGTTCAATCTGGCCAAGCGGATCCCCGGCAAGGAAGAGTTCCACGAGACCTTGCGGTACTTCGGTCATCGCCTCTCCGAAGAGAACGTCGACCTACACCTCGGTCGCCAGGTCGCGTCCGCGGACCTTTCCGATTTCGACGCCGTAGTGCTCGCAACTGGCGTGACACCGCGTGGCGTGAGCTTCCCGGGCCATGGGCACGCGAAGGTCTGCAGTTACCTGGACGTACTCAGCCGCCGGGTTGTCCCCGGCAGGCGCGTGGCGATCGTGGGCGCGGGTGGCATCGGATTCGATGTCGCCGAATTCCTGGTCCAGGATGCGCCCTCGCCAAGCGTCGATCCAGCTCGCTGGCTAGCCGAATGGGGTGTCGACCTGGACCAGAAGAACAGCGGCGGATTGGCCCCCGCCCACGTCGAGCCACCCGCGCGAGAGGTCTGGCTGCTCCAGCGCAGCCCCGGCAAGCCCGGCGCAAAACTCGGCAAGACCACCGGCTGGATCCACCGCGCCACCCTCAAGGCCAAGGGCGTGAAGATGCTTGGTGGGGTCGAATACCTGGGCGTGGACGATGACGGGTTTCGCGTTCGCACCGAGGGCGTCGAGCAACTGCTGGCTGTCGATCACATCGTCGTCTGCGCCGGCCAGGAACCCCTGCGCGAACTGCTGCAGCCCTTGCGCGATGCGGGCCGCGAGGTGCATGTGATCGGCGGCGCGGATGTCGCCGTCGAGCTCGATGCCAAGCGCGCGATTGACCAAGGCAGCCGGCTTGCAGTGGCGCTATGAACCAGCCAGCGCGCGCTCCCGCGAAAAATCCCCAATTCAATCAAACACTTTCCTAACGCCCTATTCAGCCATTCTTCGGCTGGGCGTGGTACTGTCCCCGTCCCCGCCCGTGCTGCCACCGGGCAAAGGGTCGCAGCAATTGGAGAAAAACTGCGATCAGGCGGAATCGGTGCAGGGTTCGAATGGAACCCCGCCGCCCGTGAAACACGTGTCCCCATGACGCCACACCGCACCAGCCGTCCCATGCATGCGCAATATCGGGATGGTCGACCGGCCAACGGAGCAAGGAACCACCACGATGCATCTGGCAATGATCCTCTGGCTGGCGCATGTACTGCCCCAGCAAGCCGCAGACCCGATCT
>Ga0157374_10005132_pt1 | contig 10982 bp, 20 predicted proteins | sample M25metaG_FD_115308 | JGI IMG/M metagenome (GOLD analysis project Ga0157374, IMG submission 115308) | Miscanthus rhizosphere microbial communities from Kellogg Biological Station, Michigan, USA - M2-5 metaG | ecosystem: Host-associated > Plants > Roots > Rhizosphere > Soil | place: USA: Michigan... | reverse complement strand
GCGAACAAGACGCTGCAGCTAACCCCTAGCCGCAACGCGTTATCGATTACGACCGTCCTTCCTTTCCATCCACACGCCATCTGAGTTGAGCGCCCGTTCGGGGCAGCTGAGCTTGGCGTTCGGTCATAATTTAATACAGATGAAGCAACGCTGGATTTTGCTGGCCGTTTCTTTCGTAGTCGCCGTCGGATTGGTTGCAATTTGGATTTCTCTGCCGACAGGATATGCAGAGGTTACGATTCCTGATGTAAGTCGCACTTTTCAAAAGCATATTCACAGCGAAATACTCCAAGGAAGCGGCTCACTTTATGTGGATGGACAAGGAAATTTAGATGGTGAGGCGATTTTAGATATTTATTCAAATAAAGATAGAGATCATCGCCAGATAAAACTTTCACCAGGCCCCGTGAGCATTCATTGGGGAGGCCCGGAAGAGTGGGTCGGAGATCTACGAGTGGTCTACAACCCTATTTCAGTGAAAAAAGGAAATTTGAATTTATTCCTCCAGTGTGGTTCCGGCTACTCTCAGTATAAACGCTGGAAGACCGAACAAGACGCTGCAGCTAACCCCTAGCCGCAACGCGTTACTTTTTCACGAACGTTCCGTTATCCTTCCAACGCGAGTCCCAACCTCAACGCCTGATCGGGGCAGCTGAGCTTGGCGTTCGGCTATTGAAAATCTTTTAAGTGAGCGATCCTCAAGAAACTTGCCCATCGTGCGGAAAGCCTAGAATTCGGGACGGTTGGCCTACTTGCCCCTGCGGCTATGAATATTCAGATTCCAATACATCGTTACCAAGTCCAAAAAGAGAAATTCCATTTTCTATCATTAGCTGCGGATTGATTGCGCTTTTCACCGTTGGTGCCGTACTTTTGGTTCTTTGTCTCGTTTTCGCACAATGCAAACTTACTTGAGGGAATAAAGCAGCCGAACAAGACGCTGCAGCTAACCCCTAGCCGCGACGCGTTATCTTCTGCGGATAAAGCCGTCTTATTTTCCCTCAACCCGCTATGCTCGCACAACGTCTGATCGGGGTAGCTGAGCTTGGCGTTCGGCTATAATTTTATGAAGTTTTTATTCGCCCTATTTATTTACCTCGGTGGCGCCCAATTGGTTCGAGCGACAGTATACCCCATCCCAGACCTTGGGGTTGCTGTAGATGTTCCAAGCGATTTATCCCTCGACTCATCAAATAAGTGGGGCTCGTTATTTGTGAGAGACAATAAGATTAAAGTGATTCGCATTCATGAAAAACCGAATCTTACGAAACCGGATGAAGCAATTGGAGAGATGCTTGATGCTCGTCGCAAAAAGCCCGGATCAAGGTCCAATGATATTTTATCCATAAGACTGGTTAAAACCAATTCAGGCTTACCAGGTATTGCAGTCCAAGCCGGAACCAGTCTCTCGCTGAACAGCCTTTCTACGAATGTAGTTCATTATTTTTTCAAATCTCCTAAAGGGCCCGTTTTTTGCTATTGCATCTATGCTTCACGTAATCTGAAGACGATCAGAGACTTCGATGATCTTGTGTTACCACGACTTTCGATTTTGGCCTCCAATGCAGCCGAACAAGGCGCTGCAGCTAACCCCTAGTCGCCACGCATCAGCGATTACGACCGTCCATCCTTTCCAATCACATGCCATCTGAGTTGTGCGCCCGTTCGGGGCAGCTGAGCTTGGCGTTCGGCAATATAAATGAATACAGAGCCCTTATTTGACCTCATTGTTGGGCGCGGCTTTGAGAAATTTCAGTCAGGGCTCCAATCACGATTTAAGGCCCATCACTTGGAATATGAGTATAAATATTGTGATCCGACGGATAACCCCGCTTTGACAATCGATTTTTCGACAAATCATTTTATGGGTCGCATGACAGCGTGGACAGCTGGCAGCTCATATCTCGAAGTATTAAATTGTGCCTCAGGAAAGACCGTTTTTGATAAACATTACGAGATCAAAGCCGAGAGTGATTTTCACAGTCAGCTGGCAGAGTTAGCACTTTATATCCTGAATGCCGAACAAGACGCTGCAGCTAACCCCTAGCCGCATCGCGTTATCTTCTGCGGATAAACCCGTCTTTCTTTTCCCTCAACCCGCTTTGCTCGCACAACGCCTGATCGGGGCAGCTGAGCTTGGCGTTGGGCTATTTTATATGCAAAATCCGCGATTATCGGGAATCTCTGAGAAACTTGCACAGGAACTTGAACTTCTCGATCAGCATTTCGATACAAAAGGCGACTGCTCAGAAGCCGCAGGACGATTATATATTCGCGTAGCCTATTCGGTGTTGGAAGCTCAAGTTTGCATAATACGAGATCAGGCACTGCAATGCATAAAATCTCAAACGAATGACATTGAAAATTTCGATTTTGTTCAAGCATCATTTCTAGAAGACTATGCGTATAAAATTGATGAAAATGGACGACTTAAACGACAAGATTATTCCGATCGAAAACCATTTACGTCGCATTTTGCTTTTGCATTAGTCACGCTTGCCAAATTCGCAAAAGTCGATGTCGGTTATTTGAAACAAGATGGTTGGATGCATTTCAAAAACACAATTCGGATTAGGAATCGAATAACTCATCCAAAAACAGTGAAAGATTTAAGCGTGAGTAAGGAAGACATGATCACAGTCCATAAAGGACTCGAATGGGCGATGAGCAGCTTGTTAGACATTTTAGATAAAAGCCCCGTATATGGACCGGCGTAAGAAGCCCAACAAGACGCTACAGCTAACCCCTAGCCGCGACGCGTTACTTTTATCCGAACGTCCCGGCATTCCCCTTCCCGCCTTGCAACCCCAACCCGTTATCGGGGCAGCTGAGCTTGGCGTTCGGCTATAATTTAACAGATGCCTCGCTTTCGCCTACTCTTACACGGCCAAAACCTTCTCATGAATTTTGGCGACGGATTCCAAAAGGCGTCATTTTATACGCCGCGCTACATTGACGCAGTCGATTCAGTTTTAGCTCAAGCTACTGCCATCGAAGATTTTCTTCATTCAGATAAATACTTCGAAATTAATTCTCAGATCATAAATACATCAGATGATCCTCCTCGATTCAGTGCAGAGGATATAGAGGAGTGTTCTAGTGATGAATACTTTGAAAACGGTCAAGTTCCCGGTATCGCGTTTTATCGCGAGCGCGACGCGTAAAAGCCGAACAAGACGCTGCAGCTAACCCCTAGAAGCTAGGGGTTAGCTTTACATACGAACGTCCTTTCCCTTTTCCACCAGCCATCTGAGTTGTAGGCCTGATCGGGGCAGCTGAGCTTGGCGTTAGCCCATAAAAATTTGTGAAAGACCCCCAACTGCTATCCGGCGTCACAGATAACTCCAAGAATAAAGCGATTCGTTTCAAACGAGGAGAACATGGCGATACGGTTTATTTCAGCTACGCACGTGGACGAACTAAAGAGGAGGCCATCGCCGCTGCAAATGCGTATGCTATTGAATATACGGAAAAGTATGGGCCACCTAGGCCTGTATCTTATAAAGGCGTAATGACGGTTCGGAATCGCTCTGGCAAGCCAGGTGTTTTCATATCGAAAAAATACTCTAAAAAGTGGGACAGAAATTATTGGTATTGGGCGGCAGATTGGCCCGGAGCCCCATACAGCAAAAAATTTTCTTACATTGAGTATGGCGACGAGATGGCATACCTACTTGCTTGTATTGCGTGTGAACTTGAGACGATGGATACTGATTTCGTCGTTGCAGAATTTGAAGAATACAGGAAAGACGGAAGATTTGATGCGTTCCTACAAGTCAAGAAGCAGTCTATCCCTCCTGAATAATTGGGCTAACAAGACGCTGCAGCTAACCCCTAGCCGTCACGCGTTACTTTCTCACGACCGCCTTTCCTTTCCATTCACATCTCTCCAGAGCTTGGTCGCCTGTTCGGGGTAGCTGAGCTTGGCGTTAGGTCATTTTATGAAATACAAATACACCAGCATTGCGTTAGCCATTTTTGCAGCCACAACCGCATGTGCTGCACCCCTCGAATTTCCAAATCTCGGATTTGCAATCGCCCCACTCGACACATCAACGAGCAATCCTCCTGCCCAAGCTCTTATGATGTTTCTCCCCGCAAAAGACGGATTTGCACCAAATGTAAATGTCATGATCCAACCTTACCCCGGGCCGATGGCAGATTACATTGCATTGACTAAAAAGCAATTTGAGCAAATAAAAGTCAAAGTTCTTACGGAGAAGTCCCTATCAGATAAAGAATGGACTTGTGAATATTCGGGTGATTTTCAGGGAGGACCACAGCTCCATTGGTATGCTCGAGCGATTCTCTCGTCCGGAAAAGTATATCTGGTGACTGCGACCACTAAAGATTCTAGCTGGAATGAAGATTCCAAAATACTCAAAGCTTGTGTCGATAGTCTCTCTATCAAATAAGACCTAACAAGACGCTGCAGCTAACCCCTAGCCGCATCGCGTCAGCGATTCCGACCGTCCATTCTTTCCATCCACCCACCATCTGAGTTGTCCGTCCGTTCGGGGCAGCTGAGCTTGGCGTTCGGTCTATAATTTTATGCGTTATCTTCTCATCTTGTTGTTGCTGCCGTTTTCCACAGATGCGGCTCCCGATACTGTGAAAACGCTTCCAAAAGGCGGCGGTCTATTTTGTGCTTATGTCCTCCCTGCAAATGATGAAGACATCATTATTGTTCGCAGACATGACCCACGCGACGTCGCTGAATTGAATCTTCTTTCTAAAGACAATCAGCAAGGTGGACATGTCGAAAATATTCAATGGTCTGACAAAGGAAAATTTTTGGTATTTACTACCAGCAGCTCTGGAGGACATTCGCCATGGAATTTTCGGACATACGTCTTTTCCACAGATAGATGGACATTTTTGACTTTGGACGACGCCATCGCACCTGTGACGTCATCTGCTTTTTCATTCACAGATGCTTCACATCTCGAAATCGACATTTTGAAATCCAAAACGGCCTCAACGGATGACTCTGAGAAGCGCATAATCGATTTGGAGGCTCTACCTTGGAAGTCGCCAAAGACCGAACAAGACGCTGCAGCTAACCCCTAGCTGCCTCGCATTATCGATTACGACCGTCCATTCTTTCCATCCACACGCCATCTGAGTTGTCCGCCTGATCGGGGCAGCTGAGCTTGGCGTTAGCCCATTTTATGAAATACATTATTTACCTCGCAATTACGTGCTCAATCGCTTCCAGTTTTGGTCAAGCTCCGTCTGACGCGTCAATGGAAAAGCTCATGGAGTTGATTCACGCAAAAGAGAATTTTTTCAGTTGGAAGGAGCAAGCGTATTCTATGCGAGACAGGTGTATCGCAGATTTGGAAAAAAGAGAGCCTTCAACGGATAAGCAAAAGACTAACGAAGAACTCACTCAATTTATCGACAGCCAGTTCGACTGGATTGCGTTTAAACCAAAAGTTATCGCACTCTATCGAAAATACTACTCTTCTGAAGAGGTGGCTGAGATTGAGAGATTCTTGGAAACACCTACTGGGCAGAAATTCTTTAAAGAACAGCCGACGATACAACGAATTCACGAAGGCCTTGCTTTGGACCTATGGCAAAAGACTCTTTACGAAGTAAGAAAGCGATTGCAAGGCTCTTCCTCCCCACATCCATAAATGTAGGGCTAACAAGACGCTGCAGCGAACCCCTAGCCGCAACGCGTCAGCGATTACGACCGCTTTTCCTCTCCATTCACACGTCATCTGAGTTGAGCGCCCGTTCGGGGCAGCTGAGCTTGGCGTTCGGCTATAATCATGAAATGCATCCTGGCTACAGCCGCAATTCTCATCGCGGCGATAATTCCGTTATCCGCCGCAGAAGAACCCACAGTTGAGACGGCAAAATATTGGGAGATTGCTGGTCCTGCCGACAAAGTCACTTGGATTGAGATCCATAGTTTCCAAAAGATTGATGGCATCGACGTAGCTCACGTCGAGGTCATGTCGCGCAAGAAGGGTTCCAAACCTTGGGAATTCGAACATCTTCTACCTCATTTGGCCATTACTGTCGATGCACTGAAAAAGAGCGTCATTCGCCCTCTCAAAGTTCACTCAGTATATCCTGAATCATATGAGAGTGATTATAACTTTTGGAAAAAGAAATTTGATGAAGGAAATATTGTGGTTTGCAAAACTTCCATTTCGGACGCTCTTTCTGCCGCAAAATAAATACAGCCGAACAAGGCGCTGCAGCGAACCCCTAGCCGCGACGCGTCAGCGATTACGACCGTCTTTCCTTTCCATCCATACGCCATCTGAGTTGTGGGCCTGATCGGGGTCACAGAGCTTGGCGTTAGGCCATTTAAAATGAAATCCGTTGTCCCGATTCTCTTGGTATTCGCAAGCATGATTTCTGCGAATGCGGGAAGTGATAGAGAGCCTCATATCATTAAAATAGACAACCAAAGGTATGAGGAGCCCAATGTCGACATTGAGAAGATCAAATCTGAATGGGATTTTAGATCATCGCAATTTCCACCAATCTCTTTGAATGAGGCATATCGTAAATCCAAGGCAGCTATAGATAAGCTGCGCCCTAACGAAACGTGGAACCTTGTTTTAGCACAATTGATGACGTGGAAGAACAAGGCTGTTTACGAGCTTATGTTTCAAAGAGATGAGCATTTATCAGAAGATCAAAAGCAAGATGGCGTTAAAGAAACAAGAATTGTGACGACTGTCTTAATGGACGGAACGCTTTTTGCTCCGAAACCTATAAATTAGGCCTAACAAGACGCTGCAGCTAACCCCTAGCAGCGCCCGGCCGACTTTTTACGAACGTTCGGTTTGTAGCGACACTGATTTTAGAAGTTGTAGGCCTGATCGGGGTTAGCTGAGCTTGGCGTTCGACCATCTTTATCATGAAACTCTTCACCGCGTTCATCATCGCCGCTCTCACATCGCTAGCGTATGCTCAAGAGCCTCCTGAGGCGTTCGACATATCCGCCGGAGATCCATGGAAAGTCCAAATTGAGTTATCTCAGACCGATTCACCACAACTGAATATTCTATTTTCAGGGCACAACCTGGCGATAATGAGAAAATTCATGAATCGTAATCACGACAAGCTCGTAAACATTCAGATAAATGGAAAGGTCGTTTCCTCCCCGGTCATAAAATTGGATATTCCTTACAGGGGAACCTCTATATCAATACCATTTTCTGATACAGAGTCGGCTATCAAAACCGCAAAGTATTTGATGAAAACAAAATGAGGTCGAACAAGACGCTGCAGCTAACCCCTAGCCGCCTCGCGTCACTTTTTCACGACCGCCCATCCTTTCCATCCACGCCATCACAAGAGTTCAACGCCCGATCGGGGTAGCTGAGCTTGGCGTTCGGCTATTTTAAAATACATTTATGAGAACATCAATAGAAGTGGCACATCTTTGGTTTAACGAAGTTTGGAATCAGAAAAATTTGGATATGATTCCAGAATTGATGAGCGCCGACGCGCAAGGTCATTTGGAAGGTGGTCAGGAAATTGTCGGTCCAGATCAATTTATTGAATTTCAGAAATCCATTCTCGGAGCTCTTCCTGATATCCGCATAGAAATTCTCAATTCACTTTCAAATGATGAGTATTCGTGTGTTATGTGGAAATCATCAGCTAAAAATGACTCCATCACTTTTAAAGGCACGACATGGTTCAAAGTTCATGATGGCAAGATTGTGGAGGGGTGGGATTGTTGGAATCACGGCGCATTGATGACAACGCTCGCTTCGTTATGACGTTTTTTGCCGAACAAGACGCTGCAGCTAACCCCTAGCCGCACCGCGTCAGCGATTACGACCGTCTTTCCTTTCCATTCACGCGCCTTCTGAGTTGTGCGCCCGTTCGGGGCAGCTGAGCTTGGCGTTCGGCTATAATCAAAATGCTCTCTAGTATCGCATTCATTCTATTTTGGATTCTTCCTGCCTGCGTTTGGCTCCTTCGTAAGAAGCTGACCCATTCCAAGTTTCAATTCACTCTTCTATTTTGTATAACTATCGCTCTTGGATATGTTCTTTATGTCGGAGGACTTTGGATTTTAGATAAAGAATTAAAGCAAGCGGTAGATCTGTATGATCTCGATCATGATGGTGGATTTTCAGACGCTGAATATACCCCAGACGCTCAAGCTGCGATGAAAGCATTTACTTCAGATACAGGAAGGACTTTTGCTCCAGTTGTCGCCGGACCGGTGACTGTAATTTGGGTTTCGCTCTGTTTTTCTATTTTCACTCTCATCTCGTGGATTCGAGTTACTTTGCAGACCCACAAAGCCGAACAAGGCGCTGCAGCTAACCCCTAGCCGCAACGCGTCAGCGATTACGACCGTCTTTCCTTTCCATCCACGCGCCATCTGAGTTGTGCGCCGTATCGGGGCAGCTGAGCTTGGCGTTCGCTGATTTTAATAATGACACTCTCATACGACGCAACTCTTGACGATATGTCCGCGCCTGCAATACGGCAGTTTTTGCGATCAAATTCCGCCAGAAATCAAAAATATTGGAGCGCGCTGCGCGGAGCAATGATTATGGCTATGGCATTTGCGCTCGTCTTCCGCGAACGGTCACCAGCTTTTATACTTCTAGCTATTTTAAGCGGTCTATTATTTGGAAGCCTCTTAAACTTTTTTACCTATGTTCCTTTTGTAAAGCGCAGAATCAGAAAATATATTAAGAAGTCAAATCAGGGATGCATCCCGGCAAGGACGATATATACGATTGGTGATGGGCAAATCACATGCACCTGCATGGACGTTTCCATTTCCTTCAATCTAGCTCATCTTGAAGAAGTCTCTGATTCAGATGGACGATTAGAGCTAAATTTCGGACAGCGAGGATTATGCACGATTCCACTCCGCGTATTTGATTCCGCTGAGTCGAAGGTCGCGTTTGTTGGAAAAATACACAGCGAACAAGGCGCTGCAGCTAACCCCTAGAAGCTAGGGGTTAGCTTTACATACGAACGTCCCTTCCCTATCCACCCGCCATCTGAGTTGTCCGCCGTATCGGGGCAGCAGAGCTTGGCGTTGGGCTATAATCTTAATGAAATACAGATTGGATAACGCCACATCTGACTTCAAACCCCTCTCCCAGTAATTTTATACCTCTGAATTGAGCGTTTGATTCTGGATTCCTTCCGCGGATTTAATCCGAACGATCCGCCTGACTTAATTTTAATTCAGAAGAAGTGATGTCCGTTCTGAGATTCGATTCAGAAGAAAGTGTTTTTATTTGATTGGAACAAACCTGGCGGTTATTTGATCGATCTATTCGCAGCCTCCCGTGAGCTGGAGCCCAACAAGACGCTGCAGCTAACCCCTAGCCGCATCGCGTTCTCTTCTGCGGATAAATCCGTCTTACTTTTCCGTCAACCCGCTGTCTCGCTCAACGCCTGATCGGGGCAGCTGAGCTTGGCGTTCGGCTATTTTAAATAATGAATCAGAAACAACGCGATTTTGGAGATCATCGCTTTCTAGCATGTGTCAAAGATCCTGAGATTTGCAAAAAACGCATTTCCCAGCAAATGACCGTTCGAAAAAATTTCTACCACATGAATATTATTTTTGGAATTCTATTCATTCTAACTTTTATAGTAAACGAGGTCAAACATAAGGAAGTATCTAATTCATTTTTAATGATGCTTTTTATGTTTGGATTTTCCTCGATCTGATTTTATGTCGCAGATTTTGAAGTGAAAACATTGAAATCGATTTATATCACTCATTTGAAGAACGATTCAAATACAGCCGAACAAGACGCTGCAGCTAACCCCTAGCCGCGACGCGTTACTTTTATACGAACGTTTCGGCATTTCCCCTTCCCACCTTGCAACCCCAACCCGTTATCGGGGCAGCTGAGCTTGGCGTTAGGTCATTTTAAAATGCAGACTTTTTCATCGCGAATTTTTGGAATCGTGCTTCCCATCCATCTCGTTGTAACGATTGCATTACCATTTTTGGCATTTGGCGCTGCCATGAGCGCCTTTTCCGGTTCATCAAGCGATGCAAAAGCTAGTGTGGATTCCATAGAATTCTTCGCATGGATATGGACTACAGGTCCAATGATCGCTTGGAAGATTTTTGGACTGCAATCGAGAGAGATAATGATGATTTTAGTTTTAGGGTGGTCTATCATTTTTTCACTGGTTGCCGGATATTTGATTCCGAAATTCCGTCAAGTATCAGGATCATCCCGATCACGTAGAAAGCCGGTTCCCTAAAGATACAATACAGACCTAACAAGACGCTGCAGCTAACCCCTAGCCGTCACGCGTTAGCGATTACGACCGCCCATCCTTTCCACTCACACGCCATCTGAGTTGTCCGCCCGTTCGGGGCAGCTGAGCTTGGCGTTCGGCCACTTAAATAATGCATTGTTGATCGGCATCAAAGATCACAATGCAATGTTCACTTACTCTGTGAGTATCTCTCATGATATATGACAGGAGAAGAAATTGAAATTCTCTGGAAGGATCGGCGAAACTGGAAGTGGGGCATCTATTGTTGCAAAGCAGATCCACGAGTAATTGTTCCAAAATTCAAAAAATGGATGGGCTGGACTGTAAATTTCGCACACCCCTCCGCGATTCCTGTAACAATTGCTATGCTTTTAGCGATAGCGCTACCGCTCTATTTCCTAGGCGCATACGGATTTGCGAACACGTGGGTCTGGTGGGCGACCATTGCCACGATTGTTTGTATAATCTGTTTTGGCTGCGCTTACGCCTCTTCTACGAGCAGATACAGCAATTAGCCGAACAAGGCGCTGCAGCTAACCCCTAGCCGCGACGCGTCAGCGATTACGACCGTCCGTCCTTTCCATTCACACGCCATCTGAGTTGCACGCCCGTTCGGGGCAGCTGAGCTTGGCGTTCGGTCATTTAAAATGAATACTACCTTCCGCGATATCGCTTCTGATTCCATCAAGTATTGGGAGGTGCGCCGCATTATTTATAATGTAGTCCTC
>Ga0157374_10005131_pt1 | contig 10982 bp, 5 predicted proteins | sample M25metaG_FD_115308 | JGI IMG/M metagenome (GOLD analysis project Ga0157374, IMG submission 115308) | Miscanthus rhizosphere microbial communities from Kellogg Biological Station, Michigan, USA - M2-5 metaG | ecosystem: Host-associated > Plants > Roots > Rhizosphere > Soil | place: USA: Michigan... | reverse complement strand
CTTAACCGTCGTCGTGGTATGCTTGAAGGAATGGATAGCCGTGCCGGTGCACAGGTGATCAAAGCAAAAGTTCCATTGAGTGAAATGTTTGGATATGTTACACAGTTAAGAAGTTTGTCTTCCGGTCGTGCATCAAGCACCATGGAATTTTCACACTACGCTCCTGCACCAACGAACATTGCTGAAGAAGTAATAGCGAAGGTGAAAGGGAAGGTGAATGCGTAAAAAGATTTAATAAAAATTAATCGTAAAAATCCTACTGATGAAGTAGGATTTTTTTTATTTAAGACGGTCGGTTTTTGAAATGGATTCGTTATTTTTATTAACACCACCATCGAACTGCTTATGAAATCATTTCACTCCCGTGCAATGAAATTTAAGAAAGAGTATTTTCTTTTTTTGATCATTGTTCAATTCTCGTTAAACTTATTTGCCCAGCCAACGATCACTTCATTTTCTCCTGCATCGGGTCCCGTTGGGACGAGTGTAACAATTAATGGTTCTAATTTCAGTACTACAGCAGCGAATAATATTGTTTTCTTTGGAGCGGTGAGGGCGAGTGTGACAACAGCAACAAGTGCATCTTTAACAGTAACCGTACCGGCCGGCGCTACTTATCAACCGATAACAGTTACGGTGAGTAATCTTACTGCTTATTCCAATAAGCCATTCATTGTAACCTTTTCGGGCGCCGCACCTCAATTCACTTCACAGTCTTTTCAATACGCTGCTCGTGTTGATTCAGTCGATACAGATCAGCAGATAAACGAGTATGCCATTGGTGATATAGATAATGATGGTAAGATCGATGTTATTACTGCCAACGAGTTAAACGATAACATATCTGTATACAAGAATACCACAGCTGGTGGCAATATTTCGTTTGCTCCCAGGGTTAATTTCCTGGCAGGGGACAACCCGAAAGGAATAACAATTGGAGATGTGGATGGTGATGGTAAGCTGGATGTAGTGGTTGTAAATTATAACGACCACACAGTTTCAATTTTCAAAAACACGTCTTCTGCCGGTGTAATCTCATTTGCTTCAAAAGTTGACTTTACCACCGCCGCTCAACCGTATGCAGTTGTCATTGCTGATCTTGACAAAGATGGGAAACCTGATCTTGCCGTCAATACGGGAGGCATTGTGGACGGTTATCTTTCAGTGCTTAGAAATATAAGCAGCTCGAGCGTAATATCGTTTGCGTCAAAAGTAGATTTGGCCATAGGGGGTGGATCACTTGAAAATTTCAGGACGGCAGATCTCGATGGGGACGAAAAAATCGATATTATTTATCCCAACTATTTTTTCAACAGCATATATCTTTTCAGAAATTTAAGTACGCCCGGGAATATTTCTTTTGCCGCGGAATTTAGAATTATTACGTCTGCTGATCCGGACCAGCTGGAAATTGGAGATTTAAATGATGATGGCAAACCAGACCTTGCAGTTAGTTATGCGATTTTAAGTGATGACGCTTCGGTTTTCAGAAACACCAGTTCCGTAGGGTCAATTGCTTTTACAACTTCTGTTGATTATCCAACAGGAAAAAATACAGATGGAATTACAATCAATGATTTGGACGGTGATGGTAAACCTGACATGGCAGTTTGTACCCTTCTTGATTCTGTTTTATTATTTAAAAACACCGCGGTAAGTGGCGGAGCCATTTCGTTTTCTTCGCCTTCAAATTTTGCTGCAAACTGGGAAGGACCCATTTTCTCAGCAGACTTTGACAACGATGGCAAGCCTGATATTTCGTTGGAAGGTAGTTTGTTCAGAGTTGTAATTTTAAAAAATAATACGACCGGACCGCAGATAACTTCATTTACTCCTGTTTCCGGTGCCCCTGGAACAGTTATCACCATCAAGGGCTACAATTTCTCGGGAGTAAATTCAGTAAGTTTTGACGGCGTACCAGCGTCTTCCTTTTCGGTCGTCAATTCCACTACAATTACCGCCGCTGTCGGTCCTGGGTCTTCCGGCAATATAACCGTAACGGCTCCTTATGGAACCGGGACGCTTGCTGGATTCAAATTTACCGGCCCACCAGTAATTACCTCATTTAACCCAACTTCCGCATCACCGGATTCCATAGTAATGATTAATGGGTTAAATTTTCAAGCAGTCAGCTCTGTTCGTTTTGGTGGGACGCCGGCTTCGTCATACAGCACCATATCATCCAGACTAATTAAGGCAATCGTTGGATCGGGTTCATCCGGAGACGTAACGGCAACAAATTCATATGGAACAGGAACTCTGCCGGGGTTTACCTATATACGTACTCCGAAAATTATTTCTTTCACTCCTTCGTCGGCCGGACCTGGCACAACAATAACCATCAAAGGAATAAACTTTACAGGTACGACTTCGGTGTCGTTCGGCGGAACAGCAGCTACTTCGTTTATTATTGTGGATTCCGCAACAATTACAGCTATAGTGGGTAATGGTGCTTCGGGAATGGTCGCGATAACGAACAATATTGGAACAGGAATTAAACCAGGCTTTATCTTTATTCCTGCTCCTGTAATTACTTCATTTACTCCAACTACGGCGGGGTCAGGAATGACTGTTACGATTGTCGGTAACAATTTTACGGGAGCGACCTCTGTACAGTTTGGTGGAAGGGAAGCAGGTTCTTTTACCGTTGTGAACGCAACTACGATAACCGCGAAAGTTTTGTCGGGCGCTTCAGGTGCTGTAACCGTTATAACCCCTGGAGGTATCGGCTCAATGACTGGGTTTATCTTCATTCCCGCTCCTACACTTACTGGCTTCACGCCAAAAATTACGGGCCAAGGCGGAACAGTCACGATTAAAGGCACTAATCTTTCTACCACGAGCGCTGTTAGTTTTGGAGGCGTGGCCGCAAGTTCATTCACAGTTATCGATTCATCTACAATTACTGCTGTTGTAGCTACGGGTGCTTCGGGATATGTGATGGTAACTACGATTGGCGGCAATGCATCTTTATATGGGTTTTATTTTACAGGAACGCCTGTCATTAATTCTTTTTCACCTGTGTCAGGAACCATTGGCACCGTTGTTACAATCGAAGGTGCCAACTTCAACAGTACACCTCAAAATAACATTGTGTATTTCGGTGGTGTGAAGGCAAATATTACTTCCGCAACGTCTAACAGGTTAATCGTTACTGTTCCCGCCGGAGCCAACTATCAATCAATCAGTGTTGCCACAGGTGGCAAGATTGCTTATTCCAAAACTCCGTTTGCGGTCACATTTGGTGGAGTTGGATCGTTCAATCCTAATTCTTTTGCTGGCAGGGTTGATTTTACAACAGGAGGTGCCCCGGAAAGTATAGCATCCGGCGATCTTGACGGCGACGGTAAGCCCGATGTGGTGGTAGCAAACACTTACTTAAATACTATTTCTTTTTTCAGAAATACCAGCACCGTTAACAACTTGTCCTTTGCCTCTAAGATCGACTCAGTTGTTGGCTTATATCCGCACGCCATAAGAATTGCAGACATTGACGCCGATGGAAAATTAGATGTGTTATTGCTGAATTACAATCCGCAAGGTGGAGGGACCGGTCCGGAAAATAGCATAACAATATTTAAGAATACAAGTACGATTGGCAATTTATCGTTTCAACCAAAGTTTGTTTTACAAACAGACTATCATCCGCAGGAATTAGCGATTGCTGATCTTGACCTGGACGGCAAGCCTGAACTTTCGGTTACACATTTTGGAACCGCTTTTACCGACTATGAATTTGTCTCGGTGTTCACAAACAGGACAACGGCAGGGGTGATGTCTTTTGGACCAGAACAACGAGTTCAGTCAACAGGCAGTACTCTAACAGGCTTATTCTACGAAAACTCCATCGTAGCTGTAGATATAGACAATGACGATTGGACCGACCTTATAGCCGGTTTTAGCCTCGGAGATTTTGTCTCTGTTATCCGAAATAATGACTATAAATGCTTCGGTGGGTGTTGGTATGGCTCCGGGTATGCGAATGTAGCAACGGCTGATTTTGACGGCGATGGCAAAGTCGACGTGATCACAAACGACTGGACCTTGCGGAACACCTTCAATGGTATTTCACTGACTTTTGATATACGACGATTGATCGGAATCGGTGGTCAACTTGCAATTGATAACCTCTCCGGAGACATAAAGCCGGATTTTGCACGAATTAACCCGGCAATCAATACTATTTCGGCAATAAAAAACTTAAGTACAATTGGGACTTTGTCATTTGCTGCGAAGGTCGATTACAATACCGGGACAGCCCCAGGGCGAATTATTACTTCGGATTTTAATGGTGATGGAAAAGCTGACATTGCGATTACGAATGGGAACTTTAATACGTTTTCGATATTGCTAAACAATATTGGAAATAATGGACCGTCAATAAGCGCCTTTTCTCCGATAAACGGCAGTGCCGGAACAGTAGTTACGATCACAGGTACAAATCTAACAGGTACAACCGGCGTAAGTTTTGGCGGTGTGGCTGCGTCTTCCTTTACTGTTGTCAATGCCACCACCATTTCGGCTGTTGTTGGCAATGGCAATTCAGGAAATGTAAGTGTCACGACTCCGACAGGCACAGTATCATTAGGCTGGTTTTACCACAGTCCATCCATCACTTCATTTACTCCAACAAACGCCGGGACGGGTATAACGGTAACAATCACAGGAAAGCATTTTACCGGAGCAACTGCAGTTAGCTTTGGCGGAGTCGCTGCTTCATCGTTTACTGTATTGTCGCCAACAATGATTGCGGCTGTTGTTGCTAATGGATCATCCGGCGAGGTTAGTGTAACAACTCCTGGCGGAACCGGGACACTGCCCGGGTTTACTTACGTATTAGCTCCTTCTATTGCATCTTTTACTCCAATGAGTGGTGGTATCGGAACAACAGTTACAATAACTGGAAGGAACTTTACGGGAACCACAGCTGTAACTTTTGGCGGCGTCGCTGCTTCATCGTTTATAATTGTTAACGATAGCACCATCACAGCCATTGTCGGCACTGGCGCAACTGGAAATATAAAAGTAACCACACCTGGAGGAACTGCATCCTCGATAATTTTTACATTCACTTCTGTACCTACAATAATTTCATTTTCTCCAACAAGTGCCTCAACAGGAGATACAATTATAGTAACGGGAACAAATTTTACGGGTGCAACTTCAGTTAGCCTTGGAGGAATCGCAGCAACATCATTTACCGTTGTTAATTCGACTACAATAAAAGCAGTAGTCGCTTCAGGTGCGTCCGGCAATGTAAGTGTAACAACACCAGGTGGGACAGCAACAAAATCCGGATTTACTTTCAACGTTGTCACTGCTGTTGGAAATATTAACGGTAGTTCAAACGAATTAAGCGTTTACCCCAACCCAGCAAAAGATTATATAATTGTTGAACATCCCGTCACTAACAAATCAGCTGATATCCGATTAGTGGATATTTTCGGCCGGGTTATGAAGATTGTTTCAGTTAAAAGAAATATTTCGAAAACACAAGTGAATACAGAAAGCTTAGCTGCCGGGGTTTATAAAATTATTTGGAGTGATGGAAGAAATTCATTGACAAAAACAGTGATGATCCTAAAATAATCATTGGTCATAATTGTTATATGTTCTGAATCTAAACGGGATTTTTCCTTTTAACAAAAAGTTTCGATGATCTCAATCAAATCCTTTATAGATAAGGGTTGCAGGGTATTATCTTTGCAGAACAAACTTCATTAACCCCGTTAAGTCCGGCAGGTCCGGTCCCGGAAAATAAAACTTGCCCTACTAAGAATTAACAACAATAACAACAATGTCTCGACGGTGGTAAATGGAATTAGGGGATTCGAAAGGATCCCCTTTTTGATTGATCTTGTTTACAAGTTTTCAACATCTGAGCTTCTGGCATCAATCTTGGTCACTTTAATGCGAAATTTTTAAACATATATAGAGGCCGTTGTTAACCGTGTAAAAAAATTCATCTATGAAAATCTGTAGGTCAGTGTAAAGCTGGCCTTTTTTTTTGCTCTTCTCTCAACGGATCGTGAAAAACAAAGTACAATCCCCAGATAGAGGCAATGACGGTGGATAGGTAAAAAAGCAAACTGATGACAAGGGCAATTTGCGGATCAAGATGAAAATATTTAGCCCCTTCAACAAATACAAGTTCTCTCGTCCCCAGCCCTCCTCCCAGTGAAACAGGAAATACCGCAACAACCGCAGCAACTAAAAAAATAAAGATCCATTGGGGTTGATCAACCGGTAACCCGAGGGCTAATAAAATGCAGTAAACGCAGATAACCTGGGTCAGTTGAACAAGCAATCCCCACACAAATGTTGACCAAAAACCAGGAAGAAAATCTTTGAAATAAAAACGCACCACAAAATACAAGGCGACAATGGCTGCCGCAGAACCAATGACCAGGATCACATCGTATAGAGTTTTATCAAGAACAATGATTCCATAGACTGACATGATCAAACCCAGCGCAAGCAAACCACTAAAACGATCTAACAAAACTGCTGCTGATGTTTTTTTATACGATGAGTCATATTTCTTTTTTAGCAGGACAACTTTGTAAGCATCGCCACTGATGGACCCGGGAAGAAAGAGATTATAGAACATCCCCAGCCAATAGAGTTTTATATTTCTCCATCCAGTTAAATGAATATGGATGTTGCGGAAATAAATGTTCAGTCGAAATGCTGAGAAAAGTTTTGACAGCATGAGGAGAACAACAGCGAGAGATAGCCACAGCCAATTTGCTTTTAGAAACGCATCTTTTGCAGCAGTAAAATCTATCTTTTTAGAAATATACCAGAAGCAGACAGCTGTTACTCCGATTTTCAACAGCAATTTCAGGTATTTGCTGAGTTTTGATTCTTTTTTTTCCGCTGCTTCTTCCATTCTATATCAAAATTCAAATCGTGTAGCTAAATTTAGCAGGTGAATAATCCGTGCAAGTAAACATAAAAGCCATGAATAAAAAAATACTACCCGCCTTAATACTAATCCTTACATCGTTTGCATTGAATGCCCAGCTTCATAGATCTTCTTCTACAGAAAAAGGGTTAAAAAAAGGAATGGTGATTACCTCGGATACAAAGATCAAAAAGGCTGTTTATAAACTGGATGCTTTTCAAAATTCCGGTGAACCGGTAATATTAATTGAAGGATACAGGGTGACGGTTGACTTTAATAATGCAACGTTGCAAGGAAGTAATTCAAGGAAAAATCCCGATGAGTTCTTTGGTGTTGCAATTCTTATTAGCAGCCATAGTACCAATGTGACCATTAAGAATTTAAAAGTTAAAGGGTATAAGGTGGCGTTGCTTGCCAAAGATGTAACAAGCCTTACATTGGAGAACTGCGATTTCAGTTACAATTATAGACAACATCTTAACAGCACACAGGAAAATGAGGACATGTCAGACTGGATGAGTTATCATCATAATGAGAATGATGAATGGCTTCGTTATGGCGCAGCAATTTATTTAAGGAACTGCAACATGCCGATCATTCGCAATTGCAAAGTAACGGGAGGACAAAATGCATTAATGATGACAAACTGCAATGATGGCCTGCTCGTAAACAATAATTTTTCCTTTAATTCAGGGATTGGTATCGGAATGTATCGCTGCAGTTATAATGACGTGGCTTATAATAAAATCGATTTCAATGTTCGTGGCTACAGTGACGGAGTGTATAATCGCGGACAGGATAGTGGCGGAATTTTAGTCTATGAGCAAAGCAACAGTAATTTATTTTATAAAAATTCAGTTACGCATAGTGGTGATGGCTTCTTTTTATGGGCGGGTCAATCGACGATGGATAGTGGTCAAGGAGGTTGCAATGACAACATTCTTTTTGTCAACGATTTCTCGTATGCCCCCACTAATGGTATAGAAGTGACATTTAGCCGCAATAAAATTCTAAACAACCGCATTTTTGAATGTGATAATGGAATTTGGGGAGGATACAGCTACAATACTGAGATCGCAAATAACCAATTCAGAAATAATAATGTTGCCATAGCCATTGAACACGGGCAGGAAAATGATATTCATCATAACTTATTTTTTAGGGATAAAACGGCCATAAAGCTGTGGGCAAGAAAAGAACAACCTGCTGATTGGGGCTATGCCAGGTACAGGGATACAAGGAGCCGGGATTATAAGTTGGTATTGAATAGTTACAACGAGAACAAAACTGCGCTTGATATTATAAGAACTGATTCTTTGAAAATCTTTGGAGATCATATTTCTGGTGCCGGCCAGTTTTTAAAAATTGATTCAACGGTTACCAATTTAGACACGACGCAGGATGAGATGCTGGCTTATAAATTTTCTGCTGATTCGGCTATTAAAGGTCCGGGTGTTGACGACCCGCTTGATCCGTTTAAGGGAATGGGAAAATTAGCGGGTAAAAAAAATATCCTCGTAACTGAATGGGGTCCTTACGATTTCCGGGCTCCTATTATCTGGAATACCAATCCAACCGATACTTCCGTTATCATGCAATTCGATATTAAAGGCCCTGCCGGTAAATGGAAGATCAAATCTTATAAAGGCGTTGATAGCATTTCAGCAAAATCCGGAACATTGCCGGCGACGATCACAGCAAAAAAAATAAAAAGTGAAAGAACAGATATTGATGTTCAACTGGAATATCTTGGTGACGAAATAAAAACCTCATTGGGCGAAACAGTTCCTAAGGGAAAGTCGTATGTTTTTTCATTCAGCAAATTCTTTCAGCCGGTTGATTGGACGGTGAATTGGTTTGAGGTGGATACATCAACTTATAATCCATTAACAGCAGGAGGGTTATTTGCGCCAAATGTCAGAATGATGCCAGTGAAAACAGAAAAAGTTCAAAAATTGAATTATGCCTGGTGGGGTGGAATAAAAACAGATTCCGGACAAGTTTCTCAATTCATTACCCTGGCTGAAGGAAGTGGTAATTTTCAACAAGGGGACTACGAATTTGGAATAACCTGGGATGATGCTGTTAGATTTTATGTCGATAATAAGCTTATGATTAATGAATGGGATCCTTCAAATTATAAATTTGATGAATCTCCCCATAAGACAATCAAATTGACATTGAATGGAGGCGTTCATCACCTGCGTATAGAGCATATTGAATTAGGAGGCTTTGCTGCTCTGGCTCTGAGGATCAAAAAATTAGGTTAAGCTTTCATCCAATTGACGTGCAGGCAAAAGGGGAACGCCCATCAAAAAAGAATGTTTCAAAAATTTCACTCTTAAATCTTTGTCTGTTTAAGATCATCCTCTTATCTTTGCGCTCCCAAATTCAAATGGGAAATTTCACACATGTCGCAGAGAATCAGAATCAAATTACAGTCTTACGATCATAACCTGGTAGATAAATCTGCTGAGAAGATCGTAAAGACAGTGCGCAGCACCGGTGCCGTGGTAACAGGACCTATTCCTTTGCCTACGCGTAAAAAAATATTTACCGTGCTTCGTTCACCGCATGTAAACAAGAAGAGCCGGGAACAATTCCAGTTAGCTACACACAAGCGCCTGCTGGATATTTATACGTCGTCTTCCCGTACTGTGGATGCATTGAGTAAGTTGGATCTGCCCAGTGGTGTAGAAGTTGAGATCAAAGCGTAACGCTGATTCCGCGGATATAAATGAATTTCGCGGTTTTTTTTAGTTCTTATAATTAGAAATTAATTAATTCGTCCATCTCTCAACTTTCCGCCCTTGGTGGAGAAAAAAAGAGCTCTGGAGACAATGCGGAAATAGGATTTTTTATCCGTGAAATCAGATAAATCCTATAGCCCGCGGTAAATAAAAACAAGCCATTCAGGGTTTGTTTACTGCCGGTACTTCTATCATCCCGCCTTTGGCGGGACATCTCGAAAAGATGACGAGGTTTCAGTGCGATCACAAGGATCGCTTTCACTGAACCTTCGGCGATTAACAGAAAAGGTCGGTGGCAAACGGGGATTGAAACCTCCCGATCTATCGGGATGTACAAGGTTGTCCCAATAATCCTGCAGGCATAAATTGTACAAACATGAAAGGTATTATTGGAAAAAAAATCGGGATGACCAGTATCTTCGATCCTACGGGCAAACAAACTGCCTGCACTATTATTGAAGCAGGTCCCTGTGTGATTACACAGGTAAGAACAAAGGACAGCGATGGCTACGATGCTCTTCAATTGGCGTTTGGCGACAAAAACGAAAAACATTCCAACAAATCTGAAACAAATCACTTCGCCAAATCAAGCACTTCTCCCAAAAAATTTGTAAAAGAATTCCGCGATTTTTCTGTTGAAAAAAATATTGGTGAAACGATCACAGTTGACATTTTTACTGAAGGCGAAGCAGTCAATGTTATTGGCACTACAAAGGGTAAAGGTTTCCAGGGTGTGGTTAAACGTCATGGATTCCATGGTGTAGGTGGCCAATCGCATGGCCAGCATGATCGTTCCAGGGCACCCGGATCACTGGGTAACTCGTCTGATGCAAGCCGCGTAATGAAAGGTATTCGCATGGCCGGCCGTATGGGTAGTGACAGGGTGAAACTGAAAAATCTGAAAGTGGTAAAAATATTTCCGGATAAAAATTATATCCTGATCAGTGGCTCTGTTCCGGGTCACAATGGTTCAATCGTTTTAATTCAGAAATAATCAAACTGGGTACACCGGTAGCAAAAAGATAAACATGCAAGTCGAAGTTTTAAACATAAAAGGAAAGAAAACAGGCAGAACGATTGAACTGCCCGACGAGATCTTCGGTGCCGAACCAAACGATCATGTGATCTATCTCGCCGTTAAGCAATATCTCGCTTCTCAGCGCCAGGGAACTCACAAAGTGAAAACCCGTGCTGAAGTACAAGGTGCCAGCCGCAAGCTGCATCGTCAAAAGGGTACTGGTGGTAGCCGTAAAGGAAATATCCGTAACCCATTGTACAAAGGTGGTGGTACAGTATTCGGACCAAAGCCTCACGGTTACGATATT
>Ga0157374_10005127_pt1 | contig 10993 bp, 9 predicted proteins | sample M25metaG_FD_115308 | JGI IMG/M metagenome (GOLD analysis project Ga0157374, IMG submission 115308) | Miscanthus rhizosphere microbial communities from Kellogg Biological Station, Michigan, USA - M2-5 metaG | ecosystem: Host-associated > Plants > Roots > Rhizosphere > Soil | place: USA: Michigan... | reverse complement strand
TTGAACCACGCGCGATTGAATGAGCTAGAGCAATAGGTTAAGACATTACTGGAACTTGGCATTGCAGGACTTCGAAATCCACAAACATTTATTCTCTTGAAGCTTGATTCATTACCGTTCTTTTGGTTGAGTCTGGCAACTTCGACAGATGATATGTCCTCAAGTCGCGAAGCAGCTCCGCACTTTGCACAAAACCATTTTTGCAATTCGGGATTTTTGCGGATATCGGAATGTTCGTAACCAGAATTGTGCGTATTCCAACTTTCTGTTGCCTGGGAAAGATTCGAAAGAGGGCAACAATCTCGTTTTGACCCCGCAAACTCGGGTCGTTCAAGGCTCTGTTGATTGTTGCAATACCCCTTCCATTCGCCGGGTCATGCTCTGCAACGATCAATCTCCAAAATTCATTCACCCGATCATTCAAAGGCTGGAGAAATATTGTTGGACGTGTAATCCTGTCGCGATACCGTTTTCACCTTAGCGCAATAGTGTGACGCAAAAGTTTATGCGAGGAGCAGTAAAAAGACCGTGCGCTGCTGGAGGGTATCGGAGAAACATAGCAAGCTACGATGATCTAAAAAGTCGGCGGCATAAACAAGTTCTCAAATTACTTAAAGAGTGCGACGAAGCGGACTCGGGAAACCGATGACATCCTTGCTTGGTGAATTCTGTGGCGGCTTGTTCTACTGCTATTCATGCGCCGTCTGGTGTCTCGGATTAAGATGTACTTCCGGCATCAGTGCAGCAACCCATGGAAATTACTGGCTGAACCCGATTGGCTCGATTAGATCTCGCTTGTATGCTCAGATCAAACATACGTACGCACCCCATTGGACAATCATGGGCTAGGCTGGACAGCAGCATTCGTGGCCCTCACGATTGTCCTTTTGTTACAGAGTCCCTTCGGAAACGTTAGAGCCCACCAGCTTCGTATGCGAAGTATCACCCGCAAGGCGTCAATCAGATTGCCGCGCTACTGCAGCGAACTAGCCACGTTTGAAAAGATAGTATTTGAATTTGATCCAACAAGACGAACGGTTCCGACAACAATAATCAGAATCACAGCCAACATGACGGCATACTCAGCTATGTCTTGCCCAGTTTCGTCATTCCACAGATAAGAGAGGTTCATTTGATTCCTCCAGAATTTTTTTATGGGCGTATCGCGCTGCCAGTCGATCGGTTTACCACATAGGGGACACGTCGACTGTAGAACATCGGGGCTGGATTGTTGCTGATTCATAAGGAAGGGAGGACATACAGGGCAAGCCTAGTCCCCCTAAATGGGGGGTGTCAATCAGCGAACATCCTTTGTGCGGTTGCCAAGACGGGCAATATATTCCTCGCGCTTGCTAATTCAGGAATGACAAGCCCGAGCGAATCTTATTCTTGAGAACCAAAAGTGGGCTGCCCAGCCCTCCCCCGAAGTTTGAGCAGCCCGTGACAGCAGTTTTACTGTCTCAAACGCTGTTAACTCTATCTTCCCTCTGAAGTGTCCGCAATCGGGACAAACGTTCACCACGAGAGTGCCTAGTGTGTGGAACCTTCGAGTAAGAAGGGTATCGCCTCTGAAGCCAACCGGGAGCTGAGGTAAAAACCGAGCGAGGAAGCCGCCTCGCGGCAGCCTTCGCGGACAAGACGGTTTATTTTCAAAAATGGGCAGCTTTTGTTTTAACAAAAAGAAAATGGATGAAAGGTTGAAACAACCACAAGAATCGTTCCGGATCGCCATGCTATGGTCGCTACGGCATGTATGTCCGCACAAGATGCTAGCGAAAGCCTCCATTAAAAATCGGATCTGACAAACCCTAAAAGAAGACTCCAACCGTTTTGCTACATGCCGCCGTCCAACTTGCAAATCTGGCACACAGCTGGCACCCAGCCTAATAATTAAGGATAAGGTTTTAAGTGGCGCTTCCCCTGCCCTGCGGACCCCGAACTGTAGAAATTGAATGTTGGCTGTCTTTCACTTTCGTTTTAACGAAAATAACAATCAAACGTAACTATTCGTAGCCAAATCATGCTAAACTCACCGGCGCTTTTGTTTCAGTTGCGCGGTTCCCACCGCTGCTCCTCAAACATAGATCAATTCAACAGCTGCCTGGCAGCACCTCGAAGGAGTTTATGAGACATCTGACGGTTACCTTGACTCTCGCTGCGTTGCTATCACTCTGTGGTAGCGCATTCTCTCAAGCCGGATCTTGCAACGGAATGACGGTAGGCCAACTCACTAGCCTGAACGGTTTTGTGCCTTTCCAATCGACCAGCTTCTGGAATACAGATATCTCTGCCGCACCAGTAGATCCAAATTCAGCCAATTACATTAACTTCATCGGATCAACAGTCGCGTTTCACCCCGATTTCGGCGCCGCGACGATTAAAAATCAGACTATCGGTATTCCGTACCAAGTGGTCTCGGGCGCACAGGCAAAGGTGCCCGTCACGTTGGGATTGTACTTCGATGAAAGCGACAATGGTCCGCAGCCGATTCCGGCGAATGCTCTGATTGAAGGGTATCCCAAACCAGGCAACGGTGATCGCCATGTGCTGGTTCTCGAAAAGGATGGCTGCTGGCTGTACGAGCTGTTCAATGCCAGTATTAAGAACGGACACTGGAGTGCCGATCAGGCATCGATCTGGGACATGACTATCAACACTCAGAGACCGTTTACCTGGACTTCAGCCGACGCGGCCGGGCTTCCGGTATTTGTTGGACTAGCTCGTTACGACGAAGTTGCAGCTGGCACCATTCATCATGCTCTTCGTTTTACGGTCCCAAGTTCGCAGAGAGCTTTTGTACTTCCTGCGACGCATTGGGCTTCAACGAATACCAACCCGAATGCGCCACCAATGGGATTGCGGTTGCGCCTCAAAGCAAGTTTCGACATCTCCAGCTATCCTGCCGACGACCAAGTGATCCTCACGGCATTGAAAACCTACGGCATGATTCTGGCCGACAACGGCAGTGCGCTTTTCGTCAGCGGCGCGCCGGACACGCGTTGGAATGACACCAATCTCAACTTGCTAAAAAACGTTCACGCATCCGACTTCGAAGTCGTACAAACGGCAACGATATACACGCCCGGCAATGTGCCGACTGGACCTTCGCCGACCATAAGCAGCTTTACCGCGAATCCAACCTCGGTTTCCGCCGGTCAGCCAGTTACCTTGAGTTGGACGGTTTCGAATGGTGAATACAACATTGTCGGCCCACAGGCAGGCCCGGTCCGCGGGACCCAAGTCGTGGTTGCTCCGACTGGGACCACCACTTACACACTTTATTCAACCAACCAATTCGGGCAAACCACGGCGACCGCCACCGTGACTGTGCACTAAAGAAGTGTCTTCTTGGCCTGCCTGGCCCAACTCTCGGGTCAGGCAGGACTTTTAGATTTCAATAATTGTTGATTCAGGAAGACAAGCGCGTAGTTCGCCGATAATGAGGCGAGCCAATCAGCAATCGGATTGGTCCTGGAACGGGCGGTGCGCTGGAGGATGCGGTAGGTGTCAAAAGAAAACTCCCAGACCCCAAGGAGCACCAGTGATGAAAGACTGTCGTTTCACTTATACCGAACTACGACAGCAAACGGGCACGGCCACCCTGCGCTTGCAGTAGAGAAACCGCTTTCGAGTCAAATGAAATAAATTCCTCGGCACCCAGCCACTCTCCTTCGTAGGCAATTGCCCCATCCGCAAAATCCCCGCCCGCATCGAGTGCGGACAAGCCAGCCTCCACCGCGGTGCGATTCATTACCACATTGGCGCTCCTCATGAGGTGGCGAATGGCGTCGGAAACATCGGTCACGGATTTTTTGTATCCTCGACGAAGTACCCAAACGAATTCACAAAGAACCGGCACCGGCACAGCAACCAGATCGGCTTCCGCCAAAATCCTTGTCGCTCGCCGGGCTTGACGAAGATCATCTTGAACAGCGGCGCGAATAAGCACGTTGGTGTCGGCAGTAACTTTCATTTAGCCTTCGCCCATCCCTGCTTAGCGATCTCGTTTATCCCCTCGATGCTGAATTTGGGTCCACGCCGCTGTGCTAGACAGCCAAAAAAGTCCGTAATAGCGCCATCCTGTGCCATCGCTCTCACAACGATCCGGCCGTCGGGCAGTTTGTCAGCTTCAATCTTCTCCCCGGGACTGACCCCAAGGTGTTTGAGAAGATCCTGCTTCAATGTGACCTGCCCTTTAGCGGTAATCGTTAGAACTGTCATTCTTCCTCCTACACCAAATCTATTGTAAGGCAATATTGCCTTACTGTCAAACTTATCGACCCCGTGGCTGAATTCCTTCAACCCAATACAAATACTTTCTCATGGAATCCTCACGGCGAACTTCGATGTGACAGCTTCGGAGATGGCGCGGTTCAAACGCCGGCATTAGGCTTAGGCCACCAACTAGCACACCTGATTATTCATGTACGAGTGCCTTTCGTGGAGTGGCTTCTTCACAGCGAACGCAACCAACAATCCGACAATGAGTTGGATCGGGTGACTATTCAAGATCCAGAAGCTGTCGCAGCCGTGGTATTAGGGGAGGAGATGGGCATTTCAAAAGACAGAAGCCGGACACTTGATGTCCGGCTTCTGTTTGTTTAACGAACGCCTGATCGTCAAATCCGGCACACCAAGCTGGCATAGAGCACATTAAATAAGGATGAGGAATTATGCGGGTGTTCCCTGCACGGACGGCTGATGAGCCGTGAGTTGTCGGGCTCGATTTAACGATATCGGCTATCGTCTAGCAGGGCTCTGGTCGATGAGATAGTGATCCACCCATTCGAGAATGAGTTTCCTCATCTCCGGTAGTTCTACATGAGCCGAATCGAACAATTCAATGTGACAATCCGCTTCCCTGCCATACTTGCGATAAAGTGGGAGCAAGAAGCCTCGAATCTTCTCGACACCAAGCGCGGGAGTCAGAGGGTCACGTCGCCCGTTGACACTGAGGTGAGGTCGGGGCACGATCAGTTCGTTGATGTCTGCTGTCTGGAAGTGCTTCAGCAGAGAAGGCACATAGTAATAAATCCCGTGCTCGCTGAGGCCGCGGGTTCTTATCAGTTCTTCGTAATCCGTAAGACAGCAGATGTCCAAACATAAACGAACACGTGGATCGAGAGCCGCAAGCCACCACGCTTTGGTTGCGCCCATCGACATTCCGAGGGCACCCAGACATTGTGGATCGACTTCTGGACGACTGGCGAGATAGTCAAGGGCGCGGAGTTCGTCAAACATCATCATTCCGAAAAGAACCCGCCCTTTCCACAGCATCAGCTTGAACGCATTTTCCTCGCCTGATTTTCCATCATCTTCGTGTTTTCGCTCTCCGAAGCACCAGCTATCAATGGCAAGCGTTACCAAGCCTTTTTCAACGCACACAGGGGCGTAGGCCGGCTGGGCGTCAACACCCAGCAGAAGTTGCTCCTTGCCGAGTCCGTACATCCCGCCGTGCCAATGGATGTAAAGGAGGCCCGGGGCGGGTGACCGGCGTTTGTCAGGAACCAGCAGCAATGCAGGAACAGGCTCTATACCGTTCAGGTCGAGGACTAGTCGTTCGAGAGTGTAGCCGTCGCGTTTCTCAATTTTTAGCACCTTCGCCGGCGATGCCCGGTGCTGCCATGGGAGATCCCCTAGCAAGGTCCATAGTTCTTTTCGTCGGCGTTCCTGATACGAAGCAAATCCCTCATTGGAGCCTCTAGATTCTTCGCTGCCGAAAGACCTCATTCCTGAGGTTCCCAAAGCCGCAGCAACCGCGCAGCTTTGCACAAACTCTCGTCTGTTTGGCGGTACCATCGTCCCCTCCTGGACTGTCGATTTACTGCTCGCGCGAGTATACCTGTCTGCTGGGAGGGGTGATGGATCTCACTTTTTGAACAACCGGATGCCGCCTGTTCACGTGGCAAAGCGCCTTGACCGGTTCCACCGCAGCCTGAATCTGAACATTTGAATCCACGCCCCTGACCCTTAGGCTGGTCGCTTGTCATCGTTCTAGTGCTCCGTAGAACTCCCCGGACACCGTTCATTTTTTTGCCACAGAAACTATTGGACGAAATTGATGTTGGTGGGCGCGAGAGTTGGACCTTCTCAGTGTGAACCTTCGATTGACGGACGGTCCCCACCGTATCACCGTGAAAGCTAGGGGCAATCTAAGCGCGTTCAGCAGCACGAAAACGCCAATCTCCGGCACCAACTCAACCAAACGCACAGTAAGAATAGGTTCGCCGGAAGATGGCTGCAACGATAATGAGTCCGAGTAATCGCCACGCGTCTGAAGCCCTTATTGTGGCTAGTGCGGCGACGAGCCCGAAGCTAATACGAAGGAGTTTTGTCGCGACTGTATGCCTCACCATACTTATTGAAGTGAGGGTTTGGCCTTCCTGTCGAATGCAGGGCGATTGCCGGCAAGCTATTCTCACCGGGATGTATGCTTATTTCGCGGGATACGGATGCAAGCTCCGCCTGGCTTACCTGCTCCGACCAAACTTCCAACTTGTACCGACCGGGAGGCACCTGCAATATTTGGAATGAACCGTGGCTTGCGATCTTTGCGTAGTGAGGGGTGGCGACCGCGACAACTACCGCACTCATTGCCGGATGAATGTTGCAAAAAATATAGGAAATACCTGTTTCAGTAAACTTTACCTTTCTTACCGCACCGCTTTCATAGAGGCCGAGATCGAAGGGTTTGCCGTGATAGATCGAGAACACATCATGGAACAACGGATCTTGGTTCGGAAATTCGACCGGCGTCCCCACTGTGATGACGAGCAGGTGGGGCATGAATCGTTTGTCCTTCTGCAAGAGGCGAACCATCGGGCCAGGCGGTGCTGCTTCTTTCTCACCCAGATTGGTCAGCCAAACGACCACCTCGGGCGACGCGGAATCCCCTTTAGCTGCCAAAACTTCTACGACACCGCGCACAGTGCTTTCCTGTGCCAGTGAAAGTCGGCCCAGGGAAATCAGCAAAAGTGCGCAGTAGATACGAACTTTCAAAATCGCACTCCCGCAGCTAAATTGATGTGATCCCCCGAAGCGCCCTCTCCATTGACGGGAACCGTGAAAAGATGACGATACTCCGCTGAAAATAACAGCACTGAATTGGGAGTGTAGATAAAGTTTACGAATTCAGCCCTATTCTTCTGGAATGGAGGAAATCCCATGGTAGAGATCGGATCTGCGAAAAAATGTAGTGAATCTCCGAAGTTTTCGTCTTGCCCGGCGGCTGCGTTGATCTCAAAGCGTGGAGTTGCCTTTAATTTCAACTGCGCCCATCCCCCGGTCGATCGCAACGGATGAACTGCAGTGTGGGGAAAAGCTGCACCCGAAAAAATCACCGAGGACCAGATTCCCCCGCCCAAACCACCGGTGGCCTGCCCCCTATACCATTCGCCGGAAAGCTCCAAATGTTTGATCAGAGCTAAGCGGAAATCAGTATTGACTGTCCAACTTGTAATCGGATCAAACGCTTCATACTGCTGCCGCGCACGATATGCGCCAAAACCAATGGTGAGTGGATAATCAGCTTCAGACCGATCCAGGGCAATGCGCCCGGCGATTGCTGGATACCGAGAGGCCTCTCCGGCAGTCGGATTTCTTCCTTGAAATGGGGGATACTCTTCGGTGAGTGGATCGAGTACTCCGCCCTGCATCACAAGCGAAGTGTGCTCATACAACGGTACGCGGTGTTCCAGCTCAATTTCGGGCGTCCACACCCACAAATTCCCTGCCCATGACATAGCGGGCTCCAACACAGTTGCGTAAGAGGTCGGCGAAAGCGGCGAGAAAAAAGGCACGTCTTGACCGATCATCACGGAAGTGCGGTCCCAATCAAGCTTGACGCGCGCGGTTCGCAAGCGAAGCAAGCCAGCCGTTACGCCATATGAAGTCGTTGGGCTGCCTCCAGCAAAGTCGACCGAGATGTCTGCGGAAGACTGCGCCCCAAAAAATTGCGGCCCCTTCGCACTCAGTCCCAACACAGTTTGCCGCAGTGTCATACCAGTGCTGCCATTGGAGGAGCCGGGAAAACTTGGAAACGCCAGATTTGGTAGATCCTGAATGTCCAAGGACCCTCGATTGGTGTAAGCGTTGAACAGGACAAGCCCTGAAAGCTTGACCGGATACTTGCCGGCACTCTCTACTTTGTCCTGATGCATCTCGTTGATTTTGGCGGCGAGAAAAGTGACGTTCTGGTCGGCTTCCGCAGAGGTCGGTTCGGCAGTACCGTTAACTTCTGTTTCTTGTTTCCCTTTGACCTGGCTTCGCAACTCTTCGAGGCTTTTCTGTAACTCTTCAATCTGTTGAAGAGAATCGTTCAGCTGCGAGCGTGTGTCCTGAAGTTCGCGATTCAGACGAGCGAGCCTCTCCTCTGTGCTGGCACTATTCTGAGCAGCGCAACCCATGGTGTAAAGACACACCAAGACCAATGTCGAAATGCGGGAAAAACGCATTCAGACTCAATTCTGGTGACCTCGGAAATCAAGAACAAGGTTACCGACGTGCCCTCGGAAGAATCCTTGGTTACCAAAGTGTCTGGATAACGGAAGTGTTGTTTCTTAATCTTGCTAAACGTGTGCCCAAGCGCTTCTTCCGACATCTACGGACAAAACTCCTGGTGTCCATGGGCGCTGTCGTCTTCTTGTTGACAGCGGCAGTCCTGGTACTAGTTCAAGCCCGCATGCGCCAGCACGTGCGCGAAGATCTGGCCGCAACTCTGCGCGCCGAATCAGCCGCATACATCTATATAGAAGATGCGCGTCGCATGCTGGCCCAGCAAACCGCGCGCCTGATTGCTGACCAGCCGACCCTTAAAGCATTGATGTCAACCAACGACCGGCTTACGGTCGAAGATGGTTCCAAGCCACTGCTCGAAACAAGCCGTGCCGATGTATTGCTTCTAGAGAATCCGGCAGGAGAAATCCTGGCATTCCATGCCAAGTCAGACGCGGTGGCGGTATCGAGGGTTAAAGAGCTGATGGCCGACTCGACCGGAGAGCAAGATTGGTGGTTTGCGGGAGGACATCTTTATCAGGTGAGCTTTTCCCCGATCGTGGCCGGCGAAGCCCATGCTCAACGAGTTCTCGGGCGGCTGGCATTGTGCAATGAGATTTCAGCGAAGTCCATTCTGAATAACGGTTCATTTGGACAAACGGACACGATTATCGAGCGGAAGGGTGCAGTGATCCTAAGCTCCCTTCCCTCAGATATATCGTCTGAATTCGAAAAAACAATTTCAACGCAGCAGAAAACTTCAGACGAAATTCAGGAAATCAATCTAGCGGGCGAGCACTATCTTGTAAACTTTGCGGAACTCCCGGGCGATAACCCCGTGCGATTCTATTCGCTCGAGTCCTTCGATCGGGCGACGATCTTCCTGCACGCCCTCAATCGCATGTTGCTCATCTTGGGTGCCGTTGCAGTCCTGGCAGGCATTGTCATCGCCTTCATCTCATCGAAACAGATCACGCGACCGATTGAAAGGTTGGCACTTGCAACTCGTCAATTGCAGAAGGGCGATTATGAATCACAGATTCCAGTAGTCGGCGCAGACGAAGTTGCTGATCTGACGGTAGCCTTCGGTGAAATGCGTGACACCCTCCGGCAATCACGCGATGAACTGGTTCGTTCCGCCCGCCTTGAGGCTGTGGGGAGACTCGCCGGGGGAGTAGCACACGACTTCAACAATTTGGTCATGATCATCAAGGGCTACAGTGATCTGTTGCTCGATACCGCAACGGACAAAGAAAAGTCTTATCTCGAAGAAATCAAAAATGCCGGTGAACGAGCCAGTGGCCTGACTCGCCAGTTGCTTGCTTTCAGCCGCAAGCAGGTAATGGAGCCACAAGTCTTCGATCCCAACCAGACTATTCGAAGTATGGCGAAAATGCTGCGCGTGCTGATCGGAGAAGATATTGAATTATCAACGCAGCTTTCCGATAACATCGGACGCATCCAAGCCGATCCGGGACAGATCGAGCAGGTGATCATGAACCTGGCTGTAAATGCCCGCGACGCCATGCCCAACGGTGGCAAGCTAACAATCGAATCGCAGACATGTCAGCTCGATGAAACCTATGCTTCCACACACAGCGAAGTCCGGCCAGGATCCTACATACTTCTTGCTGTAACCGACACCGGCACCGGAATGTCGAAAGAAACCCTCACGCACATCTTCGAGCCATTTTTCACAACGAAAGAACTCGGCCGTGGAACAGGACTGGGGCTGGCAACGGTCTACGGAATCGTCAAACAAAGCCGAGGCCATATCACTGTTTACAGCGAGATCGGCCATGGCACGGTCTTCAAAATTTATCTTCCGACGACCACCCAATCTGCAAAGTTATCGACGACGGTCCAACCCAGTGTTCGCCCCACGGGTGATGCAACAATTCTTCTGGTCGAGGACGAACCGCCACTTCAAGGTCTCGTAACAGAATCTCTAAAGAGGCTTGGATATACCGTATTGCAAGCTGCAAATGGGGTGGAAGCATTGGCCGTTGCTGATCACCATGCAGGAAGAATCGATATCGCGATCACCGATGTAGTCATGCCCCGAATGGGAGGCCCGGAATTGGTCGGCAAGTTACGTGAGAAGCGTCCGGACATTGCCGTTATTTTCATGTCGGGCTATACAAGTGCAACGGCCCTCGAAAATGCAAAGATTGGCTCAGACGCTGTGCTCTTGAACAAACCGTTTTCCACCGATCTACTGGCGCAGAGAATCAGAGAGATCCGAGAAAAGCCTGTGACAAGTAGTATGAGACGTGCGGCAAAGAGTTCCGGTTGATTCTGCTTCCAGACGTGCCAAGGCTGGGGAGCACATTCTCTTCGAGACTGTGGGCATAGAGTCCGAACGATCCAATCTCTAAGAAAAACAAACATCCAGACTTACAAATCCGTCCCTTGCCCGCTCAGTCTGCGCGAACGATCAATCCATCCAATCTTCACATACTCAAGTCGATGAGGGAAAAACCAAGATCGTGAGCCTTCT
>Ga0157374_10005125_pt1 | contig 10994 bp, 7 predicted proteins | sample M25metaG_FD_115308 | JGI IMG/M metagenome (GOLD analysis project Ga0157374, IMG submission 115308) | Miscanthus rhizosphere microbial communities from Kellogg Biological Station, Michigan, USA - M2-5 metaG | ecosystem: Host-associated > Plants > Roots > Rhizosphere > Soil | place: USA: Michigan... | reverse complement strand
CTTGAACAAGAGTAGCCCATCGTCGCAGATGTGGCACCTGGCGCAGTTGACATAGAGAAATTACCGCCGCCTGTGCTGGTATTGTAATTCTTTTGTATTTGAAGCGTTTTGAGCGAGGTCCCGATATCGGAGCCACAGCAGGCTGCGTCAATAAACAAATCGTTAGTTGTACCCGTTACCGTTGTTTGAATGCTTGTACCGTTTCCGTAGGCCGGCGTGATGTTTCGCGTTGGCGTCGTTTGGTCGACCCCTGTTGCACTGATAGATCCACCAATCAATGGTATGCCACTATTATTACAGGTAACGACGATAGCACATGATCCGGTTGGAGGAATAATCCCGAATAGTTCGACATAGCCATCGCTCTGGTTGTTAGATTGCTGTCTTCCGAGTGATGTCATAGCAACGCTATTGCAGGTAGCCGTCGTATTCCAGGTGGTTTGGCCACCGCCCACAGCAATACCGACAACCAAATAGCGGTTTGTTCCGGAGCATGTATGGGACCACGACAGCGTTGTATTGCCGTTTATGACCGCGCCCGTTGTGCTCGGCCCGATAGCATCGATTGCGACTGGTGATGCGCCAACCGCAGTGTATGGCACCCATATCGAACCGTTCCAGTGGCGTAATGTCTTCGTTGTCCATGCTGAGCCGGTCCACGTTTTTATAGGCTTCCATACCCAGCTCGTTCCGTTGTACACCCTTACTTGCCCAGAATGATCGGTGCCAATAACAAAGTCAATTGAAGTCTCGCTATTACTACCGAACGAAGAAGCAGGACTTATCGCTGCGCCAGCCGCTAGCCACGAGCGCCAGTGGAAGTTATCTTGAGCAAGCCCAGTGAGACCTAACGCCACCGGCTGGTAAATCTTGGGAGTTCTGGTTTTCCATGCCCACGATGCGGGTGTAAGACTTACATCGAGCTCTTGCATGTCATTAAACCAGGTGCCGCTCACTGGCCGGCCACAGGTCACGACAAATGAGTTGTTTATCATGCCCGTTCCAGCACTACGCCGTGCCGCTGGCGTATTGGTGGTAGCCTGGGTTGTCCATGATGTAAATGAGGCAGTGCTCGTGTAGCGAACGGTGTTGTTAACCGAGGTACCGTCATAGCCACCGAAACAAATTAGTCGCTGATTGGTGCTATCGTACCGCATGACAGCACCACGAACTGCCAATCCACCCGTTACACTCGTATTTACCCAGGCGCCGTTTGTTGTGCTGAGATCGAGATAAAATAGTTGAGTTGAATAACTTGCGCCGGTGTAGCCACCGTGCGTATAGAGCCGCTTGTTGACCGAGTCATACGCATAGGCCGACTGCCAAACAGCCGTAGGAGCCGTGCCGGTAGGAGTGAGCTGCGTCCAGGCCTCGCTTCCGCTCGTTAGGTCGAGTGCCCAGGTATCATTAAGAATAGTCGAGGCATTCTGCCCGCCCCATATCACCATGCGATGGTTTGCAGCGTCATAGCATCCAGCCATCAGCCACCGTTGTGGGGGCAGCGAGCCTGACGGCGATAGTTTTGTCGCTTTATACATCCCATACGCGTCTGCCTTTAACTGCCATACATCATTACTCATTTGCGACGACCCACGCAACCCTCCAAAGAATATGACGCGGTCATTCGCCGAATCATACACTGCCAAGCCACCTTCGGATTGGGTCATTAAGAATGGACCTTTAGCGGCATTGCGCCAGGTTTGGTTAGTTTGGCTGTATGCCCAGATCTCAGAGACATGCTCGCCATTTGCAATGGTGGCATCATCATCCATCGCACTATAGCCGTTAATCAATAGGAGTTCATCACGAGTAGTATTGTGCACAAATGCGGGTGCGTCGCGGGCCCGGAAATAATCGGCCACTGCTAAACTATACACCGATGCAGTCGTTGAGGTATCGCCAAGATTGAATGCATAGACATACTTGTCGGTAGCGTCATATCCATACAAGTTTGTGATAGCTAGTATATTACGGTTTGTATCAACCGCCGCACAAGCATTTGAAAAAGGAAGTACCCCTTGGTTATTCGTGTCGTTACTTTTTATCTGTGTCCAGGCCTCACTGCCCGCCACCAACGAAAGACTAAGAACGTCATTACGGCTATTGCCGGCGCTTCCCTGCCAACCCCCGATAATTACCGCGCGCTGATTAACACTATCGTAACCGATACTTGCGAGTTCGCGGCCAGCCGGCGTTGTCCCGGTAGGTGAGAGCTGCGTGAATGATCCGCCACTGATGCTATACTGCCATACATCGCTAAGGTATGTGGTATTGTTAAACCCGCCTGTAATAATCAGTCGATCATTTGCCGAGTCATATACCATGGTCGCACCCGAACGGATGGCTGGGTTCCCTGCCGCGCCACTTGCCTTGAGCTGCGTCCATGTGACAGATGTTGGAGAGTTAACGTTGAGCGTGCATCTATTAAGATCGCTTACTCGGCTCGATGCCCAACCACCAAAAAGATAAATATCTATCGTATTAGAAGCAGTCACCTTTGCCGCCATGTGATGCGTAATATAGTCGCGCGCGCTCGGTGCATTAGTCTGTGTCACCGCCGACCACGCTTCGCTACCTGGTGTAGAAACGTCCAAAATAGCCATGTCGTTGCGGTCGCCCGGGTCGGCGCCACCCCATATCACCATGTATGCTTTATCGACCGAGCCAGAAGTTGTACCGCGGGCGTACACTGACCCACAAAGGTTCCTGGCAACGGGCGCCGTCCCACTTGGGGTCAGCTTTTTCCATCGGTGATATGCGCTGTCCGCCGACAGCTCCCAAACATCATTGAAACGTGAGGTGCCGTCATAGCCACCAAACACGATAAACCGCTTGTTTTTGGCGTCGTATATCATAGCACTGCCGCGACGGGATGTAGGCAAATTTGCCTGTTTGAGTATGAGGGATTTCGATGCGGTTGGCGTACCTGTGAAGTTCGTTCCTATTATCTGCGTTTCTGCCGAAATCGTCGTAGAGATTGTCGGATCATCAGCATACCCCATCGTTTCTAGCCAAACATTATTTGTCACACCATCAGTAGTAATACCCGCGACAGCAATGGGTGTTGACTGATCGTTGCGGTATTGTCCATTTGCTGTCGCTAAAAGAGGAAAAGCATTCAAATTATCAAAAATAGCGGTATCGGTTGAGGCGTTCGCTGACGTAGTTCCGATAAATAGCGACACGCGAAGATTTGTTACCGCAAACGGCGCAGCGGCCGAAGCCAGCACCGACCAGGATGAACTATCGGCTGAATATTCATAATAAATCGTGCCGCCCGATTCGCGGATGCGCCACCAGCGATGAGCGGTTGTGCTGTATGCCATTGTTGCCGGCGTGGTATATACGCCATTTATCTGGTATTCTGCAGCGAACGTCGTGCCGCCCACATAGAGCGTTATCGTGTGCTGATTATCTATGGCGACCTGCAGTAATGTACTAGCACCCGTTAGGCCGGTTAGTACATGAGGCACCTCAACCTGTACATATGACCCTGTAAGATTTCCTGTTACAGCAGAGTTCATGCCCTTGTATGAAGCAGCAGTGGTCGACGCTATCTGAAGGGTCTTGCTCGTTTCCGAAACGTCAGTCCCAGACCAATCCGTCCATTTAGATGTGTCGAGAACGTTATCATTGAAATTATCCGAGAATGTCTCGAACGCTGGCGGTATATTAAAATTATCAAAAATAGCGGTATCGGTTGAGGCGTTAGTGACATCGGTGCCAATCGCAAGTTGCGCGGTCAGTGCGCCCAACGAGAATGGGGTTGCGAGCGTAGCAAATGATGTCCAGATAAGCCCATCTGCGGAGAATTCAAAGTACACTGTACCGCCCGATTCGCGGATGCGCCACCAGCGATGAGCAACTGTACTGTACGCCACCGAACCAAGCTGTGTATATGTACTCGTTATTTGTTTTTGTGCAATAAGCGACGTGCCATTTGTAGAGATACTCACTGCATTCGAATTATCGAGCTGTATTCGCATGTATGTCGTTGAGGACAAAAGTCCAGTGAGGACATGGGGCACCTCAACAGATGCCGATGACCCTGTTAAACTCCACTTAGCCGTGGAGTCCATACCCCTGTACGAGCTGGCAGTGGTTGACTGTATCTGGAGCTTGGCAGACGCTTCAGTTATGGTGCCGCCCGCCCACGGTGTCCATTTAGTAGCGTCAAGTGAGTTGTCGTTAAAATCGTCAACTAGGCCCGCTATCGCAGGCGAAGGGCCGAGAATCTCCAATGTATACGCCCTATAGCCAGATGTCGCATCGACCGCTTGAGTCCCAGTTGTCGGGTTTACGCTGATCGTCGCATTAGTATCACACCCTCGGGCTTCTGTTGCAACACCAGTGCGAGCCGTATAACCAGCCGGAGTGTTCGTAGTTAGATTGGTTGCTGTACGATGGCCGGCAAAACGAACAGCCCAAGACGTGTTGTCGGTGCGCTGCAGCGTCAATGCCGGATATGTGATCGTATTGCTTGAGGCGCCACCCACTGCGCTCGCACCAATACCACCCGTGCCTCTGTAGACATGAATCACAATACCCGTAGCGTTCGTCCACGTTCCTGTTGTTTCAGCTGCGGAAGTAGCATACTTATACGCGAGCCGAGCAGAGTTAGTGTTTGCCCCGCTATTGTCGATATTCGTCCATCCAGCGGGGAGCGTCGGCGCAGTCGTGTTACCATCACGGTATGCAAACGCGACAATAAGATCGCCGGCCTGATGTGTCGGCATCGTTACCGTCGCAGCCGCGGCAGAAGCAGAAGAAATATATGATACAGCCATGCCTTACCTTAGTTCGTATCTACCCAAAGGTCACCGACAGATGGACTACTTGGCGCGGTTGTGCCAACTGTCATTTTTGCGAAACCTGAGGCCTGAGCAACTGCCAAGTTCGTACGCGCAGTCGCCGCGTCGGTACCGCCTGTACCTCCATTAGCAAGAGCGACACTACCGGTAATTGCAATCGTTGCATCGACCTTTTCGTTTGCGGAATCGTCTACTGCGGTCACAGAAATATTAGAGCCAGCAATAAAATTCAGTTTTCGCCGTGAACCAGCCACTGTGCCGCTCGAGGCAATTGCAAGTCGTCCAATCGCATCAATATTACCACTAAGCGCATCAGAGCCCCCGGTACTGTGTGTCACACCGTGCGCTGCACCGGCGGCTACCTGTATCCATGCCGTACCGCTCGACTGGTAGAGGGTTCCTCCATTGTTATCTGTTGCCAGATAGTACATGCCGCTATTGCCGCTTGCGGCAGCGGGCCTTGAAGCAAATGTTCCCCGCATAAGCATGCCAGTTGCCACAGAAGGAAGATTTACCTGCGAGGCGGCGACCACCCCGCTGTTAAGCGTCCCGTCGGCAGCATGCGAAACCTGGAGATACGTATTTAAAATCGTACCCCAGTTACCCGCATCGCCACCAACAATAGGAAGACGTGCCATTAGCCAAATACGTCCTCGTCAAAACGTTTAGTCTTTGCCTGTAGTCGTGCCGCGCGTTTTATTTCTTCAGGTTCTGGATGTCCGTATTCGCGCTCGCCAAACACTTCTTTGTTGCTCGTGGCAAGGTTGTCATCTCGATTAGCCGGCGTATTGAGCAGTTGCAGTAATTGAAAGCCGCCGATCATACCCGCAAAACTGCCGCCAACTAAAGTTAGGAACTGTTTTCGCGTCAGCTCTTTCTTTGCCAATACATCAACAACATCCCTTAACTCTCGCATGCAACCTCCACTTCTCTATATTACATTTTACACATATTGCTTGTACTTAGCTATATTTTTTTTAGTTCGTGACCGCGGTATATACAACAGTCACCGAATAGGTAGCTGCAGGAATCGATGAGTTAGCGCAAATGCCATACCACACCTTTGTATCTTGCGCAGGATTTGCTGGACTAGCTGAATATGCCACTTGAGTAGATGATTGATTGCTCGCAGGAACCCCCGCAAATGTTACACTTGGCACACTACCACTGCTTTGCGCCGTCGTTGGCCCTGCGCCAAATGAAGCAAGTCCATCCACTCGATAGCCCCAAGTGTTGACCGCAAGCGTGGTGGGCGCGCTCGGCGTACCGGTTGAAGACGCCAAACTTGTACTCGCGCCCTGCATCGCATTATTCGTCGTGCTGGTTGTCATAGTGAGCGAGTAGCCTGTGGTACTATCTGTTAGGGCAGAGACAGTATCACTTTGAACACTACACACGCCCGCAGGTGTGGGCACGACAGTGAGCGTAGGAGTGCCTGTATCTGTTAGTGTAATGGTGCATGTTCCGTAATCACAGTCCCCAAAACTACCACTACCGTACACCGATGAATCAGTCGTGTCAGCATAACTGACGGTCTGCATAGAGCACATTAACGCTAAGATAGAAATTAACGAGGCTATGATCTTATTTGTATGCCCGAATCGCTGATTCATCACCAAAGCCTCCTTGTCTTTATGAGTTTTACTACCCAAACGCTAACGCCGGCTGCTGCAGCTACGACTGCTGCTACGCCAATGATTGAGGCCGCCACTGCGAGTGGTGAGGTACCCTTTTGAGTCGACGTTGGAGGTGTGTATGTAACTACCGTTGTTTGCGAGACAGCTGATTTTCCATCTTTTTCGGCCTCAATCTGAATGCTGTTACGCCCTTTATTAAGTTCAACCGTAACACCGAAATTCCCCGTCGGAGATACCCGTAGCCTCGCTACACTCATGTCATTTATATATAGCGTCACCATGCTTGACGGCTCAGCAGTTCCCGTAACCCATGCCTCACTCGTCGTATATACCGTGCCCGGTAGGGGTTGATGTATTACCGGCACACTAAATCCTGGGGTATTTTTGTCGCCTGAGATAGGCTGGTTAAGCGCATTTGATGCAGACTGCGCAGGCACGGCAGAGGCAATACCTTTCACGGGTGTCGGCTCTTGGGCGACCGTACCGCCCCCAGTGGGAGGTAGCACTACATTTCTTTGCACGCTCGTCGCTGCAGACTCTTTTACTGAACCGCAGGCATTTACCTCTTTTGCAATGATTGTATTTCCGCCAGCTACAAGGGGTATGGAGATTGAATATTCACCGCTAGACAACACTGTCGTTACTGCAACCGCTGTCCCGTTCTCAGTAATCGTCACTGGCAGTGACGCCTCACCCGCGCCCGCAACCGTCACACTGTCATCGTTGGTGGTGAAGCCGGATACTGGTAACACAATTGTTGGTGCTATAAAATCACCACAAATGTTGGTCTGTATTTCCCTAGTAGCTGTAGCGATCGTAGGTGAAACAATACCGATCGTCGCTAATACTAGTATTACACCGTAGATGCTACTTTTTGCGTGTCGCCACACGTCTGCTCCCAAACACAATCAATGCAACAAAAGCGATGAGAGCGCCTCCGGTCAGTAATCGCATAGGCAGACTAGCAACAAATACATAGCGTGTCGGTAGTTGTTCGGTTTTATTTAGATATGTCACAGTACCATTTACCTTGAAAAGGCCGTATGTAGCACCATTTTCCCAACTAATAGGTATATCACGCAGTTTTTGCGGCAGTATTTCAGGGCTACGCTCGTAAGAGAACTTCTTTGAACCAAACAAATCACTGACCGTTACATGGACATTCGCTTTAAAATGGACAGACCCTGCGTTCGCCACCTTCACATCTGCGCGTAGCGGCGCCTGCTGTATCCAATCAACATTCCAGGCATTAATCGAACCCGATTCTTTCACACTACCTGATACACGAAGATATATGATCATACCAACGCGTTTGCGCGTTACCACGCCCGCCGCACCGCCTTTATCAGCTGTTTCTGCAAATACGGTTGCGTAGTAGCCTCCGGCGCCAACATTTTTTGGTACCGTAATTATATACGGAATGCTTTCTTGCGTTCCGATTTTCAGTGAGTCATTGCCACTTTTGTCAAACGTAAACCATTTTGTAATATCTGTTGCGCCCTGAATCGGACTAAAATATGGCTTGTATTCTTCGCCTGTTACACTGTAGGGTGTTGCGTAGACTGAATATGCGACGTCGAGCTCGCCTTGATTCATGACGAGCATCTCACCTTTGTAAGTTCCGCCCGGAGCTGCCGTCACCTCAACAGAAGTCGGTGATATTGTGAGCCCACCCGAAGCAGCATGGGTTGCCGTAGCGTTTGCTATTGCCCCAGCAAATGCCGCAACCACTACTGAGAATATAAGTACGCTGTTTCGTATAACGCTTTTCATACTAAAGCCCTAGGTTGCTAGTTTGCCGTACATGTGTACGTTACGGTATCGCTATATGTTCCTGTTGGTTGGGTTGTATTTGCAGCTACACCGTACCATACAGTGGTCGTGTCGTTGCTTGCTGTGGTGGCGGTTGTCTTTATTGTATTAGGTGAGCTGTTCGCTGGCATGCCAGCGAATTTAATTGCGCCTATAGCCGCGCTGTTCTGCCCGCTTGTTGGACCAGCACCAAAACCGCCAAGGCTATCAACTCGGTAACCCCAGGTATTAACGACTTGTGCTATAGGAGAGGCTTGGGTACCTGTTGATGCGGCTAGCGAGTTTGCCCCAGACACCATTGTTGTCGTAGCATCAGCATCCGCGATTTGAAGCGTATATCCGAGAGTGTCGTTTGTGCTTACCGTAATCGTGTCACTTGCGATTGTCTGAGCACCTGCACCGGTTGGCGTGACGTTAGCCGTTACTGTACCGTTGCTCGTAAATACGCTGATTACCGAACTGATGGCTGAGTTGATTGTCGTTGATGTGGTTGCTGCACCCGCAGCCGTAGGAAGAGCAAGGACACTAAGCAGGACTACAGCCGCATAACCATAATACTTAAGTCTGTTGATAGCGCTTCTCATACCCCTCTTCCTGTCCCAAGACATTATATATTTAAAGTCTACTATAATGATTACGTTTTGTATATGGCATTTTACATCGACCTCAAATATAAAAATCCCCAATCAGAAGATTGTGGGATTTTTTCATTTAACAAGTCTCCATCAGGTGGAGCTCCGCAGCCTCTCGTAGGCGCGGAGCTCCACCCTAAGGCCTAGCAGCGCTTGTTTAGTACGCGCGCCGCAGGGCCACGAACATCCTTCTCGTCGATGGGCTGGTAGTCGCCCTTGGGCAGGCAGACATCGAAGCCATCGGTAGTCCGCGTCAGCTTCGCCATGTCGATAGTGCCGTAGAAGTCACCCCCAGGCTCGTACCAAACGATCGCCTGGTCGAGCACGACCGTGTGACCGTCGTCGCTCCGCACCCACTGTGGCACAGTGTAGGCGGTCTCGCCCCGGTGCATGTCGTAGATGCTGCGACGGTAGAGCACCTTGGGGAGCTTGACCGCGCGACCATCTGACGAGCGGAGCGTTACAGGCTTGTGATGCTGCGGGTCCCAGTAGGTGAGCTCTGTCACCGGCTGCGACTCGGGCATCGGACTGAACGCCTGCTCGCCCACCGAGTAGTCGAACACCACCGGCAGGGTGATCGCGTAGCCGTCGGCCGTCTTGTGGCCGACCAGGCAGCGAGCCTCGCAAGCATTTCTGAGCACTCCATCGTCGCCGCGCATCATCTCGGCGTTGGTTTCGTACGTGTAGACCGCGCCATCCGCGTCGTCGTGGATCTGAACACCGAAGCCGCTGTCGATGCGATTCGGGTCGTTCAGGAGTGTCCTCTCGTAGGCCGCCCGGGCCGCCTCATACGAGGAAGGCTGCGTGTCATTACGAAGACTCAACGCCGCCATGCCCAGTGTGAGCAAGATGACGACGCCGGCGAGCACGAGGTAGCGTGCTCGGATACGCCGCTTGCGCGGGACGTCCGTAAGGTCGGACATGAGTACCAGCTCCAATGCAGTAGAAGAATTGTTCCCTATTGTCCGCGAACGATGTAATCGCCCGTCGAACTGTACTTTTTATAATACTTAATTTGATAAATGTCAATGATTGCCCCTCTGGACACTTGGGTATCTCCTTCCTTACGTTGGCGCACCGTACGTCTTCGCTACATCCGAAGAATATCACACTTATTTTATCGTGGAATGCGCCCCACCAGCCCTCTGCAAGACTGGTGGGGTGGCACTGGAGCGGCGCAGGCAGACTACCGCTATCCTGTCGGAAGCCCCTTGCTGCATCCGCCGTTGAACGCGCATGCGACGGGGGCTGGGCAGTCTCCACATGCGACGAACATCATCAGAATGGACAGGGGCTCTTGAGACTCCAGCGTGGGAGTCCGGACCAGCACGGGCGCAGCCGCATCGAGCTGCGCCTCTACTCTCTGCTCGAACAGTACCATGCGCCTCATTGTGCACTTTCACCTATTATTGTTCAATACAAACTTGCCCATGCCTAACGAATGAGGAAGCCGGCAGGTACAATTTTATGAAAGCCGGGTCTGGATATCACCCCCCTCCACTTGCTCATTCCAGCGAAAGCGAGCTTTCCTAGAATTTCGCTGCGCTACGCCGGACCCAGCGATGTTTTGCCAGGGCAAAACCGGGGGATTCAAATCCGCACCCGCAAACAAAGAAATAGTCCAAACTTCATTTATGAGGTTTGGACTATTTCCATGGCTGGGATGGAGGGATTCGAGTCACGTTCCGCGACCCCGGAAATCAGGCAAATGAACATAGTTCATTTGTGATATTCCCTTGCGACGCGCCACTGGCGCCTCTCACCCCGAATGCGCATTCGGTCGCTCAAATACATCAATCTCGGGCATAGAAAAAATCCCTAGATCAAAAGATCTACGGATTTTTTCATGGCTGGAGTGGAGGTTCGTTAATTTAACTTTTAACAATGACGAGATAGATTGTGACATTGAGGAGATTAGGTCTTTATTGGATGAGATACATAGACAGTAGCTTGTTGTAGACTCGAAAAATAAGGACTCCCCCGCTATATTAGCGGAAGTATACCCTCAGAGAAAATCACGGACTATAGGGAAAGAATTCTTCAAGCAAAGGTAATCGGCTTACAGCCAACCGACTACAATAACGATCACGCCATTTTGAGTG
>Ga0157374_10005124_pt1 | contig 10995 bp, 2 predicted proteins | sample M25metaG_FD_115308 | JGI IMG/M metagenome (GOLD analysis project Ga0157374, IMG submission 115308) | Miscanthus rhizosphere microbial communities from Kellogg Biological Station, Michigan, USA - M2-5 metaG | ecosystem: Host-associated > Plants > Roots > Rhizosphere > Soil | place: USA: Michigan... | reverse complement strand
AGCACGGCCTCGGATTGTTCCAGCTCTGGAGTGCTGCGTTGCACGGCGTTGATGGAGCGAAGAAGCGCAAGCGCGCGCGCATCTTCATGCTGCGCGGCATAGAGCTTGATGAGATTCGTTCGGATAGTAAGCAGCCGCGTTCTCGAGTAGTCGGCGCTCGCGGCATCGGCCGGGACCGCAGCGCTAGCGAGCTGAATCTCGCGCAGCAGAACAGTTTCGCGCGCCGACGGTGGAAGCCAGTCAGAACCCTCGGCCTCGCTGAGGACGGTAAGAGGATCGACTGCCACAGACGCAAGGGACAGAATCCAGTCAGTTCCCTCAGCAGACGTCGGGGCCGCGCGGAAGGCGGCTGCAAGAAGTTCGTTGGAACGGTAGTTGCCGTTGCGCGCCAGGTAGATCCGGAGCACGTCATCCATCTGCGGCCGGGTCTGCGCATAAAGATTGCGTTCGTGCAGGCGATGCGCAATGCGGATGAACGCAGTCCAGAAACTCTGGGGAGCAGCCGACCGGTCTTCAATCACACGCAGCGAGCCGAGCGCAGCACGCCATGCAGCCACTGCTTCGTCCTTACGGCCAGCATTCCAAAGGATGAGTGCGCGGGCGTCGTGCGCGTCAGCCGCATTAGCATCGAGCTCCAGGACGTGGTCCAACTCGCCAAGCGCAGCAGGCGTGTTCCCGGCCTCGGCATACGTCTGCGCAAGGACTGCGTAAGTCGTCGCGTTAGCTGAGTGTTCAAGGTCTGCGGCGAGAACGTCTTCTGCGTTCTCGCGTGTAGAAGGCGCAAGCAGACGAAGCTGACCGTCACGAGCGGCATAGTAAAACCAGAGCTCGCCTGCAAGTTGTTTCGAAGTATCGGGCTTCACGGCGAGGCGTTCGGCGATTGTCGCATCGGACGCAAGCACTGTGCGAAGAGCGGCGTCACCTTTACCCGTAGTCTCGGCGAAGAAAAGTTGCGCAAGACCCGTAGTCGCAGGTGTCCACACGGCGGGCAACGCACGCCCTCGCGACTGGATGGCCGCTAGTGCAACCGCGGGCGAAGCCCTCTGCATGGCCACGTCTGCGGCTGCATCTGCGAGAGTGTCGTTGCGGCTCCCGGCAAGAGCAATCAGCGCCGCAGTGTCGTGGCGCAGCAAGAGATCAAGATAGCGATCGCGCAGCGCGTTTTGCGCACCGTCACGCAGGTTCTGCGAGCGCAAAACGCGAGCTTCGGAAGCTATATCTCCTGCGCTGCGATACGCGTCGGCGGCCTGCGTGAGAGCCATGTCGCTCGACTTCGGATGGTTCTTGATGAAGCCCTCAAGAGTCTGCCCGAGCTCGGCGTATTTCATCCGCGAACGCTGGAGATCGATGTAAGGCGACACCTGTTCCACCGCAACGTTGCCTGGGGCGAGCACAAGCTGTCTACGCCACGCGGCTTCCTTATCGAGCAGTCCGGCGGAGTGGGCGGCCGGGATCCAGATCGTCGCGAGGTCCTTGGATGAAGCGCCAACACTCTGTTTGTCCAGCTCCGCTGCGAAGCCCGTCCGCTCTTCGGGAGTGTAGAAAGTGTCGACAGCGCTGCCGATAGCAGCGACTGCGCGAGTGAAGGTCGCTTCGGCCTGAAGCCTCTGGACTTCGGCTTGTTGCTCGCGCCACTTGCCGTCAGTGACTGAAGCGATGCCTTTAGCCTGAGCTTGTGTAGCAACCTTCGCAAGGGATGACGCTGGCACATGCGCGGCGGCGAAATCTTCATGGAGCGTTGTGAAAGCAATCGCTGTGCGACGAAGACGCGTCAGTATACGAACGTAGGTGATCGGATCGTCGCTGCTTTCGACAGCGGGGTCAGCAGAGAGAAAGCGCCCACCCGCAGCGGCGCGACCCTGCTCGGCGAAGCGTGCGGCATCATCTAGAAAGTTCCATTGCTCAAGCTGCGAAGCGACAAGAAAGAAATCGAGCGGACGCTGTTTAGGCCCAGTGAGATAAGCGGTCTTGAGCGCGGCAGCAGCATCGGCGGGTCGGTTCTGGCGGGCCCGCACACGGGCGATGGCGACCATCCACTGCGGGTCTTTGTAGCTCAGAACGTAAAGCCTTTGATAGTCGGCAGCCGCATCGTCAAGCCGTTGCAGCGTTTCTTCAAGGGAAGCCATCGCAGTGTATAAATCGGCGCGATCTTTGCGGATCGCAATAGCACGTGAGTAAGCATCGATAGCCGCAGGCAGATCGGCGAACACGGTCTGCGCCTGCGCGAGGTCAATGAAGAAGCGCGAGTCGAGCGGTGAAGACCTATTGGTGGTCTGAAAGAAGTCGATGATTTGCTGTTTGCGGTCGTAGTGCAAAGCGTAGAGCGCCGCTTCATTGTTCAGATCGCTGTCTTCGGGATAAGCGGAGATCAGCGCGATGTACTGATCAACTCCTCCCGCATAGTCTTTTGCGCGAGTGAGCGCGGGAACCAGCCCACGACGCAGCAGCGCGGTGCGGGCCTTGCGCTCGTCGGTTGTCATCGACGCAGACTTCAGTGTTTCGAGTCGCGCCACGTAGAACTGCTTAAGGCCGGCGTTGTCATTGGCACGCACGTAGCTGTCAGCAGCAAGCGAGAGATATTGTGCGTCGTAAGGCTCAATTTGGAGGAGCGACTCGGCAAGGCCGCGCGCCTGTTTGGTGTCGCCAGATTCATTAGCTTTTTCAGCGGCTTCTGCAGTGAATTGATGCGCGAGGTCGGGCTGCGCGGATTTTGCCGCCGTGACAAGAACGGCAATAGCCTGGGGCTGCCGCCTGTTACGCCAGTCGAAGTCGACTGTAGAGCGAACGACACCGAGAACAAGCGAATTCTCTTTGTAGAGGGAATCGATGACGCGAGTGGCATCGGCAACATCATTGCGATCTTCATAGGCGCGCGCAAGCGCATAACGCAGTTGCAGTTTTTCGACGGAGTCAGTAGTAAGGTCAGCCTGCCGACCGAGGGCCTCGTCGTAAATCGAATTCAGGTTGTGTTCGCGAGCAATGTTCCCAATCTCGGCTGCCGCGTCGGCTGTCTTGGCTTTCTTGAGAGCAGCTTCGAGCAGCGGGCCAGCCTCAGCATTGCGGTGCTGCGCAGAAAGGACCTTGAGGCGCAGCGTGAGGGCCGCATTGCCGCCCGATGTGGCCGCCGCCGCAGTTTGCTGATCGACAAGATCTTTAGTGGAGCTACGACGGGCGAGTTGCACCAGGCGGCTTTCCGCTTCACTATCATCAGCACCCGTCGCGAGAGCCGCACCTATATACTCGCGGACCGCGAGCGCATAATCGCGTTTGCCTTCCGCGATGGCGCCAGCTTCATAACCGTAGAGCGCAGGTTCGCGGAAATGGGTACGAGCGGTAGTGAGTTCAGCAAGAGCATCGTCGAACTGGAAATAATCCCAGAAGATCGTGGCCGCTTGCAGGTAGGTATTCCGATCACCGGGTGCCGTTGCCGGCATGCGCCGCCAGTATTGGGCCGCAGGGGCCAGCGAGGCCGCAGTATCGTCAGCATGATCAGCGAGGATGTCGCCGATCCGTGCAAGCCGATCAAGGTCGCCAGGCTTGGCAGCCAGCAGTCGCTCCTCAATAGCAACGGAAGCAGCTGTATGCCTCGGGTCAAACCACGCCAACGAACGTTGCAAATCGGAAGCAGTTTCGCCTATGTTCGCGTCCGCGGGATACGTCGCCGAAAGCTCAGCATATAACGGAGCGCTCTGCTCAAAGTGCGAGCGCCACAACTCAGCTTGTGCCGCTTCCTGCTGCGCGGCGGGATTGGGAGTCGAAGGTTGAAGCTGCGCGAACTCAGCATCAAGCTTGCCTGTGCGGCTGAGGAATTCAAAAAACTGGTTCGTGAGGTCGGGTGCCTGCCACCACGTTTCGCGGATGAGTTTTTCCCACGCTGCCGGATCGGCGGTGTTCTTCGCCTTATACGCGCGAAGCAGGTTTTCTGTAAAAACAATGTCGTGCGGAAAGCGCCTGTGCGCATAAAGATTGAGTTGGACAGCCAGGTCTTCACCACCGCTACCCGCATGACGAAAGTAGTTTTCGAGGTCGGTGCCTTCGAACGTGTCGGCCACTTTTCGCGTGAGGGCACTATAGTCGGCGACGCGCTTTTGCTTCAGATAATAACGAGCGAGTTTGTCAGTCCAAGTCGGGTCCTGAAACTTCGCGATGGCAGAGCGGTAAACCTCTTCCTGCTGCGCGGACAGATTGTTCTGGGCAAGAAAGTTCGCCAGCTTCTCGTAGAGCAGAGGGTCATTCGAATTGCGGTCGAGTTCCTTGCGCAAAACACCCAGAGCCTGCGGAATCTGCCCCGTCGACGTGAGACGTCCAAGGTAGCGATCCAGAACCTGTGAGTAGGCGTCGGCATCAGGATGCGGCCCGGCGGCAGGAGCGCCCGTGTCGAGTTGGAAAGCAGGAGACGCCTCGGGTTTCTTCGGAGCCGGCGCCGAGTCGTCAGTTGCGTCAAGCGTCGGCACATCAACATGAGAAAGCGAAGCCGCCGTGAGCGGCATGTTTTTAGAGCGAGCACTAAGCTCGCCAAGCGTACGGTCGTATAGAGAAAACTCGCTGGCGGTATCGTTCTGGCGAGCATAGGCATCAGCCATCGTCATCGCCACCGACAGTCGAAACGCGGAGTCGGCGTTAGGGAACTGCGCCAGCAACGACACCCCCTCGCGAATGACGGCAGTGTTGTCGCCATAGTCGACATAAACCTGCAGCAGTTGCGCGTGAAGTGCCGGACGCTGCGCCGCGCCGGGCTCTTCGCGGTCAAGCAGTGCAAGGAGTTCAGCCGCCTTCGCGCGTTGGAAGTACGGCTGCGCTTTTCTCTCTTCCGCGGCGAACTCCGTCCCCGGTGACTGGCTGTTAAACCACAGCGACAGTATCCCGTTCCAGTAGCCGGGGCCCTGATCAAGAGTAGCGATATCTCGATACATGCTAAGGTTCCCGGCACCGAGCGCAATGGGTTGCGCGGGCGTCGAGAGCAGTAGCGACACCATGTTGCTGAGACCAGCCTCCTTGGCAGTGCGGCCGTCAGGAAGGCTGCCAGCCATGCCGTAGAGTGCGAAGTCATAGCGCGCGGCGTTCGGCGCATCGTGAGCAGCAAGTGAAAGCTGCGCAAGCGTGCTCAGCTCTATCGCGCTCCACGGCGCATGGCGAGCCTCCTTGCTGCGGCGATACCGATCCAGCACAGCCAGCGCTGCCGGCGTCTGCGATTGGTGTTGATCGTAGAGGAAGACGCGCCCCAGCGCATTTAGGTCATCCGGATTACGCTGCAAACGCCCGTCAGCGTCGGCGAGGAAGTGGCGTAGATTATGCGTGCTGTCCAACAACGCGAAATAGCTGTTGACGAGCGCGTCGGGCCACAGTGGCTGGAACGCGCCATCGTAAACAGCCAGAGCCTTTGTAGCATCGCCGCGACGCAGAGCAAGCAGCGCAGAAGCCTTGATTGGGAAGACCTGATCGTTCGGAAACGCAGTCCGATATTGCGCCAGGATGGACTCTGCGTCAGGATAACTACGCTGATCGAGCAGCCACGTGAACGCGCGGCCGTACACGGTGGGCTGTTGTGGATAGCGCGAGATCCAGCTCTTATAAAGAGAGAGCACAGTCGCATCGTCGAGTGACTGTTCGCTGCAGAGCACAAGCGCACGCTCGAACGCTTGCCACGAGCGTTGCTTGCCGGGCGCAATGAAATCGTCAGTCGCAGGCGCAGGAGATGTCCCGACTTCGAGCAGCACGGCAAGCTCCGCTTTGACGGCGAGCCGGCGATGATAAAAGTCGGCCAACTCAAGAAGCCCACCGGCATGGTCTGTGGCTGTGGCGGCATACGACTTCCAGTCTCGTTCAGCTGCAGCGAAGTCGAGGGCCTGTTCTTCCTGATGAGCGCGGAGGCTATACAGCGCGGGCGTTTCAGGAAGCTTGCCGAGTTCTGCGATCGATTCTTTAGGCGGGCGAGGGAAGAAAACGCTGCCACCAGGAAGCGACATCACGCGATAGAGTGCCGACTCAAAGACAGCATCGGCGCGGATGTGCTGCAGCCAGGGCGGCAGCAGCGCGGCTGCCGTCACTGGAACGGCGAGCAGACCAGTCAGCAGCAGTTTGCGGCGAAGCGCCTTAGGGGATGACATCGATGTGTACCTCCTCGCTGCCAAGATTATGTGCGATGTCTTCCGCCGTCACTGAGAGTGTGTAGCTGCCAATAGGCATGTCGGCCGGGATGGTTAACGTGCCGGCGTTAGCTGCAGCAGCAGAGTTCCAGCGCATCGTGATCGGCGCGAGTCCCTGCAGCCGCGCGGTCAGTGTGCGCGTGCTCTGCGAAGCGGTAGCGCGCAGCTGAACGCTCTGGCCTCGATGCAGTCGCTTCTCCGGTAGAAGAATTTTCACCGTTGGCGGCGTGCTCGCAATCACGAACGTTTTTGCCTCACGGTAGGTGTGGCCCGCAGTGTCACGCAGAATCAGCCGGACGGAATAGGTGCCGTCCTTCATATCATCCGGCGCGAGAAAGCGCGTTTCCCAGAGACGCCCACCACGGTCGCCAGTATCGAGCGTGTCCTCAGAACTGAGGTGGCGCAGCGGCTTGGTCAGGCCGAAAGGAAAGATCGCGATAACGGAATCGATGGAGGGGTCGGTACGAACGCGCAGCACCGGATCGCCGGGGCGTATCACCCGCGGTCGCAACAGCGAGCGCGGCGCTGCGAGGAATGAGGTGTACGGCGTAACCAGCTTATAGCGCCGGGCGAGACGAATGATCTCGTCGATAGCGGCCCGCGTCTCGCCCTCGCGGTTGATCTGTTCCAGCAGCGCATCCACCCTAGCCTGCGCCCACTGGCGCGGCAGTTGCGGATGGCTAAGGTCGGTAGCCGGCAACACAGCCTTCGCGGCAATGCTAAAAGCCGCGCCATTGCGGACACCGTGGACAGTAAGATCCATCTTTGCCGGCTGCATGTATTGGCCTACCCATGACGCAACGGAACCCGTATACACTGCATCGTCGAGCGGGTAAACGAGTTGCGCAGAGGAGCTTGGCTTAACCTCAAGTGCAAGCGCAGTCACAGGATTGTGCGTGATCTTCGCGAGGAACGCATCCAGGTGAAACTCCAGCGGCTCGGTAGAGCGGACTTGTTCAAGCACGCCGTCGTTCTTTGCGAGCAGGCGAAGCAATCCCGTATTAGCGTCGTCGCCCACCGCAAAAATATCTGTGTGCGGCGGATGCGCCAAAGCGTGCCACGCGCGAGCGTAGTTCGCGGCAATCTTGCCGGGAAGGATAGTAACGCCGCGGTCGGAGCCGCCGTCCGTAAGCAGCACCAGCGACGTATCAGCAGCCGTCGATTGAGCCAGGCCAGCGGTAAGCGCCTTACCGAGATCAGTACCACCGCGCAGCTTGCTCGCGCGGATGAAGTCGAGCGCCTGCTGAATGTGAGCAGCATCCGCTGGGAAGGGTTGAGGCGAGAGTGCAGCTGTGTCCTGGTTGAAGAGGATGACGTTGAAACGGTCTCCGGGACGCAGCTTATGCAGGATAGTTTCGGCGGCGCGATAGCTGAGTTCCAGCTTCTCCCACTGCATCGAGAGCGAGTTGTCGAACAGCACGATCGTCGTTCGTGGCGGCGCAATATCTTCAGTCGAGGGCTTGTTTGCGACGCCTTCGCCTAGCAGCACGGTCGCCGCGAAGAAGCCCGGTTCGGGGCCGGAGGGCAGCGCAGGATGTGACTGGTCAGGCGAGGTTTGCGCCGCGCGCTGATCGCGGTGAGTGATGACTTCGAGAACGTCCGAGGCGTTCGCATCAAGCGTCCACGCCGCGGTCAGGTCGTCGCTGAGTGCGATGTCCGTAGCGTCGAAACTGGCGCTCAGGGAGTGTGCATCCTGTTGCTCGGTCTTCAGCGCATAGGCAGTCCCAAGCTTCAGGCCAGTGAACGGGTGCGCGGATCGCATGGTGAGGTGCACGTGAAACTTGTGTACCCTCTGCTCGCCGACGGCATCGGGTTTGAGCGGGAGGATGAAGGCCTGGCGAAACGCGGTCGTGTCGATGCGCTGATGATATTCAAGCTCCAGACGCTTCGTGCCATAAGCAGGGATGGGGACAATCTTCGCGGAGAAGACGGCACTGCGCGTAGGGTCAGCATTGTCATGCTCGCCCATCTGCAACAGGCCCGGATCGATAGCCTGCAGGCGTGCATCCTTATAGACCTCCTCCGCGCGTTTGCGTTCGAGGATGACCGCAGGAATGCGAACCGCGTTGTCCCAAACAGCAAAGTCGGAGACGGTAGAGCCGGAAGGCAGTGCGAAGTTATAGGTGCCCTCCTCGATGTTGGCGGTGTGGTTGAGGAAGATCTGCGTAATGAAGACGCGGGCATCGCCGTTGTCGATAGTGATGTCAACCGACATCTCCTGCAGCGACAGGATGGCCGGATCGGGCGCCTGTTTGTCGCGCGGAATGAGGACGCCGGTTGCAGCGTGAGAAGGCAGTGCGCCGATTGCGCACACGAGTAGGAGGATGAGGAGACGTGCCAGCGGGTTCATTGGGGGAGGTTCGATTCTGAGATGCGGACAAGGCCGTTCTGTGTGCCGACGTAAAGCTCGCCATCGCGCGCGGCGAACGCGGTGACGTTGAGCGAAGGCAGCCCGCTCGTAATCTGTGTCCAACGCTGCGAAGCGCGCGCGTAGCTCCATAGACCCTGGCCCAGCGAGCCCGCAAGGATGTGTGTCGGCGTGGCGAGCATCGCGTTCGGATTGATGACCATGTCGCGGCTGATCGAATCCATCGCTGAGAAGCGTCCGCTTCGTTCAAGACGCATGACGCCCGCGCCGTAGGTGCCGACCATGTAGCCGCCGTTATCGTCCAATGGCAGCGCGGCCGTGATCCAGTTATGGCGCAGACCGGAGTTCGAAACGGTGAGGTTGCGCTGCACGGCGTCATGCGTCAGCATCGAAACGCCGCCCAGCGTCCCAGCCAGCAGTTCAGTACCGTCTGCGGAAGCGGCCAGGGCGTAGACGTGGTTGTTGACCAGCCCCTGGAACGCGTACAGACTTTGCACGCCTGTGCTGTCGATAAAAGTCAAGCCCGCTGGCGTAGCAATGGTCATCCGGTCGCCAGAGTACACGACATCGGTAACGTGGTCGGAGATCAGGCCGTCGCGTCGTGTCAGCACCTGGCGCGGCTTTCCGCTGGCATCGAACAGGACAAGACCGTTCGCGGTGGCGACCGACATCGTATTGCGGCGCGGATCGACTGCGATCCGGTTAATACAGAACAGGTGGTCGTCTTCGAGGTGCTGCGCGGTGGTAAGCGAGGCGTCGAGGATATCCAAACCTCGGTCGAATGTTCCCACCCACAGGCGGCCGTCCGGCGCAAAGCCAAGCGCAGCGATATTGTTGTCCGTAAGCGCCGCCTTGGCGGGTTCCAGTGCAGCCGACCAGCGCGAGCCAATCCGTCGATAAAGCCCGTCATGCCGAACAGCGTAGACCTCGTCGCTTCCAGGAAAGGTGAGGAACTGCTCGGTGGGCTGCGCATCGTCACCGGCACTGAAGGCGATATGTGGGCGGGCGTTATCGAGCGGGATGGTGAGGGAATCGCCGGTGAGGGATGAGACCGTAAGCGATTTGGCCTCGCCGAAAATAGCATGCGCAAACGTATTAACCGCCACAGTGCGCGACGGATGGCCGTCTTCAAAGAGGGCAACACCCAGAGGCGTGGCGGCGAAGACGCGGCTGCCGCTGGCGGCAAGCGCTTCGATGTGCGGGTCAGGCAGCTGCGCCTCAAAGCGGTCGGTGATCCCCGCGTGCGTGTGGAGAATCCCATGGTCCTGCGTTCCGGCCCAGACATCGTTTCCCACCGCCAGCAGCGAGGTGATCGACGCATTCGCATACTCAGGCCGGAAAAGTTGGAGGGCCTTCCCGTCTGTCCCGCCGGTATAGACGAGCAGGCCACGTCGCCGCGTTCCGATCAGCAGTTCGCCCGAGTCGAGCGCGGCAAGCGCGGTAACGTCGCGCAGGTCTACAGACTGCGGCAGAAGCTGCCGGAAGGTCTGGGCTGCGGGGTCGAAGAAGAGAACTCCCGCGCCAGCCGTGGCGATGACGAGTTGAGGCTGCGACTGTCCGCGAAGGTGCGCAGTGATCAGCCGCCCAAGCGCCGCCGGCGGCAGTTCGAGCCCTACGTGCAGGCTCCGCTCCAGCGTTCCAGTGGAGCTGTAGACGTTGAGCGCACCCGGTGCGGAGAGGAAGATGTGACCGTCAAGCGCAGCCGCGGAGGTAAACGAAGCCGGCCCGGCGATAGGCTCGAAACCGGGGTTTGGCGGCACTACGAGCGGCCCGAACGCAAACGCGATACGGTGCGCGTCGGCAACGTCGCGAGTGCTTTGCGACAGCGTCTGGTGGATGTGGCGGATGAAAAAGGTGGTCGAAAGGAGTACAAGCATCGCGGCTGCGATGCTGATGGTGAGGAGCCTGCGGTGCTGCGCGGACGCCATTTGGAGCACTCGCTCCCTGCGAGTAGTGAATGGAATGTAGCACGAGTTTTGAAGAGTGCAAGAAAATAATTTGAAAGTGTGCGTGCTTGTTCATCGCACTGTGGATTGACATGTTTTTCGCTGTGCCCTGAAAAGCCCGGTGAGGATTTTCAGACTTCGATAGAATCGTAAGAATGCGGCAGGGGACAAAAAACGCGCTGGTGTGGATGATGACGCTGTTGCTGTTCGCGGCTTCGTCCCAGGCGGCCGTATGTGAACTGTCGTGCGCGATCAGGATGCAGTCCGGCGCGTGCAACATGCCCGCAGGCGCCCCGATGCCGCAAGGCGCTTCAATGGATATGCCTCCGTCAGATTGTCCGGCGATGCACGCGACGGTTGTCGGCGCTGCGATGCCGGGTGAAAGCTGTAGTCATCCCTCTGTCCTCGCGGTGGAGAAGAGCGGCTGCGATCTGACGCCTTTGGCTCCACATTGGACGACTGTCTATGTGCTGCCAGTCGGTGTTCCTTTGACGGTGCGAGAGCGGATGGCGGGGAAGGCTCCGCCTCTGCGATT
>Ga0157374_10005123_pt1 | contig 10995 bp, 8 predicted proteins | sample M25metaG_FD_115308 | JGI IMG/M metagenome (GOLD analysis project Ga0157374, IMG submission 115308) | Miscanthus rhizosphere microbial communities from Kellogg Biological Station, Michigan, USA - M2-5 metaG | ecosystem: Host-associated > Plants > Roots > Rhizosphere > Soil | place: USA: Michigan... | reverse complement strand
TGAAGTTTTTCTTCCTCTGCGCGCCGGACCACGCCCCTCAGCTTCAGTCGGTTACCATTAAGAGCATCGCGTCGCCAGATGCAGAGCCCCTTTAATTTGTCCAACGCCCCGGCGGCCTGGATAGATCGGCCGGCATCTGGTATAAGTCGCTTTGGAAAACAAATCATTCAAAGGGCCTGCCCTGGCGTCCATCCAATCGGCCACACTGGCCGATAGAAGTTGTACCCAGACAAAACCATGACCTTGGTATGGAAATGTCTATACAGAGTTTCCATCAACGGAAGAGGCATCAGTGTTTTGGCGATGCGAGATATGGTCGAAGCATCAGCCGTTGCCTCAACAAATTCTCGTTCCATAAACTCAACCTTCTCAAAAAACATTCCCGCAAAGAATTTCAGCTCGCGTAGGCTGAGGTAATGCAAATTGGTTCGGGATTCTTCCCAATACCGGCGGGCGTGGGCCTTGGCGGATAAACCTGGTGGCGCGTCGGGCGCTTTAAAGCCTAGATGAGTCCAAAAATTGAAGTATGAAAATGTTTTGATTGCTCCCCCAAATGGAATACGGAAATGTGTTTCCAGCGGACGCCACTTTACGGGGAAGATATGTATACAGATTCCGTCACGCTTCAGCACTCGGCGCATTTCTTTTAGCGCTGGCTCATAATATCGAAGATGCTCCAAAACCTGGGTTGAATAGATCAGGTCAAAGGACTCATCTTGGAACGGAATCCGGTAAACATCGGGATCGGTTGAACGCGCAAACCATCGTTTGTCATCAGGTGAGCGGAGCCTGAGATAGTCTCCAAGATCAACGCCGAACGTCTGATAACCAGCGTTACGGAATTCGTAAACATGACGGCCCGTTCCACAGCCAAAATCAAGTAGCTTTGAATCGCCAGTAATAACCTTCCCGCATCGTGCGGCAATCCGTACTACGGGAGCAATCATCTGTTGATTGAGCGGGAGGGTTGGGGCGGAAGCGGTCATTAGTTACTTTATGTCGAGACGGCGCTTACAAGCAGCTTAGCATAATCCATATCATCTCTATCACGGCATACGCTCTAATTTCCAGCAGCAATGGTCTCAATTTGTCGAAGGGAAACTCACAACAAGACTAACTGCAAATCCCATTTCTCACTGAAGAGAGTCGTGTTTATACTACTGACTAACGAACTGATCATAGTAGATGATGAAACCGGGAATAACTGGATCAAAACTGTTGAGGCAAGCGGAGCGCCTTCTGCGCACATGGCATTCCTTGCGGTCTTGGCAGAAAAAGAGTCTCGGATGAGCGCTGCAGCCTCAAACACTAACCTCACGAGCGGAAGGTTGCTGGCCCGCAATACTGTCTGGAATTTGCTCGGGACACTCCTGCCCATGGCTGTGGCTGTGGTGTCGATTCCTCCATTGGTGCGCGCGCTCGGACTGGATCGGTTCGGCCTGCTTTCACTGGCTTGGGTGGTAATAGGTTATTTCAGTCTCCTTGACGTTGGTATTGGCAGGGCGCTCACCAAACTCGTCGCCGAGAAACTGGGAACAAATGAAGAACAGTCCGTCCCTCCTCTAGCCTGGACTTCTCTCCTTCTTTTGTTCGTTTTGGGAGTTCTGGGAGGATTGGTCACGCTTGCTGTCTCCGGTCTGCTGGTGCACGAGATGCTGAAGATCCCGGCAACATTGCAGTCAGAGGCCTTAAGTAGTTTTCACATGCTGGCTCTTTCTATTCCAACAGTCACAGTCACCTCGGGCCTTCGCGGGATTCTTGAAGCGCAGCAACGCTTTCGCCTTCTCAACCTCATCCGCATTCCCATGAGCATTTTTTCTTTCGCCGGACTGCTTCTGGCGCTTCCCTTTTCGCACAGCCTGGTCCCGGTAATTACGATTCTGGTTGTGGGTAGGGTACTGGGCTTGCTGGCGCATTTTTTCGCCTGTTTGCATACCATGCCGCTGCTGCGGCACAGCTTTGGGCTCCAGCGTTCGGTCATATTACCCCTCATCAAATTGGGGGGCTGGATGAATCTGACTAATTTGCTTAGCCCCATCATGGTCTACCTGGACCGCTTCCTGATCGGCGCTTTGATTTCCGTAGGTGCCGTGGCTTATTACACTGCACCGTTTGAAATTGTCACCCGTTTTGCCGTGATTCCGGGCGCAGTAACAGGTGTGCTTTTTCCCGCGTTTGCTATCAGTCTGGCCCTGGATCCTGAGCGCACCAAGGTGTTGCTCAGCCGGGGGGTCAAATACATCTTCCTGGCCGTGTTCCCAATCATTTTACTGACTGCCGCCTTTGCCCCGGAGGCCCTCCATTTATGGCTGGGTGATGTATTCGCCAGCAATGGCAGCTCGGTCCTTCGCTGGCTCGCGGCCGGAATATTTGCCAATTGCCTGGCGCAATTGCCATACGTCTTGCTGCAAAGTGCGGGACGTCCTGACATCCCCGCCAAGCTTCAACTCGTGGAACTGCCTCTGTACGTAGTAGGGCTGGTCTTTCTGGTCAAAGCTTTCGGCGTCCGGGGCGCGGCCATTGCCTGGGCTTCGCGTCTTATCATTGAGGCGTTTCTCTTGTTCTTGCTCGCGCATCGCATTCTTCCGCACAACCCAGGCTTTCTCCTGCGGCTTTCAACCGCAGCCGCGGCTGGCTACATGGCCATTTACGCTGTCACATTCCCAGGAAGTGTGGCAGTGCGGGCCGGATTGCTGATTTTGAGCATGTTTGTTTTTGGCTTGGTAAGCTGGCGGCGGGGCCTGAACCCGAGTGAACGTGTCTTCTTCACACGCCGGACTGAACGCATTGTTCAAAATTAATGCGGGTCGATTCCCGCCTCAAGACCTTGGGGAACCGCATTACCTGGAATCGTGCTGTGGGCCACCACTTCCGAACAGAATTGGCGAAACCTTCTCCAGTAAACGGGCAATGAATACACAATCCATGAGAGAGCGGTTAATTTCACGATGTAATTCAGGCCAAGAAAAAAGTTCTCATTGAAAATCCCCAGAATACATTCGGCTATGAAGTACGCGCATAACACCGCGGCAATGCGATGGCCGGCAATGGCTCTGCGGAAAAGCCAGGTAGTGTAGAATCCAATGAATCCTGTCAACACCATCATCCCTGCTACGCCCCAATCGTAGTAAGCAAAGTACATGGTATAGACGTTTTGCAGCATACCATCTTTGCCAATCGTGACGTATTCGGCGTTGATAACGGGAACGTCGAAATGAGCGCCGAATTTATTGAACACCAGCAGCAGAGCTCTATCGACCTGCCATGTGTGGGGAACAATTCCAGGATCACGTACAACTCGATCAAAAGCTATCGTCCCCCCGCTCGTATATGATCCGATCAGTTTGAGCACCGGCATGGTGTTTTCCACGAGTGATCCTTCGCTTCTGGTGTCACCATGTCCCAGAAAAACGGCCATCACACCAAAAAGCATGAGGAAACTCGCCATGCCTGAAATGATCAGTCGCCAGCGAATCCTGCGTTGCCTGAGCCAATCCAGGAAAAATGCCGAGAGCATGAGAGTGGCAATGGCATAGCGAGACCCGCTTAGCAATGTCATTAGAACGCCGACAAGCAGAGCAAAAATTTTGCGTTTCCGTCCATTCTCCAGGCAAACAATAGTGACCGCGGCCATTGAGAACGTTGCGATATTCTCGTAAAAGCTGGATTCCATATCCCCGCCATTGCCCAAAGCAACAATGGCGGTCCGGATGGCCCAAACATTAGTTGTTTCGGCTCCGGCAGTGAGCTCTTTGATCCAATGGAAAAAAAGCGGTAGGCCAATTACGGCGCCAGCCAACAACCAGTTCAAGATTCGATTGGAGATGGCTGGGATATAAGAAACCTGTTCTTCTTTAAGCGGGGCTAGCAGTGTAACGGCGCTACCTATGGAAAATGCGGCGCACCCAAGAGTAATGATTGCCAGAGTCTTCTCGGACAAAGGATAAAAGAAATCACCGGTCAGCAGCACGAGTATCAAGTCAAATGTCCAGACCAGACAAAAAATAACCGGAGGATAAAAGGCGCGCTTCGCCAGGCAATAGTTGAGTGCGGACATGGTCAGCAGCGTTAAGATTGCAAATAGCAGCATCTGAAATCTATCTCTTGTTCACAATGGTACCATCGTGTTTCGAGAGGCAGCCCTCGCAGCCATGATAAAATCTGCGACCATGGGATGTCCCGCGCCTTCAAGTATTACCCACCAGCATCTTCTTTCGGTGATTGCTACAGAAATGCGGGACCGGCCGGACCTTGAAATTGCCGACGTCGGCTGCGGCGGCGGCGCTCTTATTCGGTACTTGCGCGCTGCTCTTCCACAGCTATTGCCAGATTGTAAGGTCCAGGTTTCCGGATTTGATGTGTCTGACTTTGCTCCGCACGGCAACACCAACCTGGAAGCGGATACAAAAACGGTGAGGACCGGCGAGCCATGGCCTTATCCAGACCATTCATTGGACGTGATCATCTCCAACCAGGTACTGGAGCATGTTTTTGATCAGCCTTTCTTCTTTCAGCAGATCGCCCGGTGCCTTAAGCCCGACGGGTTTTCTGTTCATCTTTTTCCGCTGAAGAATGTAATTTATGAAGATCACGTTGGAATTCCATTGGCGCACAGAATTCCCAGGCCAGGATGGATTCAATTGATGTCGCGCATTGGGTTCTTCAATGAACGCCGCGCCAATCGTCTGCCGAAAATTGAAACGGACGAGTTCGGCAGACGTGCAGCCGATTACATAAAAAACTACACAACTTACGTAGGACAGTCCGAGCTAAGGAAAATAGCTGAAGATGCCAATCTGAAATTTTCCTTCGATTACACGCCGCGATTCTATACGGCGAAATTGAGGGCCATGGCAAAACGGACGCCGGTATTCTTTTATCCGAAAACTCCCCGCCTGGATGCTGCCGCGTTCTGGTTCGCACGCTATATTTCCGGCATAACATTGGTTCTTAGACCAATGCGCCCATCACGCGTGCCGCTGCATGAATAAGATCAGTGTAGCGGCATTCACCGCCGGCAGAAATGTACCAGGCTCGCGTTTCCGAGTTCGTCAGTACATTGCGGACCTGAAGCTTCATGGTGTTGAACTTTCAGAGTTTTATCCTCGTGCTGGCGGTTATCCTCCGGTGCAGAAATGGTTGAGACCGTTTTGGGGGGTTGCGTCGCTGGCGAGCCGCGTGCCGGATATCGGGCGATCTTTTAGCTACGATGTCACGCTTTTCCAGCGCGAAATGCTTTCGACCTTTCTGACCCTGGAGCCTCTTACAAAACGACCGCGGGTCCTGGACGTGGACGATGCGATATGGCTCAACCGCGATACCTCATTCGCGCGCAAGTTGGCTACGATTTCTGACTCGGTGATCTGTGGCAATTCCTTTCTAGCGGAATACTTTAGCCGATGGAACGCTGATGTCACGGTCCTACCTACCGCCGTCGATACCATGCGTTTTGTCCCACTCAACCGCCGTCCTTTCGGCGATGCGCCGGTTATCGGCTGGTCAGGAAATCACAGTGGTTTCGCTGATCTTCAGATGATAGAAGCGGCGCTGAGGACGGTACTCACGACATATCCTAAGGCACGGCTTCGCGTTGTGGCTGATGAACGTCCAGCTCTCGACATTCCGCCGCACCAGTTGGAATTTCTTCAATGGTCGCCTGAGGTTGAGGTTCAGGCGATCCAAGGTATGGATGTTGGTATTATGCCGCTGCGTGACACACTTTGGAGCCGCGGCAAGTGTTCCTACAAAATGCTGCTATATATGAGCTGCGGCGTGCCCGTGGTGGTTTCCCCTGTGGGAATGAATGCTGAAATTCTGGAAATGGGTTCCCTCGGCCATGCGGCGGCCAGCCCTGCCGATTGGAGTGGTGCGCTGGAAGCAATGATGAAAGATCCGGAGCGGACCTGTGCCATGGGTGAAAAAGGCCGTGAAGTAGTGGTTAATCATTTCAGCATCCACGCGCTAGGCGGGAAACTGGCAGCCGAACTCCTGCGCGTCTCTGTTCGTGCTCAAAACTCTGCACCAAAGAGTAATCAATAACGGTGCGCGTGATGCACGTAATTACGGGGCTTTCCACCGGCGGAGCTGAAACCATGCTGCTGAAGCTTATCTCTGCCGCGTCGGGAAGCATGGAACACGTGGTGGTATCTCTGGGTGACGAGGGAACAATCGGCCCGCGCATTGCTGCTCTGCGTTTTCCCGTCCATTGCCTGCGATTGCAGCGGAATGCCCCGAACCCTTTTAAAGCGCTCTCTATCCTGTCCTTGGCTCGGCGCATTGATCCGCAACTGATTCAGGGATGGATGTATCACGGCAACCTTATGGCCAGCTTGGCGGCGCAGGCGTTGCGGAAGACTGAGCCGGGAAAAAAGCCGCCGGTGATCTGGAACATTCGGCAGACCGTGTACGATCTGCGCAATGAGCGATGGTTGACTGCGAAACTCATTCGCCTAGGCGCGCGCCTCTCCGCTCGTCCTGATGCCATTATCTATAACAGCCAGACGAGTGCCCGCCAGCATGAGTCTCTAGGTTATCGTGCGGAAAAGCGAGCAATCATTCCCAATGGTTTCGATTGCCAAACATTGCGTCCAGATGAAGCAGAGCGCAAGGCGGTACGCGCCGAGCTTGGGATCGCTGACGACACCGTTCTGATCGGACTGGTAGCACGCTATCATCCCATGAAAGACCATATAGGTTTTCTCCGGGCTGCTGGGATGGTAGTTCGATCCCATCCGCAGGCGAAGTTTGCATTGGCAGGAACCGGTGTCAGTTCCAGGCAATCTGAACTTGTAGAAGCGCTCAAGCAAAATGGACTTCAGGATCGCGCCATACTTTTGGGTGAGCGATCGGATATTTCGCGTTTGAACAATGCGTTTGATATTGCTTGTTCCGCATCTGCCTGGGGAGAGGGCTTCTCCAATTCCATTGGCGAGGCCATGGCGTGTGATGTTCCTTGTGCGGTGACGGATGTGGGTGACAGCGCATACCTTATTGGAAATACCGGTTTCGTGGCTCCGCCGCGTGACCCAGATGCGCTTGCCAATGCCATTTCGCGCCTGATTGAAATGGGGTGTGCGGGCCGCCGGCAATTGGGCGCCAGCGCGCGGAACCGAATAGAAACTGAATTCAGCTTGCCCGCGATCGTGCGAAGATATGAAGACCTTTATCTAAGCTTGTCGCTAGGTAAAGCGGTTTCTTAACCCTGGGTTCGGGCAATGCACTTATTTTGATACTGAGTTCTCTTTGTTAATCTATGAGAAATAAGTACACAGACTTGTTGAATCCATCTGGTAAAGTATTTAGTCATCCACTCCCTTAGTGAGAGGTTCTTGGTGCAAATTGCTGTCATAGGTTCTGGATATGTAGGGCTTGTTGCTGCGGCTTGCTTCGCTGAACTTGGCCACAAGGTGGTTTGCGTGGACAACAACGTGGACAGGATCGCCTCCTTAAACGCCGGCGAAGTCCTGATTCATGAGGAGTTCCTGCCTGAAGTGCTGGGACGCAACCATGGCAGGAGGCTCACTTTTTCCTGTGACTCTGCTGAAGCTATTCGCGGCGCCACAGCTATTGTGATCGCCGTGGGAACGCCTCAGGGCGCCGATGGACAAGCGGACCTATCCTATGTGGAGTCTGTAGCCCATGACATCGCGCAACAGAGAAATGGCTACAAGCTCATTGTGGAAAAAAGCACAGTTCCCGTCTACACCAATGCATGGATACAGAAGTTGATGCTGGAGAATGGCTGTGCTATTGAGGATTTTGATGTCGTTTCCAATCCTGAATTTTTGCGTGAGGGAACGGCCATAACGGACTTTCTTTATCCTGACCGAATTGTGGTTGGCGCCGATAGTGATCGTGCCAGAAAGCTCATGCGTGAAATCTACGCGCCGCTGCTTAACGGAAGCTATTCTCGAGAGTCCGGAGCGGTTCCGGGCCCCCATAACTCAGAGGAAATGGAGTACCTGGAAACCTCTACGCAAAGCGCGGAACTGATCAAGCACGCATCCAATGCGTTTTTAGCGATGAAAATCTCTTTCATCAACATGGTGGCCAATATTTCTGAGCGTGTGGGCGCCGATATTGAAGAAGTGCGCAGGGGAATCGGAAGCGATAAGCGAATCGGGCAAAAATTCCTGCGCGCGGGCATAGGTTACGGCGGCTCTTGTTTCCCTAAGGATGTGGCCGCGTTCCAGTCTGTAGCGCGGGCGTGCGGCAGCCGGTGGAACCTGTTGGAAGAGGTATCCAAAATCAACCAGGAGCAGATTGGCAGGTTTTTGCAGAAAGTTCGTGACGTCTTGGGTGCCCTGAAAGGCAAACGCATTGCTGCACTCGGATTGGCGTTCAAAGGCGGAACGGACGATATTCGCGAGTCACCGGCGATACATGTTATCCAGGGACTTCTGGCGGAAGGCTGCAAAGTAACCACCTTTGACCCTGCGGCAATGGGTAAAGCAAAAGAGGTGTTGGGAAAAAGCGTTACCTATGCCAAGGATGCTTACGCCGCTGCTGACAATGCTGATGCGCTGCTTATCCTTACGGAATGGAAGGAGTTTGCCGCGCTGGATCTTAAGCGTCTACGCAGATTACTGGCTGTTCCGCTGGTGCTGGACGGCCGGAACCTGTATTCCCCTGAAACCATGTCTCAAGCCGGATTCACTTATCACAGCGTTGGAAGGTCGAACGTAAAAAGGCGATCTCTGGATTTTGCCATGCAAGACGGAGCGCTCCAGTTGCGCCCAACGTTTACAGATTAACTAAGTAAAAATTCAGCTAGAAAATCATCGGCAATAACGGTATATTCCCTTGCATTGTTAAAGCAGAAACGGGAAACGTTAACAGATTTTAATTAGCAGTTACTCGCAGTGATCTTGTACTATTATTGCGACCACCCCCTTAATCCAGGATAAAAAGCCTTTACGACGGAGAAAGCGAATGAGGGTTCTTATAACCGGTGGTGCCGGTTTTATCGGATCGCACCTTGCGGAGCGGCTCGTCAACCGCGGTGATCAGGTCGCAATTGTTGATGACTTGTCGACGGGTTCAATTCACAACATCAAAGCTCTAAAGACATCGAAGAATTTCGAATATTTGATTGACAGCGTTACCAATGAACGCCTCATGGCTGAGCTGGTGGACGCTGCGGACGTGATTTATCACCTTGCCGCCGCTGTTGGAGTGAAGTTGATCGTGGAAAGCCCGACGCGAACAATGGAAACAAACATTCGCGGCACTGAAATCATTCTTGAACTGGCTGCCAAAAAGAAGAAACGAGTTCTCATTACCTCAACGTCTGAGGTTTATGGCAAAAGGAATACCGTCCCTTTTCAGGAAGGCGACGATTTGGTCCTCGGTCCTCCAGACAAAGGCCGCTGGAGCTATGCCTGTTCCAAATTGATCGATGAATTTCTTGCCATTGCCTACTGGAAAGAAAAACGGGTTCCTACCGTCGTGGCCCGTATGTTCAATGTTGTGGGACCTCGGCAAACAGGCCGCTATGGCATGGTTGTCCCCAGCTTGATCAAGCAGGCGCTGTCCGGAAATAATTTGACCGTTTATGGCGATGGCTCCCAGACCCGCTGCTTCACGCATGTTGCTGACGCAGCCCAGGCCTTGATTGGCCTGGCAGAACACCCTGAAGCCAATGGAGGCGTTTACAACATTGGCTCTACAGATGAGATTTCCGTTCTCGATCTGGCCCAACGCATTAAGCGGCTAACCGGGTCAAATTCACAGATTGTTTTCATCCCTTACAGTCAGGCTTATGAGGAAGGGTTTGAAGACATGATGCGTCGTGTACCTGACTTATCGAAAATCAACCAGCTCATTGGCTACGCTCCCACAATGTGCCTGGACGAAATTCTTACTGACATTATCCGGCACCACTTGGGTGAAGCCAAAGCGGTCCATACAAATGGACACAAAAAATTTATTGAAGCAGCGCTAAGTGCGGCCGTAGGCAGCTGATTGCATCAGCGTTTGCCGCTGACATGGATCTGCGCTGCTTTGCAAACATTATCATCTTCTGAGAGCGATTTCCCGGCCATTGGGTTAGAATTGGCGATCCCTTTTGGGCGATTCACGTAGACCGCGGCAGAGTTCCCGGTTTGTTTATCTGTTTAAAGGTTTGGTATGGAAGTGCTGCATTTGCTTGGATCGATCGCCGGAATTGCTGAACGGCTGGCGCTGTCACAGATAGTTTGGCTTATTTTGTTTTCGGCAATCGGCTCCATTGCCCTCACCGCTCTGTTTATCAAAATTGCGACGGCCCAGGGCTGGGTTGTTGTTCCTTCTCAAAATCGGTGGAGCAAGCGCACGGTTGCGCAGTTCGGCGGCGGTCCTGTGTTGTTGACCTTCTGGCTCATCTCGCTGACGACGCCGGCTTTTCACCAGTACCGCGTTCTCCTGCTCTCAACAGTGGCGCTGGCTTTGTTGGGATTGATCGACGATATAAAAGGGCTTGGACCAAAACCAAAGCTTCTGGTGGAAGTGTTGATCGCAGCGTGCACGGTTTCTTCCGGCATCATCAGCCCAATTACCCATAGCTTTAGCGTGAACTGGGTTTTGACCGTACTCTGGATCGTGATTATTTCCAACGCCTTTAACATCATTGACAATATGGATGGCCTGGCCGGCGGTGTGGCAATCATTGGCCTGGCGGGCATCGCATTCCTTTCAGGATTCAACGCGCCTATCAGTATCCTCTCTATTGTGTTGATGGCTTCCGTGGCTGGATTCTTCTTGTTTAACTTCAATCCGGCAAAAATCTTTATGGGTGATTTGGGATCGTTGCCCATTGGTTTTTTCCTGGCTTCCGCCGCCATCATTAGCGCGGGCAGTATCCGGCGTCCTTTGGGGGAATTGGTGATTCCTTGCTTGATCCTCTTTGTGCCGGTTTTCGACACATTGCTGGTGTGCGTATCCAGGCGGATCAAAGGACGGTCAATTTCGGACGGCGGACGCGATCACTCTTCGCATCGCCTGGTTTTTTCCGGTTTC
>Ga0157374_10005122_pt1 | contig 10996 bp, 9 predicted proteins | sample M25metaG_FD_115308 | JGI IMG/M metagenome (GOLD analysis project Ga0157374, IMG submission 115308) | Miscanthus rhizosphere microbial communities from Kellogg Biological Station, Michigan, USA - M2-5 metaG | ecosystem: Host-associated > Plants > Roots > Rhizosphere > Soil | place: USA: Michigan... | reverse complement strand
CTGGCTACCGGTAATATTTTAACCTGGATTACGGTGGTAGACCCGGGTGTAGGCGATGTGCTTTTACAAAAAGTAGCATTCGCCATCGGGAAAAATGACAAAAAAGAAATTGGTGCAGCTATCGCCTCCGGCATATTGATTTCAGCAGGCCTTTTTGTGCTTTCTATAACTATCGGCTATGCTTTTTCCTTTTTTATCGGCGATCTCGCTAATATCAACAAACTGTACAGGAATGATATCATCAGTGCGTTCCGGATTGCTTTGTGGGGAACAGCTTTCGGATTGCTGGCCGATACTTTCAGGAATATTGTTTTGGCCTATCAGAAAACCAAGCTGAATGGCATATTCCTGTATTCGGTTATTGTAATAGCTATCATTTTAAACATTGTATTGCTGATACTTCATTTTGGCGTTTTTGCTCTTGCTTACGCTGCTTTATTCAGGGGACTGGCTACATTTGGGTATTCACTGGTGCTCACCATTTTGCTGATTAAAAAAAATCGTGTGCACCTGCAGTTCCAGCGTACTTATTATAAATCATTTTCTAAAATTTTTGCCTTTACTTTTTCAAGCCGGTTGTTTGAAACGGTTGCTTCAAATATTGATTTGATCCTGGTCGCCAGGTATCTTGGCACCAATGCTGTTACCGTCCTTGATTTATCGCGCAGACCCCTGAAGCTGGCAACCGGGCTTGCCAATAACGTTACTATTTCAATGCTGCCTTCACTACCGCACCTGTTTGGCTCAGGGCAGACAGAAAAAATCAGGTCTACCGTCATCCGCATCTGGACCACCGTATTATGGTCCTCAGGTTTCCTGATTGGCGGATTTATACTATTTAATTATAACCTCACGTCAAACTGGGTAGGCAAACAATTCTGGATAGGAAACAGCAATAATATTATTATGTGTGCTTCGTTTTTCCTTTTATCTATTGGTTATAATCTTTCCAACATCACCTATTCGCTCGGAGATATCAGGAATAATAGTATCATCAACGTTATAAAAAGTATCGTCTACCTGCTATGCCTTTTCCTGTTGGCCAAAACTATGGGAATGGCTGGTGTACTGATAGCATTTATGCTGCCCGTGCTTATCATGCTGTCATACTATCCGCGGAAAGTTAGCCGGGAAACTCATTTAACTGCCGGCGACAGGAAAGAGATTTTTCGGGAAACAGCTTTGGTAACCTGCCTGATGCTGGCGTGTGCGGCAATCGCATGCTTTTTCAATTTTGAATTATCCTGGATATCGCTTGCTATTGCTGCGTTTTTCTATGGATTGGTATTTTGTGTTTTGCTGTTTTTCTTCAGCAGGGTCTTCAGGGAAGAAATGGGCAAATTGTTAGCTATGGCCCAGTTAAGATTCGGCAAAAGCAAGGCCACCAATGTATAATACCTGTTTGAAATACACAATTAATAAATATAAAACCAAATAACAAACCCAACTCTCTTATCAGGCTGTATGTCTTCCAACAAACGAAAATTGTACGAAAAGGCCAAAAGGAAAGTCGCCACGCTTTTCCTTAATGCCATTCAGCATACGCCTTTGCAGTTTTTGATATATAAATCTTACTGGAACTATCGCTTTCATAAAGCATCCGGTACATCAACCACCACGACCAGCCCGGCACAGTATATTGCTCAAAAGCCCAATTATAGTGCTGGGATCGGGCATCAGTTGGCCAACTGGAACACCGGTTACTATCTCTCGGGGTTTTACAATCTCGATTTTGCGCATTTCCCGTTTTCGAATGAAAAATGGGAATACCTGTTGGGCCTCGGAGAAAACGAAATAGCCGCGGCTGCCATTCTTAAAAACAGTACTATAAAAAAAGTTAGACTGCCGCGGTTTGATTGCAATAAGGATCTGAATTTGATCGGCAATATCATAAACTCCTATAAGAACACAGCAGTTATTTTTTTATTGGCGCAGGACCAGGGTTACGAGCGGCAATGTGATACCTTCACTGACTTATCAAAAAAATTTTTTACAGCTCCGGCAAGGAAAAACGATAAACTTTTTTACAGGCCCGGAAATTTCAATATTGCCATTCATATCCGCCGTGGCGATGTTGCTGCCATGAAGGCAAATGATAATGCCAATTGGGAACAGCGATGGCTTAATAACGATTATTATGTGTCCGTTTTGAAACAGGTGCTTAGCGTACTTCCGGAACATGATAAGGTGCAGGTTTATCTTTTTTCACAGGGTAACAGCGCGGATTTCCCTGAATTCGCCGGGTTCAGCAATATTCATTATTGCCTTGATGTAAACGCATATGATAGTTTTGTACATATGGCCTACGCAGACCTGTTGATAAGCAGCAAAAGTTCATTTTCGTATAAGCCTGCCTTAATATCAAAAGGTACAAAAATATGTCCTGAAGATTTTTGGCATGCCTATCCGGCATCCGCGGACTTTATACTGGCCGACCATAAGGGTAATTTTAACAAAACAAGGCTCGAAGAAAGCCTGGATAAAAAACGACTATCAGGAAAAAATTTGTGAAATATGATGGGCGCATACGCAACATACCAAAAGTTGATCGGGGCAGACAAGAATTTTATCGTATCAAACATTAATGTACAGGTAACAGGAGAACCTGCCTCGGAACTGATACAGCAAAAGCTTTCCGGCAATGATCCTGTAATGATTGGAAGGTTCGGCTCTACGGAGCTCAGTGTGGTTCTGAATTACAATTTCACAAAACGTTCTGTCCTGGGGAATGCCGTTAACGTTTTAAAGGGCATTCCGTTTTTTTTCAATTATAAGAGCAGCCTTCTTAATGATCTGCATCTGGTTGCAGGCGTCTTTCCAATTGACAGAAAAACAATAGATCGGTTTTCCGAAATGTACATTGAAGATACCCCCCAGATTGATGTACTGGGTTCCTGGTTGAGTTATGAAAAGTACATTTTCAGGTATATGAATGAGAAAAGCGTGCTTGTTCAACTGGAAGATTTGTCGCCTTTCAATCACGCAAATCCCTGGAGTAAGGCTCTTGAAGGAAAAAAAGTACTTGTAATACACCCTTTTGAGAAAAGCATCATTAGCCAGTACAGGAAAAGAGAACTGCTTTTTTCCAATAAGGATATTCTCCCTGAATTTGAATTAAAAACAATAAAAGCAGTACAGTCATACGCCAATTCAAAAACACGCTATCAGAACTGGTTTGAAGCGCTCGATGATATGACGGAGCAGGTGACTAAAACAGATTTTGATATTGCAATACTTGGTTGTGGCGCGTATGGAATGCCATTGGCGGCGCGTATAAAGAGAATGGGGAAGAAAGCGATTCATATTGGTGGCGCTGTTCAATGTCTTTTTGGAATTAAAGGCAAAAGATGGGAAATACCATTTTACAACTACCAGGAAAAATTCTATAACGAACATTGGGTGAGGCCTATGGCCGCCGAAACACCCAAAGGGGCCGACAAGGTAGAAGGAGCGACTTATTGGTAAAAGAATACCGCAATAAATGCTATAACAGTAAGAAGTTATTAAGGCGTAAACGCGAACATGAAAAATAATATCAAATTAATTCTCTCGGTTTTATCTAAAACAGGATCGTACCTCAATTTTGTTATCCGCAACAGCAACGGGAACAAGGCTGTTATACCTGCCATGTTTTACCAATCTTTTTATTCTTTAAAAGGTGATAAAAACGATCTGAATATATCCGGCAGTGCAGAAAAATCAAATTTTTTCATTGATGGTACGGGGAATAAAGTGAGGATTACAAATACAGAAATTTCAAATACCATCATAACCGTTTCAGGAAATGATAATATTATTCAATGTGAGGATGGCGTTAAACTCCGAAATGCGGTATTAACCATAAGGGGAAATTCCTGTACCATTAAAATCGGAAAAGGAACCACTTTTGGCGGTGTAAGAATTGTGAACGTAGGGACAGATAACGAAATCAGCATTGGCGCAGGCTGCCTGTTTGCAGACTTTATAGAAATCTGGGGCAGCGATACGCATCCCATATATAATGACCAGAAGCAAATTGTGAATAAGGAGAAACCCATTGTTATAAAAGACAGGGTTTGGGTAGGAGCAAGAGCGATTATTCTTAAAGGTGTTACTATAGAATCCGGGAGTATTGTGGGAATGGGAAGTCTTGTAATAAATAATGTGCCAGCCGCGTCCATTACTGCGGGTAACCCAAATAGGATTATAAAAGAAAATATCAGTTGGGCCCTACATTATTAGTAAACCCCGTTCCTGCAACCAAAGAAAAAAAATTATGCATGTTTTGCACATTTTTAATGAAATAAATTTTTCGGGTGCCGAAATGATGTATTTCAATGCCGCAGGATTATTTCAGCAGAAGGGTTGTAAAATGACGGCAGTTGGCACCGGGCAAAAGGAGGGCAATTTTATTTCGCAGTTTGAAAAGGCGGGCATTCATACATTGCAGCTTCCTTTTCCACGAGGCTTCAAAAGCCCGTTTTTTATCATCGGTTATATGCGTACTATTTATTCGCTGATAAAAAAGGAGAAGGTAGATGTATTACATGTGCACCGCTCAGACGTATTCCTGTATTTTTCTGTGTGTGCAGCTCTTGCAGGAAAAAAAACCATTATGACCCCTCATAATGTTTTCAGGAACCGTGTCTTTACCTGGCCAAACGCATGGCTGGAAAGACAAGCGGCCAGAAAATTATTTAAAACCACCTTCCAGACAATCGGTGAAAGCGTGTATAACAACGAGCTTACATATTATAAAAATCCCTCCGTACGGATTAATAACTGGTATAACGCGGCCCGGTTTTTTCCTGCTCCTGCAGAGGAAAAAAATGCCGCAAGAAAAGAGCTGGGCATCCGTAATGAGGATTTCGTGGTAATCTCTACGGGAAGTTGCAGCCCTGTAAAAAATCATACAGATATTATTAAAGCGATGGCAGTTGTTGGTCAGCAGTTTCCCTGCACCTACCTGCACCTCGGAAGCGGGCACCTGGAGTCAGCGGAAAAAAAGCAAGCCACCGATCTGAATATAAGTAACCATATTTTTTTTCTGGGCAACCAGGAAAACGTAAGAAAATATCTTATTGCATCCGATGTTTTTATTATGCCTTCCAGGTTTGAAGGTCTTAGTATAGCCGCGATTGAGGCGATGGCCTGCAAGCTACCGTCTATTTTGTACAATTCGCCCGGGCTCACTGATCTGATTAAAAATGACGACAACGGATTTCTGGTTGATCATAACCCTGAACAAATAGCCAGTAAAATAATTTTTTTAAAAAATAATCCTGCGGTTGCCGCTGAAAAAGGAAAAAATGCATTTGATTTTGTATCGGCTCATTTTAACATGGAGAACAGTGTTAATGCTATCCTCCATTTATACAATTCCTAATTATTCATGAGTACCAGGGTAATTATTATTATCACGTTTATCTGTATCATGCTTTCAGATACCATTGATTACATGTTTGTTTCAATGCAACTGAGCCTGGATGCCACTTATATTACTGCTGCACTCAAAATAATTTCGTTTATATTATTTCTGGTGCTTAGCTACAGGCTCAACTGGCAGGTCAGCATGCCACCACGTGTAATCATTTTTTTCAGGGTGATGATCGCCTGGAATGTCATCACCATTATCAGGGGAACGTTTGCCGCTGAAGACTACTGGGATTGGAAATATCTTATCCTGAACACCTCTTTTTCGCTATTGATACCATTTGCCGTTGTTATCGGCCTGCTGTTTAACCAGACACGAAGCCTGTTCGAACTGATTATTACAAAAATATTTTTATTTGGATTTATCATTATCCCCCTTACATTAAACATAGATACCGACAGGGAGTTGTTTGCCCGCGGCATAGTGATGTCCGTTAGTTTTTTTATTTTACTCAGTCCATATTTTGCGTTCAAATGGCGGGTGCTAACCTTTATTGTCGCACTTACATCCATCTATCTTGCTTTTGACTTCAGAACAAATATCATCCGCATCGTGGTTGCTACAGCCATTATTTCCCTGTATTATGTCAGAAAGTATATATCACGCGGCTTTTTCAAATTCATCAGTTTCACCTGCCTGGCAACACCCTTACTGTTCCTGTTGTTGGGCATTACCAACCAGTATAATATTTTTCATCCGGTAGATGATATCGACAGGTATGAATATTCCTACGATAACGGGTCTGAGAAAAATATCGCGGTTGATACGAGGACGTTCCTTTACCAGGAAGTATTTGCTTCTATGCGAACCAATAATTCATTTTTTGCAGGTGAAGGCGGAACGGGGTCATACAAAACTGAATATTTTGAAGAATCAGTGAGCCAGGGAAAAGGGCGGCCCGGCGCTGAAGTTGGCTTTTTAAACATATTGCTTTATTCGGGTATTATCGGGGTAATAATGTATGCGGTTATGCTTTTTTCCGCAACCTATTATGCCATCAATTACTCCAATAATTTTCTTTGTAAAATGCTGGCCCTGTTCCTGGCTTTCAGATGGATCTTGTTTTTCATCGAAGACTTTACCGGCTATGATATTAATTACTATTTTATCTGGGTCACAGCCGGTCTGTGTTATTCAAAACAGTTCCGCGCAATGACGGATGAGGATATTGGCCGGTATTTCAATTTTAAACTGCCTGTATGGCAATTTTAATATTTTGTAGTATTAAGGTCCGGATCAGGACCTGTTTGTAAAAATAAAACTGCTATGGTTTTCATAATTGTGCCTGTTTTCAATCGTATCGCTTTCACGGTTCAGTGCCTGAAAGCCATCAGGAACCAGACATACACCCATTATAAAATTATTGTAGTGGATGATGGTTCAACCGACGGCACCAGCGAAAGAATCAGAGCTGATTTCCCGGAGGCGGAGATACTGACAGGAGATGGCAAATTTTACTGGACCAAATGTGTCAACACAGCTATCCGGCATATTCAGCCCATGATGACCGATGAGGATTTTGTATTGCATATCAATAATGACACCACATTTGACAGTTCGTATATCCAAAACTTAATTGATTTTCATGAGCGGCATCCAAATTCAATCACCGGTTCACTATCGTATGATCCCGACAGTAACATGGTAAGCCATCTCGGTGTTTACCACAGTGCCTGGACGCCTTTTATCAAACAAAATTTCAGGGAGGAAGAAATAGATTTGGCCCGCTTGAAAAACACGGAATATCTTAAAACAATTAATATCTCTGCGCGGGGACTGCTGATTCCTGCGTACGTAATAAAAAAGGTAGGGTTACTCGACGAAGAGAACTTTCCGCAATATCGTTCCGATGAAGATTATGGCATACGTTGCCGCAAAGCAGGGATTAATGTATACATCGCCACCAACGCAATTGTTTATAACAGCAGGCTTAATACCGGCTGGGACCATACCATTCATAAAGTAACCTTTGGGCAATTTTACCGTTCGCTGTTTTCACTGCTTTCTACCAATAATCTTGCTATCAGGTGGAAATGGTCAAAAAAGAATTCAGCTATACCTCCCGTTTACTATGCATTGGATGTTGCCAAGCTGGTAGGTGGCTTTTTTAAAAGTATGCTCATCAGGAGAGTATTGGGTAAACGCCTTAACTAACAAACCAAGAATTATCATTTATGAAAACAGCCACCATTGTGTTATTTACGTATAAACGAATCAACAGCCTGAAAAAATGCCTGGCTTCCCTGGCTGCCTGTGAGCTGGCGGCAGAATCTGACCTGGTTATTTTTTCCGATGCTCCCAAAAATGAAACGGACGCAGAAAGTGTCGCTGTAGTCAGGCAATTCCTGCCATCTGTTAACCAGTTCAGATCAATCCGGATAGTGGAACGACAAACCAACATGGGCGTTGATTACAATATCATCAACGGCATAAAAGAAATGGAATCAACCTGCGAACAATTCATTATACTGGAAGACGATGTAGTATTCTCAGAAAATTTTCTTGTTTTTATGAACCAGGCGCTTACGCGATACCAGAACGCTCCTGAGGTGTTAAGTGTGAGCGGTTTTGCGTTTGTGAACAATGTACCGGAACGATATCCGTATGACGGCTATTTTACCCGTCGTTCATGGAGCTGGGGCTGGGGCAGCTGGAGTTCCAAAATAAGAAAGGTAGATTGGGACATGAAAGACTTCACTCAATTTGCTAAAGACAGGCAGCAACAGCGTTTGTTCAATAAAACAGGGGGCAGCGATCTTACCAGGATGCTGCTTCATACAATGGAAGGTAAAATAAGGGCCTGGGATATCAGGCTGTTTTATTACCAGTTCAAACATAAAATGGTAACACTGTATCCGGTGCAGAGCAAAACAGTTAATATCGGGTTTACGCCGGAAGGTTCCAATACCTTCGGTTATAACCGCTATAAGCCAGTACTGGATCAAAGCCATAAAAAAGATTTCAATTTTCCACCAACAACAGTAGTTGATGACAGTATAAATACACTGTTCCTTAAAAAAAATAATCTGACGAGCCGGATAAAAACACGGATATTTTCAATGATCGGTATAAAATGATGTTTACAAAGCAAAGCAGCTATACACTGTTACTGCAGAATAGAAACTGATTACTATGATTCAATGGCTAAAAAAATTGCGGGACCTCTACCTGGTAAAAATAAAATGGCGCAGGTATACCATTGGAAAAGGCTTTCATGCGGGTGCACGGGTACGACTTTGGGCCAAAAGCAAACTTGTTATTGGCAAAAAATTTTATATCGGGAGGGACTCGTCGATTGAAGCAGATTGTGTAATTGGCGACTATGTAATCATGGGCAATAAAGTAGGTATTATAGGAAGATATGATCATCATTACCAGCAGGCAGGAATGCCCATAAGAATGGCTTCCCAAATACGCGACCATGACTATAACTGGAAGGGACTTAATCAGCTCACTGTTATTGAAGACGATGTATGGATCGGTTATGGCTCAACTATATTGGGTGGCGTTACAATCGGGAAGGGGAGCATTATTGCGGCGGGCTCACTGGTAACCAGGGATGTGGCGCCTTATTCAATTTATGGTGGTTCTCCTGCAAAAAAAATTAAAGATCGTTTTGATTCAACGGATCAGCTTGCAGAACATCTTGCCAGATATGACGATTTTATTAAGAAATGAATAGTATACCGGGTCGATTATAAACAAATAACATGCAATCAGCAAACAGTCAGTTCAGTCCGCAGACTATTGTCACCAAACCGCTAACCTACGGCCTGCTGACAGTCGCCGGACTAAGCGGCTGCTTTTTACTGGGTTTCCCATTCGATAATCACAATGAATCCTTTTTGTGGATAGTCGCCTTTAACAAAGTCACTCTGTCTGATACACTCACCAAACAGGTAATTGGCATTGAAACGTTTCGTCCCCTGGGAATGGCTACTGCGTGGTTAAGTTATCATCTTTCCGGAAACATCTATCTGCAGCAGTTAATAAATTGGCTTTTTGCAGTCAGTTCATTCCTACTACTGTTCTTTTCGGCAAGCAATAAGATTGTGTTTTCTTTTATTTCATTTATAACAGGGGCTTGTTTTTTTGGTGGCTATATTTATCTCTTTCATTTACATGGCGTTTTTTACGGGCCATTTCAGTTATATGTGTCGTTTTTAACGGTTCTTGCCTGGCGCCAAAGCAGGCTTTCGCTGAAAATGCTTGGGTTGCTGATGGCAATCACTGTGGTAATCAGCCTTTATCACACGTTTGCGTTGCTGGTTTTTTGCGGCTTTCTTGCAGGATACATATTTCAACCTGGCAAAACATTGACAAAATCAGCATATATAGGTTTGTTTGTTTGTCTGTTGCTTACACTGGCTTTTGCTAAAATGATCTTACATGCGAAAGAACTGAAAACATTACAGGCACTGGCAGATGGACTGATTGTATCCTACAAAATGGCTGAGGTGGTCATTTCAGTGTCAGTTGTCGCAACCATTTTTTCAGTAATGACAGCAATAACAATGGTTTCAAAAACGCCGGGCAAACTAGCACTTGCTGCCTGTGTAATACTGCTCTCTGCATTGTTTATATATTGGCATTTGCCAGTATTGCTGATATGGGTATTGGTCTCTGCAATTAGTATGCTTGCTTCAAAAAGGATAGAAATGGCCACCTTAATTGCGGCTACCGCAATTCTGCCACTCGGTAGCAGCAGCGGTTCCCCTACTTACGTCGTTTTTGTGTTGATGATTTGTGCATTTGTTACAGCTTCAGCCGCAATCTTTGAAGTACCGGATTTCGGATGGCTTAGAAGACTCTGTTTGGCCGGTCTCTTATTATTCGCAACTGGAATAATAGCGCTTAGAAACGGGGTACGCGTACCTCTTTTGCGCTCTGTTGCTCAGCCCATTCTTGCGGAACAGGAGAAAACAAAACAGTTTACAAAAATTATTGACTGGAAATTAACAAACAAAAACTACGAATCATTTCAACTTCTGATAAGTGATTCATGGTCGCTACCTGTTAATTCCACAAATTCAGTTAACAGGGCGAATCGGCCGGTAACCAGCCAATCAGATCTTGATGAATATCTTAACTTCTTCTCCAATGGCACCTATGGTAAACAAAAAAGTAACGTGCTTTACGTCACGTTTGGAGACAAAATATTAAAGGACAAAAATCTTGTCTTATCGCTGGAAGGTAAATGGAATGGCAGGGCTAACGTGTTTCAATAATAGAACCTGCATGACACGCTTAGATAAGTTTTACATACACATTAATCGTAAAATAAAATAAATACTACTAAAAGAAAAAAAACATGGCAGTTGGGAAATATAAGACCAGACGCGTGCTGGGATATGAAGTTTTTACCTCTTCGCTCACCGATATTCCCGAAAATGTTGACAAGGTTTTGCTCAATACTTTTAGCCCGAATACTTATGGGCTCGCAACAAAAGACCGGTTCCTGCAGGAAGCTTTGCAAAACACGGACCTGCTGGTGCTGGACGGTATGGGTATTGCTGTTGGATCTTTACTTATCCACGGTAAAAACATAAAAAAAATCGCAGGTCAGGACTGTTTTGATTATTT